>Ga0207098_10006_pt1 | contig 64531 bp, 55 predicted proteins | sample Alteio_BWMinHeat_84_FD_153548 | JGI IMG/M metagenome (GOLD analysis project Ga0207098, IMG submission 153548) | Enriched cells from forest soil in Barre Woods Harvard Forest LTER site, Petersham, Massachusetts, United States -... | ecosystem: Environmental > Terrestrial > Soil > Temperate forest >...
GCCAGAAGGGCGAGTTTGTGGCCAGCGCCATGATATGCGGCAAAAAATAGCGCATCGAATTCATGATTCGGATAGCGGCTTCGCGGTCTTCGATGCCCACGTGGACATGAAGTCCAAAGATCAGGTTGGCGCGCGCGACCAGTTGCAGGTCCTTGACCACCTGGTGGTAGCGGGGGTCGGGATAAATCTGCTGCGTCCGCCAGTCGGCAAAGGGATGCGTCGCCCCTGCGACCAGTTCGAGTTTGTGTTCGCGGGCCAGCTTGATCATCTCGCGGCGCAGCTCGTAAATATCCTCGCGGGCTTCGTCGATGTTGAGGCAGACCCGGGTACCTACCTCAACCACTGAAGTGTGCATCTCTGCCTTGACTCGCTCCTCCAGGCGCAACTTTCCCTGGGCCAGCATTTCCGTTTCGATGTGGGACCGCAGGTCGCGCGTCACCGGATCGATGGTCTGGTACTCCTCTTCAATGCCAAGCGAGAAGGATGGCCGCATGAAGTCTCCTGGGGACAGCTTGTGGGCAATTGTATGACAGGGGTCAGGGGTCAGGGATAAGGGACCAAGGACGATGTCAGCGGGAATACAATCGGCGATGTGTGAATGAAGTCATCTTCCAGGACCGAACAGAAGCGGGCCAGATGCTGGCGAGGATCGTCGCGACAGCGCCCGGCTTAGGCGATGCCGTTGTGCTGGGCCTGGCTCGCGGCGGCGTGCCGGTGGCGTACCAGGTGGCGGTTACGTGCGGCTTCCCGCTTGATGTCATCATCGTGCGCAAACTGGGCGCCCCCCGCTGCCGCGAATTCGCCATGGGCGCGATCGCCAGCGGCGGTGCGATGGTGCTCAATCCCGACGCGGTGCGCGAGTTCCACGTGACAGAGGAGCAGCTCCACGCGCTGATCGAGCAGCAGAGGAAGGAAATTGATCGGCTGGAAAGCACCTACCGCGAAGGACGTCCGCCGGCGGAGTTTGGTGACCGCGGCGTGATCCTGGTGGACGACGGCCTCGCGACCGGAGCCAGCATGCGAGCGGCGGTGAAGGCGGTTCGACCGCGGGCAAAGCACGTCACCATTGCTGTTCCCGTGGCGGCCAGAAACAGTGTCGACGAAATCAGAAAGGAAGTCGATCGCGTGATCTGCGTCGCTTTGCCGCAGCGGCTCGAAGCAGTCAGCCTGTTCTACCGCGATTTCTCCCCGACCACCGATGATGAGGTCCGCGCTTTGCTGGCGGACGCCGGAAAAAGACAGGGAACAGGGATCAGGGATCAGAGAGCAGGTCGGAGGGACGCCGATTAGGCGGTCCTTACTCCACGGCAACGACCTCCTTGGTTTTGCCTTTGGCAGCGGACTTCTTCCCGGCTGACTTTTTGGCAGCCGTTCCTTCTGCGGCCGGTGCAGCGTTCAGGAACGACGCCCACTTCAACTCCAGCAGCTTCGGTGCGGACTTGGCCTTGTCGATGGCCAAGTCGGCTACTTCTTTCACGATCCAGTCGAAGTTGGCCTGGCCGACCGAGTGCAGATCGGCATCCGGCGCGGGGTTCATGAAATCGATGGCGTAAGGAATCCCGTCTTCCACCGCGAATTCCACCGTATTCAGGTCGTAGCCCAGCGCCTGGCACAGCTTCAACGCATCCTGCTCCACGCGCTTCAGCAGCTTCTTGTCGTAGGCGGGCGGGTTCTGCAGGTAGCGCTCGTGGTGCGGATTGCGCGGATCGTAAGGCATGATGTGGACCTTTTTCTGGCCTACGACGTAGCAGCGGAAGTACTCCTTGAAATTGACCGCCTTCTGATACATCATGCACAGGTTGCCGGACTGATCGTAGGCGTGGAAAAACTCCTCGCGGTTGTGCACGTGGTAGACGTCGCGCCAGCCGCCCCCATTGACGGGCTTGAGAAACCCATGCTCGCCCACATAATTGAAGACCCCATCCCAGTCGAGCGGAAATTCAAGGTTGCGCATCGAGCGTTCGTTGGTGCCCTCGGGGTATTTCTTGTGGGGAAGAATGACCGTGGGCGGTACCGCGACATCCAGCTTTTCCGCCAGCGTGTAGTTGAAAAACTTGTCGTCCGCCGACCACCAGAAAGGATTGTTGATGATGGTCGTCCCATTGAGCGCAGCATGTTTGAGAAAGGCGCGGTAGAAGGGAATGTCGTGGGAGATGCGATCCACGATGACGGCGTACTTGGGAGTCCGGTTCAGGTGCACCGCGCCGGTGTCAACGAATTCGGCCTGAATACCTTCGTCATGGCGCGCATTGATGTGCTCCACCAGTGCTCCAGGAAAACTGTTCTCCATGCCGAACAAAACGCCGATCTTTTTCATGCCTGATGTCCTCCAGTCGCCACTTTCAACCAAAACCGAGAAAAGTGTACGGGAGGGATTATGGCATAGTCGCCCAATCCGAGCCGTCCCGCGTTGTGGACCGCGTGTAACCAAACCGCCCAAACCTCCGTAGAGAATAAGCATGAGGTTTGCCTATGGGTACCTATCTTGCCCCCATCGAAAGACCGCAGGGCCTGGTGAAGAAGCTCGTTTACGCCATGTCGCGGCGCCAATTCGGAAAAGTTCCCACCCCCGTGAAAGTGGTCTATTCGCGCCTGCCGGTGGGGTTCGGGATGTTTGTAGCGAAAATCGCCAAGCTCGACAAGGAGCTGACTCTGCCGCCGGAAACGGCCATGCTGATTCGCGAACAGGTGGCGCATATCAACGTGTGCACGTTTTGCACTGACATTGGACGCTACTTCGTGATCAAGGCGCGGTTGAATGAGGCCAAGTTCGACGCGCTGCCGGAGTACAGCACCAGTCCGCTGTTCAGCGAGGCGGAACGGGCGGCGCTGGACTATGTGACAGAGCTGACGAGGAACAGGTCTGTGGCGCCAGAAACGGTCGACCGCCTGCGCCGCCACTACTCAGAGCGCGCTATCTGCGAAATGGTGTGGCTGGTAGCCAGCGAGCACTTCTACAACCTGACCAATCTCGGCCTGAACATCCACTCCGACATGCTGTGCGATATCGCGCGGAAACACTAGCCCAAGGATGGAGCCCATTACGTGGCCCGCGCCGGGCAATTAGGGCGGAAGAGTCAAAGAGGGCCTAATGTAGCAGAAAATGCTGTTTCAGACGATTTTTTGGCTTGTAAAGCCTTTGGATTCCGTTCGAAAATTCCAAAGAGCGAAACGAAAGCGAATCTACATAGGGGGTGGGTGCGGGGGTCCTTTTCCGGGGGATAAACCGGTGACCATAGCTGACATTTTGAACCGGGGACGTGGCTGACACCGCGACGAAAGGCATTTGGTTATCTCCGAGTCAAGTTTGTGGCATAAGACCCTAATCTTCTGCAAACCTCACGCGAAGGAGCCTGTCCCGATCAGACGGGAAATAGTGCGACCTCAAGTATCGAAGCCGGGCGGGCTTTGGGGCGGCTTCCTTAGGAACGGAGGCTAGATTTCAGCACTCCCATATCCGTCGCGGCTGGCGAGGACTATCATGTTCAGGGCGAGACGGCCCCCTTCCCACTCGGGTCTCACTGAAAATCCGGGGCGGCGGCGATTTCATCCGATCCGCTCCAGAGCGAGTGCCCGGCGCTGAGCGTTCCTTGACAGCGCTGAGCTCACCTGGTTCTTAGGCGGCGGATTCGCAGTACAGCCCCCGAAGGAGGAATGCATGGACAAATCCGAATCCAAATCTCGCGTTGTCAACGATGTTTTGCAGTCCGACCACCACGTGCATATGTCGGAAGAGGAGATTTCCAAGGCGCGCGCCCACCACAACAAGAGGCATACCGGAGAGAATCCGCAAAACACCTCCGCCAGGGCCGGCCAGGACAAGAAGAAAATCCCGGTGAAACCGCGATAATAAACAATGGGCTCAAGCCTTGGCCGAGGCGATGCGCTGCAGTTGCCCGATGTGATTCAGATCGTGGCCGGCCATGGTTTCGATGATGGTTTGAAAGGTCATGGCGCCGCGTTCAGGGTGCGTGACAGGCCGGGCCGCGGCCTGCGGCATCACGGTCCGCAAAAGCTGCAGGTTCCAGCCTCGCATGGCCGCGAAGACATCGAGCGCCTGGTTGGCGGGGATACTCGGGTAGTGCGCGGCCCACTTCTCCTGATCGAAGGGCTGGATGGTGGGGTTGTTTTCAGCCAGGGTCTGCCGGAGACGGAAAGCAAAGACCAGCTCGCAATCAGCCAGGTGGCTGACGATCTCCGCGGCATTCCACTTGCCGGGAGCTGGAGGAGTAGTAGCCCGGGCGGGGCCAATGGATTCGATGAGTCCGGCAAGCGTTGCGGGGCTGGCCGAGAGAATGTCCTGGATGGGCCGGCCGTCGAGAAACTTCTCGTAAGGATTGAGCTCAGACATGGGGGCTCCTGAGTGATCAAGCTGGGACTATCTTCTCATTGCGACTGGAGTTGGGGGACGAACAGCGAGTCAGCAGGTCGTTCTGATCACTGACAACTGAGCGCTGACAACTTTCCTCACAGATATTCCTGGATCATCCGCTGCCAGGTCGGCCAGTCGTGCGAATTGTAGGTTCCCCAGATGTACAGCTTGTGGGGAATCCACTTGCCGTTCATGATGCCGTCCATGTACTGGTTCTGGCCCAGGCACTGATCGTCCCATCCTGTCGCCAGCACCCAGGTGTTGCGGCTGTAGCGGTCAAGAAACCAGGGATCGGTCAGGCCCGGCAGGAAGTGCGTGGGCTGGTTGTAAAAAACGTCCTGGTCGTAGTAGCCGTTGAGGAAGTTGGTCGTGTCGAAAGCGCCTGACATGGACAGCATGCCGGTAAAGACGTCGGGGTGGCGCAGGGCAATGTTCAGCGCGTGGTAACCGCCGAAGCTGCATCCGAGCGCAACCAGGTGCGAGTCCTGATTCTTCTGGCGGATCAGGGAAACCACTTCATGAATGAGATAGTCGTCGTACTGCACGTGGCGGGCAATGCGCCAGCGGGGAGGAACGTTGCGGTTGTACCAGCTCTCCATGTCCACCGAGTCGACGCAATAAAACTGCAGGCGGCCCGCCTCGATGCGGTCCCACACGAGGCCCATCATGTTGCGGTCTTCGAACTCGTAGAAGCGGCCGCCCGAGGTGGGAAACACCATGACCGGCAGACCGGCATGCCCAAACACCAGCAATTCCATGTCGCGGCCGAGCCGGGGGGAATACCACTTGTGATACTCGCGATTCATGCATACTCCCGGTTCACGTCAACAGAATTTGCTGATGTGAAATCTTTAGATTTCCACCCACTGTCATCTCGAGCGAGTCCGCCGCGGCGGACGAGTCGAAGGATCCGCTGCTGCTTTGGAGAACTGCTGGATTCTTGATACTGTAACACTCACAGGCGGCGCTTCCGGTCTCCCGGCAAACGGCACCTCCCCGCAAGAAAGGGACCTCACCGATTGAATCTGGAACCGCAACCGGAATCGCAGCCGCACGCCGACGATTGGAACGACCCATCCGAAGGTCTGCTGGCCGACGACGCCGACACGCCCCATCCGCGGCTCCGATTGCATCGGGGATTCGCAGGTATCCATCTCGCCGACTCCCGCGACGTGATCGTATACCTTCCCCCCGACTATGATGACGAACCGGAACGCGCCTATCCGGTGCTCTACATGCAAGACGGCCAGAACCTCTTCGACGGCCGCACATCGTTCATCAGGGACCGCACCTGGCAGATGCGGGAGCAAACCGACGAGGTGATTGAAGCCGGCGAAGTGGAACCGCTGATCATTGTGGGCATCTACAACACCGGCGAGCGACGGCTGGCCGAGTATACGCACGAGCGCGACTGGCAGCGCGGCGGGGGCGAGGCCGAACGTTATGGGCTGCTCCTGACCGAGGAGTTGATGCCCTGGATCGCAAACCAGTACCGGGTACGAACCGACCGCGAATCGACCGGACTGGGGGGCTCATCGCTGGGTGGACTGGTGACCCTGTATCTCGGGCTTCGCCATGCGCATTATTTCGGCAAGCTGGCGGTTCTATCCCCGAGCGTGTGGTGGAACCACAAGAGCATTCTCGGGTACCTCAACGAGCGCGCGCCGCAGATCTGGGAACGGCCAAAAATGTGGCTCGACGTGGGCGACCGCGAAGGCAAGCGCACCCTGCGCGACGCGGAAACGCTGGCGCGGCGGCTCAAGGCAAATGGCTGGGTTCCTGGGGTTTCCCTCCACTTCGAACGAGCCCACGACGGGACGCACGATGAGCCCAGTTGGGCCCGGCGCGTCAAGCCCATGCTCCGGTTTCTCTTCCCGGCCGGATGAGGACCTCCCGTCCCGCCCGGCGAGAACCGGCCGAAACCAGTGAAACTTGCCCCCAACGGCCACTTTCGGCGATACTTAGGTGTTGCGTCTTGCGAGGCCGGACGTCTGTGTCTGGCTGATGGTTGGCGGGCATGGATAGAGCAGATGCCGCTGAGTCCCCTGATTCCGCGGGACACGAACCGGACAAGGCAATCGAAGCAAAAGGATTTGAAAGGAATAGTATCGCCGTGGTGATGATTCGTTTGGCGCGCGTTGGCGCCCGCAAGCAGCCCTATTATCGTGTCGTGGTAATCGAGAAGGACCGCGCCCGCAATGGCCGTTCCATTGAAGTTGTCGGCACTTATAATCCCCGCACTAACCCCGCAACCGTCAACCTGAAGCACGACCGCGTCGCTTATTGGCGCGGTGTGGGCGCGCAGTTTTCGTCCCGAGTGGCCAAGCTGGTGGAGAAGTTCCCGGCCACCATTCCGGCTGCTGAACCTACTGTGGCGTAAAGCAAACTTCTCTCCCCTGGAGATGCGCAAAAAAACAGTTTCGACTGTTTGCACAAGTTGCTGACGGCGGCCTCTATGTGCTGTTAGTATCGGCGCACTGATCCAAATTCGCCAACATTGGATGCAGAAACGGTCAGGGGCACGTGCATGACCCAACACGAGATGGTTGCAGTAGAAGAATTGGTCCGCGAAATAGCGCGGGCCTTGGTAGATGAGCCGGAAGCCGTGGAAGTACAGTCCGTGGGACGGGAAGAAAACACGGTTCTCAAACTCCGGGTTGCTCCCCAGGATGTGGGCAAGGTCATCGGCAAGCAGGGACGGACGGCGCGATCGGTGCGCACAATCCTTGGCGCGGTGAGCATGAAATTGCATCACCGTTACACCCTCGATATCCTCGAAGAGGATGAAGAGGGCTAACCAGGCGCGCGTTGAGGAGTAGTCCCTGGAGACAGGACTGACGCCGCACAGGACGCCGGACTCATGGGTCTGGCTGGCACGCATCCGACGCGCGCAGGGACGCAAAGGCGAGGTCTTCGCCGAAATCCTTACTGACTTTCCAGAGAAATTTGCCGAGCGGCGGCATCTCTGGCTGCTAACCGAGAATCCATCCGCCGCGCGGCGGCATGACCCACAGGAATCGCGACCCGGTACCCGGCCGGCCGAGCTTTCCTCCCCTCGCGAAATCGAGCTGAAAAATCACTGGCCGCACAAAGGCGGCATCGTTCTGCATTTCGCGGGCGTGGACTCGATTACCGATGCGGAACAATTGGCCGGCTTGATTGTCGCGGTCCCGCATAGCGAACGCGCCGCACTGGCGGAAGACGAGGTCTACATCAGCGATCTGATCGGCTGCACGCTGGTCGATGTGGCGCGCCCGGATGCGCCGGTTGTTGTAGGCCAGATCGAAGACGTTGAGCGAGCTGTTGGAGCGGCACCGATGCTCATTGTTCAGAGTGCCTCCGGGGAAGTTCTGGTCCCCTTCGCCAAAATCTATCTGCGTAAAATTGACCTAGACGCCAGGCGCCTGGAAATGGCGCTTCCCGAAGGGCTGACGGACCTGAATTTGTAGGCCTTCAGTCGTCAGTTTCAGTTGTCAGTCCCCGTAGGCTCGGCATCATCTGCTGAAAACTGAGAACTGTGAACTGAAAACTCAGTCAAACGCCAGCGGCTCCCACCGTCCGCCCTGTTTGAGTGCCAGCTGAATAGGCCGCGGCGGCCCCTTGGGCGGCACCGTCACCTCGATCCATAACTCGGCGCCGGACGCAAGCGCGAGCGGACTACGCCGGGCATGTTCGGAAATGTAGAAATTAACGGGATCGACAAGCCGCATCCGGTCGCACGGCGCCCCCGGTCCTGCTATCACAGTTCGCTCCCCTTCGCGCTTTTCGCCATCTCGAATCCCAATCGCCAACAGTTGGTGATTGGCAACCTTCAATTCGGCCGGAAACTCCACGTTCCCTTTACCCCGGATGGCGTATTGTCCCTGGATCGCTGTGCCGTTGACGTCGCGCGGAAAATCGGCCTGCTTTGCGGAAGGCAGCGTGCTCAGGCAGCCGTCAACCGTCAGTTGCAGGCTTAAATAACGGCCGCGCATCAGAAGTTCAGGATCGTAGCCCGCTGCCCGCGTCCACACCCGCGGGCACGACCAGCGCTGGTACAGGTACTTCGCAGCCACGGAGCACACGAGCGCCAACTGAATCACAAGCAGAGCGACCGAGGCGCCCGACAGCGTGATTCGTCTAGGTTTCATCGTGCCTCCTCGACGGCCGCGACGGGTTGGCTCATGCGGGCCAGCAGTCCGCGGCGGGCTTTTTCGAGAGCCCATCCGCCCGCCAGAAACAGGATCCCCAACCCGATGAGGCCGAGCGAACGCCCGACCTTGTCGAAGATGTTGCTGAAGTAGAACCACGTGACCGCAATCGCGAAATACACAATGCCGAGATTGACCAGCGCGCGGCTAGCCTGACGCATTCCCCACCCGATCATGAAAACAGCAAAAGCAGCAACCAGCACGTGTGCGAGCAGGTTGGGGTCGCTCCGGGTGAACGATCCATTCCGTCCGTAGCCGTATTCGTAGTGCTCGATCCAGACGCGCTGGCACCAGGGCAGAGCGACGGCAACGGCGACGGCCGATGCCGGCGGGACCAGACCCCAGTGTCCCCTGAATGCGGCAATCGCCAGCGGCAGAGCGGCGATCGCCGTCCACGCCCAGAAGCGCGTTCCAAACGGGATGGGGGTTTCCAATACCGACCAGGACGCCCAGCCGCTGTTCATCATCACCGTGCCAGCCACCGCTGCAACGGCCGCCGCTCCGAACACTATTCCGTGCACAACCTTTGGCCGCGAGCCCAGGAACATGGTGATGTAGAAGATCCCGCAGACGAACAGAAAGCGGCCAAGATAAGCCCCCTGGCCGATGTGCCGCTCAGTGGCAAACTGGAGTTCACAAAAGATCCAGGCGGGAAACAGCAGCAATGTCAGCGTCAGTTGGGCCTCATCCTGAAGCAGCGCCCACCCCGCCAGCGCCGCGATTGCCCATAGCAGAATGGCCGCCGGCCAGTGCTCCTGGATATTGAAGATCTGGCCCACCAGCGCAATCGCCGCGCCAGCCGAGACCGTGCCCACCGAGTGCAACGCAGTCCACAGGCCATGTAGTTCTCGCGTGCAATGCCCCCGCCCAAATGAAAGACGGCGACCATTGTGACTACGAGCGAAAACCGCGCCCCGGGGCTGAGGTCGTCCCAGTGGGCCGAGACGAACAGGATGACGCCCGTCGCCAGCAGAATGCCGCCGAGGATGAGAGCGACAATTCCCTGCCAGTGCAAGCCGGAGGGGCGTTTCTGGCCGGACTCCCAGGCACGGATGCGGTCGGCAGCATCGCCTTCGAGGATGCCCGCCGACTTCCAGCGGTTTAGCAATCCTTCAATGTCAGCCATGATGGTTGGCCAACATTAGAGCACAGAAGAGTAGCTTTTCGCCGTTAGCTATTGGCTGCTGGTCTTTCGCGGCCCCGCGAAACGTTATGCTTGCATCAGCCGATGCGCTTCGACATCATCACCATTTTTCCCGGATTCTTCGCGGGCATTTTCGAGCACGGCATTGTGCGTCGCGCCCAGGCCGACGGACTGGTGACGGTCGGCTTGCACGATCTGCGCAACTTCACCCACGACCGGCACCGCACCGTGGACGACCGGCCCTTTGGCGGCGGCGAGGGCATGGTGCTCAAACCTGAGCCCCTGGCCGAAGCGCTGCAGGCGCTGGGGATCTCGCCGCGCGATGCTGCTCCCGAAGAAGCCCCAACGGCTTTAGCCCCCGAGGGAACCGCCTCGGACACCCGCGTCATCCTGCTCTCCGCGCAGGGCCGCCCCTTCACCCAGGCGGTCGCCCGCGATCTGGCCCGGCTCGACCGCGTAATCCTGATCTGCGGACGCTACGAAGGCGTAGACGAGCGCATCAACGAACTCTACTGCGACATGGAGCTTTCCATCGGCGACTACGTGCTGAGCGGCGGTGAACTGGCCGCCGCAGTAGTGCTCGACGCCACCATGCGCCTGATTCCCGGGGTGCTGGGTAACGAAGCGTCAGGAGAATTTGAAAGCTTCGGCGTGCCCGATGCCGCGATCACCACTGACCAGGAAGGCATCCCGCGCTCCCAGCACGGCGCCGGCGGCCTGTTGGACTATCCCCATTACACCCGCCCGGCAGAATTTTCCGGCCTGCGGGCCCCCGAAGTCCTGTTGAATGGCGATCATCAGCAGATTCGCCGCTGGCGTCGCGAACAGCAGCTGCGCAAAACGCTCGCCAACCGGCCCGATCTGCTGGAGCGGGCGGCGCTGAGCGGCGAAGACCGGCGCATCCTTGAATCGATTCGCACGACCCGCAACCCGGGTGCCCCATTCTAGCCGCGCCTTTTGCGGCCAAGGTGGAGGCTAACTAATCGAACTACCGGGTGCCATTTCACTCCGGCGATATCCCGGGAAAGAAAATGCCATATCGATTGGAGATTTCGATCAGTTTCGGGAGATCGGCGGGCACCGAAAGAGGCGAGATTTCTTCCAAATAACTTTGAAAGCTGCCCGGCTGAACAAAGATCAGTACCCTGCCGGTGGTCGTGCCGCAATTCCGAAAGCCATGGATCGTTCCGCGGCTTCGATAAAACGAATCGCCGGCGGAAGCTTTAACCCAGGCACCATCGACCAGGAATTCGTATTCCCCCTCGACCACATAGAAGGTTTCGTCTTCATTCTGATGCCGGTGAGGGGGTGGCCCGCCGCACGGCGGCGAGGTCTCAAGAAGGGTTGCTGAGCTTCCACCGGTCATCTCTTGCGTCACCAACATGTCGACCTGGTCGCCCAGGACAGGGAAGCTCTTGATTGCGGTCATGTGTTCTCCAGGCTGGAATGGGAGGCCGGGTTTCGCGAGGATCAGATCATTTCGCCCCGACGGCTATCGAACGGGCGACCTGCTCACGCAAACGACTGGAACTTATCGGAAAGGCTGCACCGCAGCCGGCTGTTCGGCGCCCACCTGGCCCACCCTCACATCCGCCACGTAGAAATTCTCGCCGCGCGTCGGCGCCCCCGCCAGCCGGCGCAACATGGCCAATTGGCCGACATGGGTAAATGCATCGGCGATCGGTCCCTGGAATAATGGTTCCATCGCCGCATACATCGGCTCGCCGGACTTCAGGTAGGCATCGAAAGCATGGAGCGCGGCGAAAAACCGCTGTACCTCTATCCCCCAGGAATGGGGTCGCGAAGTATGCCACTTCTCCCGGCCCTGGACGGTGCTCAGCGCCCAGTCGAACAGGTCGCCCATATGGGCCAGAATTTGAACCGGTAGCCGGCCAGCCCCTTCGAAGTGACCAAAGTCTTCGGGCGCGCCCTCGAGGACACGCGCGGCCCGGTAGGCGAGGCTGGCCACGGTGTGCCGGAGCAATTCACGCTTTTCGTCCATGGCCGACACTATACATCACGGGGAACTTGAATGGCTGCTTGAGATTAGGCACACAGGCTACTTGTCTGTTAAACTTGAAGTTCTGAGTTCAATTGCAGGAAGAAACCATGTCAATCCATCCCGTTATGCAGCGCCTGGCCGACAAGCTGAAGCGCACCGATCTCCCCGACTTCGTGCCCGGCGACCAGGTTCGCGTACAGGTCAAGATCAAGGAAGGCGATAAAGAGCGCCTGCAGGCCTTCGAAGGCCTGGTCATTGCCATCAACCGCGGGCCGCAGGGCACGTTTACCGTGCGCAAGATGAGCTTCGGCCAGGGCGTCGAGCGCATCTTTCCGTTCAACTCCAAGGTCGTCGACAAGATCGAAAAGATTCGCAGCTACAAGGTGCGCCGCGCCAAGCTGTTCTACATCCGCGGACTGCGGGGCAAGGCTGCCCGTCTGAAGGAAGTTGACCGCGAAGTCGCCAAGGCGTAGTCGGTATCTGCTTCTCATCAAAACACCCCGGCTTGCCGCCGGGGTGTTTTTGTGTGCATGGCGTCCGGGCATAGGCTGTGATTCCCCAACTTCGAAGTGCTTTGAAAGGGCACGATTTTTTGGTCGCGCCCGAGCCCCAAGCAAAGCCTCCGGGCTTTAGCCACTGACGGATGTCTCGGCGCAACTTCCGGTTTGGCGGTGATACTCCCGGAGCTAGGATTTCGCTCTGCTGGCTCAATGGGTGCATCGGTGATTGCAGCAAAGGTCAGTTTGCCGACAGCTTTTCTATGTGATCGATCAGGAATGTCTCAACTTGGGCATTCTGCTTGACCAACTTCAATCCTGCCTGCTTTTCCAAGGCTCCGGTTAGCGGCGGTAGACCAATCGCGTCCGAGGCATCAGCATTCGCTGAAATGTCGTCCGACCCAAAATCGAGCACCACATCGTAGCGCCCGGCGAGCCCGGTCTTATCAACGACGAGCAGCGGCAACCCCAAGCCCAATGAGTCTGCGATCTGCTGCATCGTCACATTGAGCATCTCAAAGCGGCGCTCACCGCTATGGCTCAGCTCGCGATTAAAAATGCCACAATGCGCCGGCACAGACTTATATGACGGGTGCACTTGCGGAAACTTATTCTCGTCCACTTGAGATGATGAAAGCGAACAGGGTACCCCGTCGGGATGCGGTTTGGGTGCAAATCCTAGTCTAGCGACCATGAGTGCGTATACTTGGCCCTCGTGCTTCCCCATATGAGCGGCGAACTGAAAGCGATCTTCGAGCAGCGAACGCACCAATTGGCGCACATCGTCGCGGCTAGGGTTGCCTTCGGCACGGGCTTCGATCGTGTACAAGTCGTCTTGCGCCCACTTTGGCAACGCCTCCCGTGCTCCGCGCCTCATTTGTGAACTCCGGAGATCGTAGGCGAAATTAATCAACCATGGGAGCGATACGTTCCAGGAAAACAGGCCGCCGGGCGGGGGTGCTGCGTCACTGGCCGGATTTAGAAAATCCACTCCCTTGAGCGATGAATTCTGGGTGCTGGGTCGGACGGAGGCGGCGTCGAATGCCAACTTGTTAGCCCCCCTTGTTGCCGGACTACCAGATGCTCCAGCCTGACCAACGGCAGGCGGCAACAGCGCACATACCGGAAGCGCAGTGGCGATTCCGAGCGCCAACAGCGCGGCTGTCTTTTCAAGTTTGCAAGGATGAATAAGCATCGTTGCCTTCTGCACTCCGATTACGATGACATTACCGACGATAAAGATCGTTCGCTCTCAGACTATGGAGCAGATGCGGTCGGGTGGTGGTGAATTCGGAAGTATCGCCGCTCTCCAGTTCGTAAGAGCAACCGCAGATCCTTCCCCTTCACTACGTTCAGTGTCAGGATGACAGCATTTTGGGATCGCGAAGGTGGTGCGTTACGCCGTTACTCCCGGATGGTAGCCGGCTCGCCAGCAAAGTTACTTTGAGACTCCCAAGGGCAACCGCAGATCCTTCACTGCGTTCAGGATGACATTGCTTTGGGTAGCGGGTGCGTGCCGGACACGGCATTGGGGTCGGGTCGTAACCAATGCGGAATCTCGCGATCAGGTGCTGTTCAAGTCGGGTCCATCCCACCCAGGTACCCAAGATCCCGATTTCGGGCCTGGAACTCACGTTTGCACCCCCTTTTACACAAGCAACAGCCCTCAATCCAGTACGCCGTGAGCATTTTTCGTTCTTATACTTGGTGCATGGCCAAAACACCGGTATGCGGCTGGAAGCTGGAACGAACTGCGCGCAAGCTCGGCTTCCTGCGCATCGCGGGATGCGACGAGGTGGGCCGCGGACCCATGTTCGGTCCGGTAGTCGCCGGGGCCGTAATCCTGGCGCCCAAGTGCCGGCTGGAAGGCCTGGACGACTCCAAGAAGCTCTCCGAAAAGAAGCGCAACGAACTGGATATCCAGATCCGGGAGAACGCCGTCGCCTGGGCGATTGCGGCCATCGATGTGGAGACCATCGACCGCATCAATATCCGCAGGGCGTCGCTGCTGGCCATGCGCACTGCGGTGTCCCAGCTGGCCCTCACGCCGGACTACCTGCTGATCGATGGCATCGACACCATCGACTGGGCATGCCCGCAGCAGGCGGTGATCCAGGGCGACGGGACAAGCTTTTCGATTGCCGCGGCCAGCATCCTGGCCAAGGTGTATCGCGACCGGCTGCTGGTGGAACTCGACAGCCAGTATCCGGGCTACGGCCTGGCCAGCCACAAGGGCTACTGCTCGGCCGAGCACCGGGAAGCGCTGGCGCGCCTCGGGCCGACGCCTATGCACCGCAAGAACTGGAGCCCGGTGGCACAAACCATGCTGGACTTTGAATCGATCCTGGACCTGGGAGACTTGTGAACACACGCGCGCGTCTCGTCATCGGGATTGGGCTGCTTGGTCTCTCCTCGTATCTTGCCGCTTCGGCGCAGGAACCCGCCGCACAGGAACCAGCCGCGCCGGCTGAGTCCAACGCAGCGCCCGAGACGCCGGAACCTCAGGGTTCCGTGACCGGTACCGTCTATTGCTCCGATACCAACCTGCCGGCGCGCTTGGCCGAGGTGGTTCTGGTTCCCGCATCCGGGGAATCTGCGGATGCAAAGCTGAGCGCGCCAACCGATCTGGAAGGCCGCTTCTCCATCGGCAGGGTCCCGGAGGGGAGATACTTCGTTGTCGCCAATTATTCGGGTTATCTGAACCCCCTGGGCAGTGCGAACCAGATCGACCTGGATGCGCTGGATGCCGAAGCGCGGAAGCATTTCGAATCCCGCCTGACCAGCGTGACCGTTTCCTCCAAGTTGCCCGCGCCGGTTTCGCTTCGGCTGGAGCGCGCCGCCGAAATCGACGGAACCGTGCAATACGACGACGGAAGTCCCGCGATCGGTTTGCGTCTGAGTGTCAAATCGAAATCAGAACAGAGTGCCGCGACCGCCGCTGAACCAGGCAATGTGGCTTTCGCCCCTGACTCAGGGGAGTCTTCCCGATCCACCGACGATCACGGGCGCTTTCGGCTGGTGGGGTTAGCTGCCGGTGAATACTTCGTCACTGTCTCTGTACCGACGATGAGCAGCGAAATGAGCGCCGGGCACAGCCTCGCCGATATTGTCGCGTCCTCACCCGGCGGCGGGGCGTTGACGGTCTTCCTGGGCGGCGGCCTGCGCGCGAGCAAGGCCAAGCCGATCAAGCTGGGAACGGGTGAAGCGATGACCGATGCAAACATCACCATCCCGCTGAGCACCCTTCATACCGTTCGTGGACGCGTGGTCTTGAAAAGCAACGGCACGGAGCCGCCCGCCGCGGCGTTGGAACTGGTGTATGCGGATACAGGCGAAGTGGCCCGCGTGGCGCTGACCGCGGGTGGCGACTTTGCCATCTCCTACGTAGCCGATGGCAGTTACATTCTTCGCGCCGTCGCCAACTCCGAGCCCTTCCCCACCCTGAACGTGAATGCCGATGGAGGCGTGGACGTTGCGGCCGGCGCAGGCGCATTGCTTGCGTCGAATCCTTCCAATCAGGAAAGCGCCACAGAGATGCCGATCATGGTCACCGGCGAGGTCGCGGGAGTCACGATCGCGGTGCCGGATCCCCCGGCAAAAACTCCGGAGGCGCCCCCGCAGCCTGCAGAGCAGAACACGACACCGCCTCCGGCTTGATCAAGCCTGATCAACGGACAATCGAAGCGCGCGCGGATGCGGCCGCCCGCATCTTGCGGTCGTGCGCCCAGTCGAGCACCGGCCGCGCCAATAGCAGCACCGCCAGAATCACGGTGATGCCCAGCGGAGCAAGGACGCCCGGCTTTACCTGCCACCAGTAGTGAATCACTCCGCACACCGCGGCCACGTAAACCAGCTGGTGGAGGCGTTTCCAGCGCTTGCCACCCAGCTTCCGGATGGACCAGTTGGTGGAAGTCAGCGCCAGGGGCACCAGCAGCAGCCATGCCAGCATGCCCATGGTGATGAACCGCCGTTTGGCAATGTCGTCGATCATCGTTTGCACGTTGAATCCTGCATACAGGGCAACGTAGGCGAGCAGGTGCAGGCATGCGTAGAAGAATGCGAAAAGTCCGATCAGCTTGCGCCAGGGACCGATCCAGCTGAGCGGCTTGATGACCCGGCGCACCGGGGTGATCGCCAGCGAAATCGTCAGCAGATTCAGCGTGGTCGAGCCAGTCGCAAACGAGAGAGTCGCGGTGGGATCCGGTCCCAGGTGATTGGTCACGGCTTCCCATACCAGGATTCCCAGCGGCCAGAGGCAGGCGATCCAGGTAAGCGTCTTAAGCAGGATGATGCTCGATCGAGTCATAGTTTATTGAGCGCTCGCACCAGCCCTTTTCCGTGCGGAAGGTCTTGATTCACCATGAATGCGAGAGGCTTTTTCGGGGGCAGGGCGGCGCGGCCGTTGCTTTGGAGAGATCGATTTGATGATAAGTCGATGCGGGTTTTGAGGATTGAAACGGACTGTAGCTCGCGCGACCGCCTCCCGCATCAGCGCCTGAATCTCGGGCTGATCGAGCGCGTCAGGCGATGGGAGAACAATGTGTTTGACAACATTCCCACTGCCCTTGAGGACCCGGTGAGGATCGGGCAATCCTCGAGCCTGAAGAAAGAACAAGCTCACCCATCGAGGGTAGAGCGCAATGGAGAAGACCGCGTCCGAGGCCTTTTCGCTGGGCCCGTAGCCAATGGCAAGGGCGTTGTAGTTGTCGTATACCAGTTCATTGGCCATCGGATATCGCTTGCGCATTTCCGCGCGAATCGCCACCGCACGCGACCCGATTGCGGGCGTGAATTTCGCGATGAAGCCGGCAAGCTGTTCTTCCGCATCTCGAGCGTGCGTCATCCGGGCTCCTTGCTTTTCTGATCCCGCCACGAAAATCATCGACGGTTTCAGTAGTACTTCTTCAAATCCATTCCGTTATACAGCGAGGCGACCTGCTCGCCATAGCCGTTGAACATCAGGGTTGTGCGGCGCTGATTGTAGAATGCCTGGCCGATGCGGCGCTCGGTCTTCTGGCTCCAGCGGGGATGGTCCACGTTGGGATTGACGTTGGAATAGAAGCCGTACTCATTCGACCCTTGGTCGTTCCATGTGGTGTGCGGCTGCTTGTCCACGAATCGCACCGTCACGATGGACTTTGCCGACTTGAATCCATACTTCCAGGGCACCACGATGCGCACCGGGGCTCCGTCCTGGTTGGGGAGAACTTCGCCGTACAAGCCAAAGGTGAGCAGGGTGAGCGGGTTCATGGCCTCGTCCATGCGCAGGCCTTCCGAGTAGGGCCAGAAAATCGTGGACTCACTCGACCACTTCTCCACGTGCTTGTCGTAGTAGGAGAGGAACTGAACATACTTCGCGCTCGGCAGCGGATCGCATTCCTTGATGAATTCCGAAAGCGAGTAGCCGACCCACGGAATCACCATGCTCCAGGCCTCAACGCAGCGATGGCGGTAGACCCGATCCTCGAGCGGCCGCAGCTTGAGGAGCTGGTCGATATCGAACGTTTTGGGCGTCTTTACCTTGCCCTCGACTTTGACCGTCCAGGGCCGGGTGGGCAAGCCTCCCGCGTTCTTGGAGGGAGCCCCTTTGTCCACTCCGAACTCGTAGAAATTGTTGTAGTGGGTGATGTCCTCGAACGTGGTCAGTTCTTCGCCGGTGGTGGTGAGGGGACTCTTGACGGTCTCCAGCTTGGTTCCAGCGAAGGCGCTCAGGCGCGGCGAGACCACGTTGGCCAGCCGGTCGAGACCGAGAGCCGCAGCGCCCGCAAGCGCCGCCCCCGATGCCGCCCCGCGCAGAAAGCGGCGGCGGTTCAAGTACTGGTCCTTGGGCGTGATAAGGGACGACGGTACATCACTGGGCTTACGAATGAGCATCACTTGACCTCGCGCGGGGAAAGCGCCTCCGCTCCATTAGACACCCGTGAACGCAGCGGGTTACAAGTTTCCCTTTGAGGTCACAAAACTGACCCAGCCGATCAGGCCCGGCTAAGTCGCCCGCGAACTCGTGAAGGGCCACTGGCCATGCCGCCTGGCACGGATCGCGTAGATGAGCGTCCCGGAAACTGCAATGCCCGCCGCTACCGCCAGTCCCCCAATCGCATGGGTGCGGTTGACCAAAATGAATGTGAAGCCGGCCATCGCCGCCAGCGGGGGAAGCGGATAGAGCGGCATGCGAAACGGCCGTTTCAACTCCGGCTGCCTCACCCGGAGCAGCATCACGCCCACGTGCTGCAAAAAGAATTGCAGCAGGATACGCGTGATCACCAGCATGGTGATGACCTGGTCCAGCGTGAAGAAGCAGAAGGCGGCGGCCACCAGGCCCAGCGCCACCAGAGAGCGGTGCGGAATCCCGTGCCGCGGATGGACCGCGGCCAGAAAGCGGAAGTAGTTATCGCTCCGCGCGGCGGCATAGGGAACGCGTGAATAGCCAAGCAGCAGCGAAAAGACCGATGAAAAAGCGGTCCAGACCACCAATGCAGCCATGGCGTACCCGGCCCACTCCCCGAACGCAGAGCGCGCAATATTGGCCACCAGTTGCACGCGCGTGACGACACTCTCGGCGGTGTGGGCGGCGGCATCGCGCAGCGAAGGCAGGGCTGCCATGTTCATGGCCACGTAGAAAGCGGACACAAACAGAACCGAAAGAAGGATGGCGCGCGGGATGGTACGCTCTGGCCGCCGGACTTCGCTGCCCAGAAACGTGATGTTGTAGTAGCCCCAGTAATCATAGGTGGTGATAAGCGTGGCATGCGCCAGCCCGCCAAGCGCCACCGCAATCGACACCGAAGGCCCCGCCGGCATATGCCAGCCGCCCATGGCCGATGCCCGCGCAAACCCCGACACGATGACCCCGGCAATGGCTGTAAGCACGCCGCCGAACAGGATCCACGCCAGCCGCGTGACCGCGCTGAGATTGCGATAGAGCAGTGCCGTAACCAGCAGGCACGCGGCGGCGGCGGCAAAATTGGCGTAATGCAGTCCCGGAAGGCCCGCAAACGGAGCTCGCACCAGCCCGGGCCAGAACCAGGCCAGAAAGCTCGAAAGCCCGATGCACCCCGAGGCGATCGAGAGCGGAGCGGAAAAGCTTAGTTGCCATACATACAGAAAGCTGAGCCAGTTTCCCGCGCCCTGGGGGCCGTAGATCTCCCGCAGGAAGGCATAGGAGCCGCCGGCTTGCGGAAAGGCCGCTCCCAGTTCGGCCCACACCAGCCCATCGGCGACGGCGATAGCCGCGCCCAAAACCCAGGCCCAGACAGAAAGATGAAATCCCGCGGCGGCAATCACCAGAGGGAGCGTGATGAAAGGGCCAACGCCGATCATTTCCAGCATGTTGAACAGAACCGCGGAGCGAAGGCCGATGCGGCGTTCAAGATGCGCAGGGCTCCCGGAAGTCGTCGACGGCTGGGTCATCAGGCTGATGCGCTCACCGGATTGTACACTGACGAGAAGCCATGTTCTTTTCGCTGAGATCCCTATCCCCGTCAGTCATGCTTGCTCTCGCAGGCGTCCTTCTTTCAGGTTCGAGTTCAATTCAACTGCAGGGGCCACCATCTGAAGACGCATCGCCGAAAGCCGCGCTGCCTTCCGGTGAACCCCGCATGTATGCCCTTCCCCTGCCGGAAGACCGCGGCACCGCTGCTGTGGAGCAGGCTCTCCGCCGTTTAACCACCACGGCCAGCGTGATGGAGATTGTGGCTCATCCCGACGACGAAGACGGAGCTCTGCTCACCTACCTGAGCCGCGGGCTCGGCGTGCGCACCATTCTCTACACGCTGACGCGGGGCGAAGGCGGACAGAACGCCATGTCGGCCGACAGCTACGACGCGCTCGGCGTGATGCGCACCCAGGAACTGCTCAAGGCCGGCGAATATTACGGAGCCAAACAGGTCTGGGGCACGCAGGCTGACTTCGGCTTCTCCAAGACCCAGGAAGAAGCCTTCGCGCGCTGGGGTCACGAGCGCGTACTCTACGATGCCGTGCTTGCAGTGCGCCGGGAGCGGCCGCAGGTCATCATCGCCACCTTCATTGGTGCCGTCAGCGACGGGCACGGCCAGCACCAGGTCTCGGGTGAGATCGCGCAGGAAGTCTTCAAAGCTGCCGGGGATCCCAAGGTATTTCCCGAACAGTTCAAGGACGGCGTGGAGCCATGGCAGCCACTCGCCGTCTACAGCATGGTCCCTTTCGCGCCGGTCACCGACAAGGGAGTGTTCGACTACGCGACCGGCAAGTGGGCGCCGGCGAAGTTCCGCAATTACGTAACCGGAGAATGGACCACGGGAGAGCCATCGACCGATGTGACGATCCCCGTAGGCACGTGGGATCCGGTGTTGGGCCGCGGCTATGTGCAGATTGCGCGCCAGGGCTGGGGAGAACAGAAGTCGCAGAACGGCGGAGCCAATCCCACCCTGAGCGGGCCGGGAACCGCCAGGTATCACCTGGTTGCGGTGTGGCCCGGAGCAGCCGCCGCGGATTCGGCAACCGAAAAATCGAAACAACCGGATGCGGATCTCTTCCACAACCGGCGAGTCAATCTCGATACCAGCATCGCGGGACTAGCCCGTCTTGGTCCAGCCGCTGCGGGGCTCGCGCACGACCTCGCCCAGATTCAGAGCGGGATGGATGAATTCTCGAAAGAGTGCCCGTGCAAATCCAATCTGGAAACAGCCCACCGCCTCACGCCCGTGTATCGGCAGACCCTCGCATTGCGCGAAAAAGTGTCCGCTGAGACTCTCGATGCGCAGTCAAAAGCCAGCCTGCTTTTCGAACTCGACGCCAAGATTCAGGAATTTCAATCCGCGCTCGAGAACCTGCTCGGTCTGGAGCTGGAGGCATTCCGGACCAGCGAATCCGCCGTTCAGAGCGGCGGCTTCCGGGGCAACTCCGCAGACGAGACTCCGCGCAGCGTCTCTCCCGGCGAGGATTTCAAAGTACGCGTCCACCTCTCCGGCCTGTCCCCCGACGTCCACTCGGTCAAGACATGGTTCGAGACGCCCGCCAACGAAGGATGGAAGGCCGGCGTGCGGCTCGGCGCGGACGGCAAAAATTCAGCGGACGCAGGTTCATCCGTTTCGGGTTCAGTTTCCGACGTCATCTTCGCTCTGAAGGCGCCCGACGACGCTCATCCGACCCAGCCGTTCTTTACTCGACCGTCCATTGAGCAGCCGTACTACGACATTTCCCGTCCGGAGTGGCGCTTGCGCTCGTTCGCTCCCTACCCCCTTGCGGCATGGGCGGAATTTACTTTTGACGGAGTCCCGATCCGCCTTGGTGAAGTGGTGCAAACCCTGCAGCGCGCGACCGGGCACGGCGGCTTTTACGAGCCGCTTGTGGTCACCCCCGCGATCGGGGTGCGGGTGGATCCCGAAGCGCACATCCTGCCCGTCGACGGCAGCGTTCTTCCCGTTCACGTAACCGTGCATACCCAGGGACCTGCGGAGGGCATGGTGTCGTTGAAAGTTCCGGAAGGATGGCGTGCCGAACCGTCCGAGGCGCATTTCAAGCGCACCGCCGCGGGCGATACGGAGCCCATTCTTTTTTCGGTGACTCCTTCGGCGGTTCAGTCGGGGGCGTACAACCTGGAGGCGGTGGCGCGTTCCGACGGCCACACCTATGAATCAGGATGGCAGAGCGTGGGCTACCCGGGCTTATTGCCCTATGACATTTACAAAGCCACGCAGTTGAAGACCCGCAAAATAGATGTAAAACTGGCGCCTGGTTTGCGCATCGGCTACGTGATGGGAACCGGCGACCTGGTCCCCGAGGCCATCGAGGAACTGGGCGCGGAGCCGCGCTTGCTTTCGGACTCAGACCTGAGCACCGGCGACCTCTCGGCGTGGAACGTGATCGTGATCGGCATTCGCGCCTACTCCAATCGTCCCGTGTTGACCGCCGCGCAGCCGCGACTCGACGACTTCGTGCGCAACGGCGGAACCCTGATCGTCCAGTATCAGAGTGCTAACTTCCCTGCCCCGCTGCCCCTCTCGATGAATGGCCGGATGCCGGAGCGCGTCGTGGACGAGCAATCTACGGTCAAGCTTCTTGCCCCGGCGGATCCGCTGCTCAAGCAACCGAATGCAATCACCACGGCCGACTTCGACGGCTGGGTCGAGGAGCGCGGCCACTCTTTCCTCGAAACCTGGGACCCGGCCTATACGCCGCTGACCGAAACCGCCGATGCGGGCCAGGACCCGCAGCGTGGCGGACTCCTTGTGGCCCATCCGGGCAAGGGCACGTATGTCTACGTCGCCTACGCGCTCTACCGCCAGTTGCCCGAATTAGTCCCTGGAGCCTATCGCTTGCTGGCCAACTTGCTCAGTGCCGGAAAGGGCTGAAGTCGCAGCGCCGCAAGTGACCGCAACCGTGGCTGCCCTGCAGTGCAATCTATGTGCGGCGGAGTTGTCACCGTCATGTGAATGAGCGGGAATCTACGGTGTTTGTTTGCCGGTAACCCCATTGCTTGGCAATCGTATAGCCGTATTAAAAATATGTGAATTCGTCAAATATTCATCAAAGTCTGCGAGGCTTTTTTACGGACGCAGACGGGGAAAGTACCGCTCATCCGAACTCATTTTCCTCCAGCTTTCCACCACATCTGCAGGGCGAAAACGATTCAACAGAACCGGTTGTCGAGATTCGCCTGTGTAGGACTAAAGCGCGTTCGCGGCACGGAGCGCGAAACTGAACGACCTCGAAGACACGAGGATAAGAGAGGCCCAATGAACTTGAGATTCAAAACGGCTGTCGCTGCAATTCTGGCAGTCAGCATGCTCAGCACGTATGGCTACGCAGGCGATGGAACACCGAAGAAGCCCGCTGCCAGGAAGGCCAAACCGAAAGGTCCAACGGTCGACGAACAGATCCAGGCCCTGCGCCAGGAAATGCAAGGGCAGATCGACAGCCTGAAGAACAGCCTGGCAGACAAAGACACGCAGCTGAAACAGGCGCAGCAGGCAGCAGCCGACGCTGCCGCCGCAGCGGCCAAAGCCCAGGCGGCCGCCGATGCCCAAGGGCAGGCGGTGCAGGCGAACACAGAAGCGGTCGGCACTCTGAATTCAACCGTGACCGATATGAAGGCCGCCAACGCCTCGGCGGTTTCGTCGCTCTCCGACGAGCAGGCCGCGATCAAGAAGTCGATCGCCAATCCCAACGTTCTGCACTACAAGGGAATCTCCCTGACGCCGGGTGGCTATGCGGCGGCCGAAACAGTTTGGCGCCAGCGGTCCACCGGCGGCGACATTCCAACCGCATTCAACGCCTTGCCGTACGAGCATGCCGACGCTTACACCCTGAGCGAGTTTTACGGCAGTGCCCGGCAGTCGCGTATCACCCTGATGGCGGAAGGTAAAGTTAACTGGGGCACCCTCCGCGGCTACTATGAGGCTGACTGGCTGGGCACCGGAATCACCTCCAACAACAACCAGTCCAACAGCTACGTGCTTCGCCAGCGCGTAATCTGGGCCCAGGCTGAAACCAATAATCACTGGGCATTCACCGGCGGCCAACTTTGGTCCCTGGCAACCGAAGACAAGAAGGGCATCTCCAACCTGTCGGGCGACATCATGACTCCGCAGACCATAGACCCGAACTACGTCGTGGGCTTCGTTTGGACCCGTCAGTACGGCTTCCGGGTCACCAAGACCTGGGATAAATTCGCCATCGGTGTAGCGGCCGAGAACCCACAGGTCCTGTACACCGCATCGCTGGCCGGAAATACTCCCTATGCCGTGCTGGGGAGCGCCGGAAACAACGGCGGCAACTACAACCCGGCAATCAGCACCGAGGCGGTCACGACGTATGTACAGAACTACGTCCCCGAGGCCGGAACGTTGTCGTACCTGCCCGTCTATAACACCGTCACAGCCAACACCAATATTGCCAACTACTCCTTCAACTATGCGCCTGACATTATCGTGAAGGCGGCCATCGATCCGGGCTTCGGCCATTACGAGATCATCGCCATCGGCCGATTTGCACACGAAACCATTTATCCCGGCGTGACCACCGACGCCCTGAAATATGGCGGGCAGAAGGACATCGAAACGGGTGCAAACGTTGTCGCATCCGCAACTACTGCCGGCGCATTTGGGAACAGCATCGCGCTCGGCGGAATTGGCGGCAGCTTTCGGGTTCCGGTCACAAAGTTAGCGAGCTTTGGGACCAAGGCCTTGTATGGACCCGGAATGGGCCGCTACGGCGACGACACTCTCGCCGACGTGACGGTCAACAACTGGGGCGGGCTCTCACCGCTGCACAACCTCTCGGGATTGGTGACACTCGAGATCAATCCGTCGCCGCGCCTGGCCATTTATGCAAACTACGGCATCGACTACGTGGGCCGCAACGACTGGGCCAATCCCGGCACCACGACCCTCGGCGGTCCCACCGCTACCTTCTGCCCGAGCGGCTTTACCTCGGCCTCCCAATGCACTGCCAAACCCACCGCTGCGATGCTGGCCGCGGGCGGCACATGGGGCGGCCACTGGGGCGCTCCCTCCGCATCCGCTGTCGGTTACGGATCGCGCGTGTTGAGCAACACCGCATGCAACACCACGGCAAATCCGGGCTTCAACGGCAGTTCGACGGGTTACTACCCCGGCGGATCCTGCGGCGCGCAAACCCGCAACGTGCAGGAAGGGACGTTCGGCTACTGGTACGACATCTACCGCGGCGACCGCGGCCGCCTGCGGCAGAGCATCCAGTATGCCTACACCATCCGCGACGCCTGGTCCGGCGCTGCTGCTACGGCAGGCGGACCTGGCATCGGCGCCAAGGGCGTCGACAACATGTTCTGGACCTCGTTCCGCTACTACCTGCCTTAAACGGCCGAACCGAACCACGAACAAAAGGGCAGCCCCAATGCGGGCTGCCCTTGTTTTTTGCAGTGCGGTTTGCGCTAGGGCACTTGGGGCTCGCCGGTAGGAAGAAACGCGAATCCATCCAGCGCAGTGCCCGAGGCAAGAACATCCCGCAGGCGTTCCGGATTGGCTCCGCTCTGTCGTTCAGCAGCGCGGAGAAGCCGCAAGGCAGAGGTGGGAGTTGCCTCGGCAGGCATGCGGAAGATCCACGGCACGTTGGTTGCGGTCAACGACCGATCCCCGCTGACTGCGATCACCGGAACCAGCGCCTTGAGCGCCAGTTGCTCAGCCAGGTGCGCTGCATTTCGGTCGAGCGCGATAATCGCCAGCGCATGTTCGTCGAAGAGCGCGTGCACGAGCTGGGTCGACGCTGCGCCCCAGTTCTGATCGCTGTCCACCGCCACCAGATCCCATGGCTCTGCGGAGGGGATCCCAGAGAGCGCGGCTTGCGTCTCAGCCCATTGGGCAATAGTCATGGCCTGAGGGCCGAACACCACGACATGCACAGGCCCCGGTGGAACATCGGCAAGGTGCGGGCCGGCGTAGGCAACTCCATCGTCGCCAACGCGCGCATAAGGCTCCCCATCCGGGTGCCCCAGAGCCTGCCCTGAGCTTGCCGAAGGGTCTCGACTTTGAGACCTGGGAGATTCATCCCCGCTTACAGCCAACTTCTCCATCCTGGCCACTCGGTACGTGATCGTCCCGTCGTGCACCGTGCCCAGGTACATCGGGGCGACGTTCTTCTGGTTAGGATCGAAGACCATGTGCCCGGTCACTCCGTCGTATTGCTCCGTGTCGGCGAGCGCATCGTGAATGCGAGCACGATTCAGTCCGGCTCTGCAAATGGAATCGAGCAGCGCGTTCATCGCGTCGTAGGCCAGCGACGCAAACTGTTCGGGCTTCTCCTTGAAGCGCTCTTCGAAGCGTCGGTTGAAATGAACCCAGCGCGGATCGTTGCGGGTCGGATCGTAGGGGAACACGGCTTCGAATCCCTCGGCAGCCGGGCCGGCCTGCGCCAGCAACCCGGGGCCAAGCGTGCGATACGCGCCGAACACGCGCTGTTTCATGCCCGCCGCCTGCATTTCCTTGAGGATGTTTGCGGCCTCGCCCTCATCGGCCCACAAGACGATCGCGTCGGCGCGCGAGTCCTGGATCACTTTCAGTTGATGGGAGAAGTCGGTATCGCCCGGCAAATACTTCTGCTCGATGACGATGGGGTGGCCCATACGCCGCGCCGCATCGCGAAGCTTGATGACCCCAAACCGGCCATAGCGATTGTTGACGCGCAGAATTGCAACGCGCTTGAGTCCGAGTTCTGTGAAAACACGCCGGGCGAGCGTGAGTGACTGCACGCGATCGTCCTGCAGGTCGGTAAAGTACCAGGGAATGTAGGTCTCGGGAATGGTAGGGTCCGTCGAGGCCGAATTGACAATGGGAATCTCGGCACGCAGGGCCACGCGCAGTGCGATATGCGTCGACTCCGAACTGATGGAGCCGAAGATCGCCCAGTCCTGGTCGTCGTAAACCATTTTTACGACCTCGTCCGAAGCCGAACCCCAGATCGCCGGATCCGTAGGGCGGTCGTCCCCGTACACCGCCTTGGCCTGCCAGTTGTCGTAGTCGTTATGTAGCATCAGCCGAAACGGCTTCCCTCCGTAGCCGCCGAGGGCGTTGGCTTCATCGACAGCCAGTTGCGCCCCGTGCAGCATGCGCAGTCCAAAAACCGAGTCGGGATTATGCTCGATAGGGCCGAAGAAACCGATGCGTACCTCGGTAAGTTCCTTCGGCTCGGGCAGATCCCGCCCCGCGCCAGAGTAGATGTTGGGATGGGTGTAGTTGAGATCGTAGGGCGCGGCGAACTTCGCGTACGGGCTCAGGTCCGCCGGCTCTCCCGCGTAAGGCGTGACCTCGCGATCGCGTGGCGGACCAGGCGGATGCGCGCCGCACTCGCACTTGTGCGCGGGCGCGCCCGCGTCCTGCGCCGCGACGCCGACTCCGCCACCCGCTCCCCACAGCCAGGCAGCGGCCAGCAACCATCCCTTATGCATGGCGGCTACTCCTTGCCGGACTTTTCAGTGCGGACCATGGCAATGGCCTCGATCTCCACCAGCAGTTCCGGCCGGCACAGCTTGGCCTCGATACCCGTGGAAGCGGGCAGCGGATCGAGACCCTGCGCTTTGAAGAACGCCGTCCGCTCTTCGTTGAACGCTTCGTAGTCGCGATCGATGTCGCGCAGATAGCACGTGGTCCGCACGATGTCGCGCCAGGTGCAGCCTTCGGTCTTAAGCAGGCCTGTGATGTTGGCGAAAGTGCGGCGCATCTGGGCGCGGAAGTCCCCGTTGTGCACGCTCTTGCCGTACTCGTCGATGGAAGCGGTGCCCGAAATCAGCAGGATGGTAAGCCCGTTCAGGTCGATGCGCATGCCACGCGAGAACGAGCTTGGCTTGGCGTACGCATAGGCTTCGTTGAGTACGCCGTGATTGGTCATGGCGCGCTTCTGGATGGGCGCGTGCGCGATGGTCTCAAGTATTTCGGCAAATTCAATCATGATGATGGCTCCCTTATCGTTATCGTTGAAGTATCCCGTGGCTTAAACCTTTGGCCGTGGCAACCCAGATATCGCTGCCCTGAAAATCGATGCCGAGCACGTAATTGTGCGCTGGGGCCGTGGTGACGGCGATGGGCGTGACTTTGCCCTCCGCGTCGCGAACGGTCATTTCCGGTTTGCCGGTGGTGAGCGAAGGACGATACACCGCCCAGTTCGCTCCGTCGTAGTAGGCAAGGCCCTTGTCGGTGCCGAACCATGCGTGGTTGGCGTCGATGCCCTTGATGGTGTTGGTGAAGTTCGAAGGAAGGCCGCTGTCCTTGGTCAGAAAATTGTGCCAGTAGCGCCCGTCATAGCGGCTGTCGCCGAAATAGGTAGCCGCCCACACGATATTGTCCACGTAGCTGACCGACGTCACGATCTCGTGAATCAACCCCTGGTCCTTGAACAACACCATTTCGTTTTCGCCATCGGGATCGTCGTACTTGTCCCAGCGTCCTGTCACCTGGTCGTACTCGAGCAGTCCGCTGCCCCACACCGCAAAATAGACCTTGGTGGGCGTTGCGGAAACGGCGTACACCCAGATCTCGTTCATGGGCGTGTTGCGCTCGTTATAGAGCGACCACTGGTTGGTACGCAGATCCAGTCGGCATGCGCCGGCAGCCGTCGCCACCCACACGTTCTCCCCTTCGACCGAGACCCCGTACACGACGTCGTTGCTCAGGCCCGAGTTGAGTTGGGTGAAGGTGTCGATGCGCCCGCCCGACACGCGGCTAAGGCCGCCCATGGTCCCTGCCCATACATCGCGGGTACGCTTGTCTAAAGCCAATGAAAGCACGGCGCGATGCGCCAGTCCGTCCGCAGTGGTGTAAGTCTTCCACGTGTGGTTCTCATAGAAGGCGAGTCCGTTTTCGGTCCCCGCCCACACCCGGTCTCCATCCACCAGCACGGAGAAGACGTGATTGTTGGGCAGGCCGTTGGCGGTGGTGAAATTCTCAAAACGGAAACGGGGCACCACCTGCGCCGCCTGCGGTGGAACCAGCGCCGCTTTCGCGCCATGAGCCTTGACGGACACCGCGTGCGATTGAGGCGCTGCCGGCGCGAGAGGCGCCAGAGCAACAGCAGCCACGAGCAATGCGATCGCGTAAAACTTTTTCATCGCGTCCTCAGGTACTCGATGAGGTCGTTCAACTCATCCTTGGTCAGGTCGTTGGTGCGGCCGTGTTTGTCTTCGGGATTGAAGACGGTCCAGATTTCTTCGAGCGTGCGCGCCGACCCGTCATGCAGGTAGGGCGCGGTCAGCGCCACGTTGATCAGTTGCGGCGTGTCGAGCAGGCCCGAGTTGTCGGTGCTCTTCTTTGTGCCCACGTCGAATGACTTCTGGCTCGTTCCTTTTGCCCCGCTGTGGCAGTACGAGCAGCGATTCGACTCTGGAATCGGTTTGCCGAATTTGTCGTTGGCGCGTTCGAACACGGCCTTGCCGCGCTCCTGCGCCGGACTGAGTTCGCGGCCGGGCAGCTTCCATCGATTGGGCCGCAACGGAATGCTGCGCACATAAACCACCAGGTCCGTCAGCGTGAGGCTGTCGTAGTTCTCCGAGCGCCAGAAGTATTTTTCGGTGCGCGGCCCGCACTCGGTGGGCAGGTTGGGATTGCCGCCGTTCCACTTGTAGGGTTCGGTGTCCTTGATGTCTTCGAGCAGTCGGTTGTCGACGATGTCACGCCCGAATCCATCCGGCTCCAGATCCCATGTCAAGCCATCAAACGTCGAATCGATGTGGCAGTTGGCGCAGCCGATCTGCCCCTGGAAGGAATAACGCGCGGTATAGAAGGTCTGCTCCCCGTGACGCAGGACTGAAAGTTCCTTCGGGCCATCAAGGGGAACCGTTGCGCAAACACGGTTGGTTCGGGTGTCGATCACGCTCAGGGTATCGTCGAGCCGGTTAGCCACCAGGAGCCTGCGGCCATCGGGCGTAAACGTCATGCCGCGCGGGTCGCGGCCCACGTCGATGCGCGCGGTAACGTAGTTGGCGCTGGCGGAAAGGTCCTGTACGAAATCTCCGCTGTGGGTACGAATGAAACCGAGCGCGTGGTGCACGTCGATAACCGTCACGACCTCCGACCCTTCGCAGCTGACATAGATACGCAATTTGTCCGGCGAAATCGCCACGCCGAACGGGCGCACCGCATAGCGTTCCAGTTCGTCGAGCGGCAGTTCCACAGGCTTGCCCACATCCGCGCCAAACAGCGTGATCGTGTCGGCAAAGGCTCCACCGTGTTCCATGTGCGCGAGGGGAACGAGGTTCTTGGGATGCAGGTGCGCCGTCACTCCAAGCCGCCCGTCAGCAGAAAGCGCGGTGTGGAAAGAATGCGCGATTCTATCGAGCGGCATTCGGTCGACAACCACCGCGCGCGACGCATCGATCACCGTGATCTCCGATTTGGGCGGAACGCGATTGCCCCCCGGCGTTGGCACCCGCGGCGGATTGGGATAGACGTGGGTGGCGTAAAGCCGGGTGCCATCCGGGCTTGCAGTGATGTAGCTGGATCCGCGGCCGGCGGCGAGCCGCTTCTCTTCCGTGCCAGTCTGCGCATCGAGCACGGCCACGTCGTTCGAAATGCGATTGGCTACAAACAGGCGCCTGCCTTCGCGGTCCGCGATAACACTGGATGGTTCGGCTCCGACCTGCCACGTGGCGACGACAGCGAGCGACGCGGTGTCGATGACGGAGATCGTGTCGTCCCAGGTGTTGGCCACAAAGAGCCGGGCGCCATCGTGCGACAGCGAAAATCCGCGCGGCATGCGCCCAACAGAGATATTCTTCATCGATGCGTATGTCTTTGCATCGAGCACCCGCACTTCGTCGCTCTCCTGGCACAGCACGTACAGGCTCGCTCCGTCGGGAGAGAAGAGAAGTTCGACCGGGGAAGCATAGGTAAGCAGCTCGGGTGCCCTTCCCGTCCCCGTCGATGCCCGCGCGACGCCAGCATGCCACAGCAGCACGCACCCGCCTGCGAAGGTGGCCGCACACAGCATGGCGGCAAACCGGCCTGGCAGAGAACGTTGGCCGAACGGCTTCACTTCGGCTCCTCAACAGTGATGACGCGGTCTACAGCCTGCTTTTCCAGGGTTTGCTCGCGGCCGCTGGGCCAATGAATTTGAATCTTGTCGATCGATTCCGCAGCGCCCACACCGAAGTGCACGCGATCGTCATCCTGCGAAACATAGCCGGAACTGGCCACGCGCTCCGCAGTCCACCGCTTCCCTCCGGCAGACACTTCGATGCGCGCGCCGATGCCGTCGCGATTGCTCTTCGTGCCCTTGAGCTTGATGGCGACCCAGTGCCCTGTGTTTTCCGAGATGTTGTGAACGAGTGTGCCCCTGGCGCCGAGATTCACCAGAAATGCATCGACCTTGCCGTCATTGTCGTAGTCGGCGAAGCATGCGCCGCGCGCCGTGGTACGCACGCTGAGCACCGGTCCGGCCTCGCGCGAGACATCCTGAAAGTGAGCGGCGCCCACACCGCGAAACAGCGTGTGCTCCTGCGGGATCAGGTGAATCAGGCCTCCATGAAAAATGAGTATGTCTGGGAATCCGTCGTTGTCGAAGTCGTAGACGCCAGTTCCCCAGCTCACGTATTGCGCATTCGTCTGGGACACGCCGTTGGAGGCGCCCATATCTTCGAACCCCTGCTTGCCTTGATTCCGCAGCAGCCGGTTGTAGTGGCCGTCGGTGACCCACAGGTCGAGAACGCCGCGGCCTTCAAAGTCGGTAAACACCGGACCCATCGATGATGTGGATTCGCCATTTTGTCCGAACGCGGTGCCGGTATCGTTCCCGATCTCCTCAAACGTTCCGTCGTGCTTGTTATGAAAGAGGAAGTTCTCTGTGCGGTCGTTGGCGACATAGATGTCGTCCCACCCATCGCCGTCAGAGTCGGCAGCCGTGACGCCCATGGTGCGGCCTACATACGCGGCGATGCCCGACTTTTCGCTCACATCGGTGAACGTGCCGTCGCAATTATTGTGATAAAGCTTGTTGGTTTCGCCTTCGTAATCGAGCGGGCCGGGATAGTCGTCGGCCGCGTAGAAGTTGCGGTATTTCGGGTCGAACTTCACATAGCGGCCCACGAACAAATCGACGCAGCCGTCCTTGTCGTAGTCGAGCCACGTCGAACTGATCGACCATCCATCGACCTTGATCCCGGCCTTCGCCGTCACATCTGTGAAGTGGCTGTTGCCATCGTTGTGGTAGAGAATCGTCTTGCCATAGCCGGTGACCAGCAGATCGACGAATCCATCGTTGTCATAGTCGGCCGCGGTCACGGCCACCGAATACATATCGGGATTGAGGCCGGCCTTCGCCGTCACATCGGTGAAGCGGCCGTTGCCGTCGTTGCGGTACAGATGATTGTGCGGCGGCGAAACGGGCTTATCTTTCAGCGGGTAGGGGTGTATCGAATCGTCGAGCGGGCGGCCATTGACCACGTAGAGATCGGGCAGGCCGTCGTTGTTGTAGTCGAGCCAGACGCAGCCCGCCCCGGTGCCTTCGAGCAGCGACCCAAGCTGGCGCGAGCCGAAGCTGTGGGTGAAGTCGATCCCGGCCTTGTCGCTCGCGTCTTCAAACTTGATCGTGGGCGCTGGCGGTGCGGCCGGCCTGGAGGACGCAGAAGCCGCTTGCGCATGAGCTAAGCGAGCACCTGCAAAGAGAAGAAATAGAAAAAGAAAGCGATTCAATCTCATCAGCGGCTTTCCTTCTCAGCTCGCCGCGCAGTGTCAGACGCCTGAGCGCCGGTCAGGTCAACGGGAGTCGTCGAGCGCAACAATACGGCGGGTACATTGTTTTCCGCCGCACGCTCCGGACCGGTGTGGCACCCAACGCAAATGCGCTGTTCCCCGCGGCGGATCCAGAACCAGCCGTGCTCCTGGCGTACCACTGAACCCTTTTCATCAACGAGCAAGAAACGAATTGGCCTGTCAGCGGAGACTTTGACGAAAAACGATCCGTCGCTCTCGACAGGCGACGGGCCCAGCACCACTGCGCGGCCCGTTGCATCTTGCGTTTCGAGCCGCACCTGTGCGGGCGTTGTCTTCAAATCTCCCCCGCGCGATTGGCGCACATCGAGCGCCAGGAGATTGGCATAGTTCCAATCGTGCAGGGCTGACGGATGCTCCTTGGGTCTCTCGCGCGAAGCCAGCAGGACGGGTTCGACGAGATTCTCGCCCGGCAGGGCGAGCACTGCATTCAAAGGCGCTCCAGATTTTTCAGAAGACAGGTTAGGCTGCCACGATTTCAGCGCATAGTCTCCGCCGCTTGCAGTCCGCGCACTCACGAGCCATGGGCCCGAAACCGTCTCGGCGATTCCCCCCGCATAATCCGCGCCCGGAGCGGCGACGCGCACCTCGTGCGCGAACGGGGACGTAAACCTCGCCAGGGTCGCGCCGTGGGTAAAGACCACATCCCCGGAGGCAAGTTGATGTCCGCCCCAGCGATGAGCGCCGTGATCGCAGCGGTAAGACTCCACTCCCGAACCATCGGAGTAGACCAGGTACAGTTCCGGCGTGGATCCCGTCCCTAGAGGGAATCCGGCTTCGAACAGAATGCGCCCATCGGCCAGAACATCATCGGGAATCGAGCTTCCCGGGATGTAGGTGAGAGGCAACTCATTTTTTCCATCGAGATCTGCGGCGATCAGTTGATAACCTTGCGGCCCTCTGCGCGCGAAGACCAGTCTCCGGCCCGGGAGATACAGAGGGCGCACTACGTCGGCAGCGCCGCCACTGACCTGTCGCAAGGCATGATCTGCAAGCGCCAGTTCCCAAATCTGCCACGAATCGCCCGCGCTCTTTTTTCCCGCGAACAGAACCGTTTTGGCATCGAACGAAACGCTGGCGTCGGCGCTGGCAGCAAAGTCGGCAACCAGCGGCTCGGCCTTTCCGCCCTGCACCAGCAGCAGGTGCGCTCCCTGCGGAAATCTTTCCCCGCCCCGCAACGCAGCCAGTGCATCGTACGCAGGCGCGGATGTAACGATCACCGCGACATCAGGAGCGTTTGTAGTGCTGGTTGAGAATCCGCAAAGCAGTGCGACAAGAATGAGAGGCAAGGCCGCCGCGCGCACGCCAGAAAACATCCTCATCCGGCAGCCTCCAACAACGGGTCGTCGACAGGCTGACACATAGGCAGCCGTGCCGTGCGCAGCGCGATGTAGGGCTCGAGCGAGGCCATCATTTTGTCGAAAGCATCGAAGTCCAGCGTCTGTTCGGCGTCACTCCAGGCTTTATCGGGATTGGGGTGAACTTCAACCAGCAGGCCATCGGCTTCCGCGGCCACGGCGATGCGCGCGAGTGCCGGCACCAGTTCGCGGCGGCCACAGGCATGGCTAGGATCGGCGACCACGGGCAGATGCGAAACGTGCTTGAGCAGCGCGATCGCGGCGATATCGAAGGTATTGCGCGTGGCCGTCTCGAAGGTGCGGATGCCGCGCTCGCACAGAATCAGGTTGGGATTGCCATTGTCGAGAATACATTGGGCGGAGCGCAGAAAATCAGCCACCGTCGCAACCATACCGCGCTTGAGCAGAATGGGCCGGCCAGAGCGGGCCGCCGCTTCGAGGAGAGAATAGTTTTCCATGTTGCGGCTGCCGATCTGCAGAATGTCGGCATAGTCGGCCACCATGGGAACATCGTCTTCCGACATCACCTCGGTCACGAGGGCCAGGCCGCTCTCTTCGCGGGCGTGGGCCAGCAGTTTGAGCCCGTCGAGTCCGAGCCCCTGGAAGGCATAGGGCGAACTGCGCGGTTTGAATGCTCCTCCGCGCAGAACGCGGGCGCCCGCGCGGCGAACGTGCTCGGCAGTGGCCAGGAGCTGAGACTCGGTTTCCACCGAGCACGGCCCCGCCATGGTGATGAACTCGTCTCCGCCGATCTCCAGATCGAGCACCGGAACCACTGTCTGCCGGCGACGCTCGCTTTTCAACACATCAGGTGATTCGGCAAAGCGCTCGTGCCAGCTTTCGCGCACGCTGCTGCTCCATTTCCGGGGAAGATTCAGGCTACTCCGTGGATCGACCGCATGCCTCCATCCAAAGATGGAGGATCGAAGGATGCATGATGCAGAAACAGCATGCCTTATCGTTCGCACAAGCGAGGTGCTGTGATCTGTGAACTTGACAAGCGTGAATCAGGATGCAATCGCCAACGGCGGAGCCTGATAACCAAAGGCTGCGTCAACCACAGCCGCAACACCGAGCGCGACCTCGTCCTCAAATGGCCGCGCCACAATCTGCACCCCGATGGGCAGGCCCTCGGGCGATCGGCCAACCGGCGCCACGGCTGCGGGCGCAGCGAGCACGTTGAACCACTGGGTGTGGCGCACGGCGTCGAGATACGCAACCGGCTGACCGTCGATCAACCAGCTTCGTTCTCCATGGCGGAACGCCGGGATGCTGGCCACGGGGCAAAGCAGCACCGGATAATCCCGCATCTCTTCCAGCGTCTTCGCGCGCAGCAGGTCAAGTTCGGCCCAGGCATTGAGCAGCCGCGTCGCGTTCAGCGGCGGAACAGAATCTGCGATGGAGAGGAACTCCCGGAAGATCGGGCTCAGCCGCTCGTGCCTGCCGCGAATTTCCGGCTCGTAAAACATCGCGCCGCACTGCACGAAGAACGTCCACCACAGCTTGCGCATTTGTTCGAGCGTGCGGGGGTGGAACGGCTCCACGCGGAACCCGGCGGCACGCAGCGCCTCGGCAGCAGCATCCACGGCGGCGCGTGTTTCCGGCGTGACCGGAACGAGGCCATCATCCTTGAAGAACCCGATCGTGCCCGCACGCAGTTCATCCAGGCTCGGCGTTCGCAGCGGAAGCGGCGGACTCGAAGGATCGTTGCGGTCCTGCCCACTCAGCGTGCGAAACAGAAGCGTGACGTCGGCGATGGTGCGCGCCATTGGGCCAATCGCGCCCAATGTCGCAAATGGTCCCACGTTGGGCGGCAAGTGGCCGCGCGCGGGAATGCGTCCGGGCGTGGGCTTGAGCGCACAGATGCCGGTGCAATGCGCGGGCATGCGCACCGAGCCACCGCTGTCGCTGCCCAGGCCCGCCGCCGACATGCCCGCCGCGATCGCCGCCGACTCGCCGCCGCTCGATCCTCCCGGCGAACGATCCAGGTCCCATGGATTCCGCGTGGCGCCGTGCAACAGGTTCGCCGTCTCGTAGGCCATCAGAAGTTCCGGGCAATTTGTGGTGCCCAGGATAAGGGCTCCGGCAGCACGCAACCGCGCCACCACGGCCGCATCTTCCGCGGGAATTTCTCCCTGGTGAAGAAAGCTGCCGATCTCGCAGAGATACCCAGCGGTCGCGATCGACGATTTGACCGTAACCGGCAGCCCGTGGAGAGGCCCGCGCGGCGCCTGCGACTCATCCATGCGCCGCGCCTGCGCGCGCACCCGTTCAGCGTCGTAGTCGGCAAACGCGTTGAGTTTCGGATTGAGGCGCTCGATCTGGCGGATGTGCGCGTCCGCCAACTCAACAACCGAAATCGCCCCCTTGCGCAACAGTTCCAACTGTTCCACCGCGGGCTTTAATACCAGCTGGCTCGCCTCGTTCATGGCTTGCTTGCTCTGCGCGCGGCACAGGTGGAGTCAGCCCCACTGCAGGTGGCGCTATCCTCGGCCGGCGTCGACGGCAACTGCCGATAATCGAAGCGATACGAGCGCACCGGCTCGCCGGAATCGAAGCGGTCGTTCCAGTTCAACTGGTAATCGAGGGACTTCGCGTCCGGCGGGCGTTCTTCGCTTTCAGGGTACGGATAGGTGCTCATTCCGTGAAATGGCAGTTGCGCCACGGTGAATGGCGAGCCGTCCCACCAGTCCATGTCCTTGACGAATCCGTTGGCGTAGAAAAAATAGTCGCGCTTCCAGTGAGGCGGCAGCGCGGGCAGCTTCGTCGCATCGAATTCCATGGCGATCTCCTCGCCGCTGCCGAAGATCGCAAAGCGGTCGTCGATGGCGCTCACCAACGACGTCACATCGCCCGTGTGGGTATAGTCGCCGCGCTGCCGCTGAAACGGACCGGTGAGACTGACGCGATCGTAGTCGTAGTCAAGATCGCCCGGGCTGGCGCCTTCAATCTGCTTCGGGTAGCCGCGGAAATGCAGCGTGGCTTGCGCCAGCGGCACTTCGCTGCTGCGCGACTCCGCGTCCGTGCTCTGGTCGATGAGCACCTGGTCCCAGTAGATTTCGAGATTGGTCTGGAGGCGGATGCGCCTTGTACCCACCGGCAGCTTGCCGGACAAGTCCACAACCATCGTTCGCTCCAGCCCAGCCGGAAATCCAGCCTCGCCCGGAATGGTCTTCCAACTGCCGTCCGGCAACTGGGCTTCGACATACGGTGAGATCGGCTTCAAGCCCGCCTGCCACGCGGCGTAGAGAGACGTCGCGCTGAAGTAGTTCACGTAGCCCGTCATCAGCAGACGCAGCGGAGCATTCGCCCTCACGTCGCCAAGATCGAGCGTCAGCGCATGCAGGTTGGCAAAGCCGTCGTAAGGAGACGGCGTGAAGCCGCCGGCGAATTTGTGATCGCGCCGGCTGAGCACATCGAGTACATCGCGGCTCTCGCCATCCCATGCGCCGACCGGCAGGCGGGTCGCTTGCGACGCCACCACGCGGCCCGATGCGAACGGCGGATCGTCGAGGAAGCGCTCATCAGGATTGACTTCAACTCCTTCAGGGTGATCAACCGCGATGAGCCGCAGTTGGTCGATGTAGTTCACCTCTTCCATAGGCTCGATGAAGCGCAGGCTGAGCTTGCCATTGACGGACGCAATGTGCCCGCCATCAACCTTGATCCACTCACCTGGATTCGGGATGTTACGGCGCTGCGGCGTGAACCAATGGCCGACCACCGCGGCGCCGATCACGTCGGTCACGAGCCCGTACTTGTGGCCGTCCCACGCGAACAGCACGGGGCACGAGCTGCCACGCCGATCGGCTTCTTTCATCGCGATTACTTGCGTATTGGGCAGATCGATTTCATCCTGGAGCACGCCCGTAGGCCAGAGGATGCGCAACAGATCGATGCCGGGCGAATCACCCAGGCCGACGAGAATCCGCGGCGGCGCCTGCGTCTGATATCCAGAGGCGCCGGCGATTTCCCACTTCTGCCAGTGGCCGTTGGAAAAGATCTCCACCTTGGCGCCCAGCGCGGTCTTGTTATCAGCCAGGCCGGCGAGTTCAATGCGCACCGAGTGATTCTTGTTTCCGCCCTCGTTGCGCAGCAGCACAGGAGGCGCGTTCAATTGCGTCACAATCAGGTCCGCAGTTCCGTTGCCTTCGAGGTCGGCCGCGATCAGGCCGCGCGGCGCGGTGAGGTTTGTCTTGTCCAGGCCGAGCGCCTGGCTTGCGTCTTCAAACGTGCCATCGCCGCGATTGCGAAGCACCCGGATCTGCGGGCCGGTCTTGGTTTCAATCACGGCGGCAAGGTCGATCCAGCCATCGTTATCGATATCCACCGGCATCACGCCCCATCCGCGCACCGCATCTTTCAGCGGCAAATCCACCCGCTCGAAACGCCGCCCGATATGATTTGGGCCTTCCACGTTGCGCCACAGCGTGAGACCGGGCGCGCCGGCATGCGTGACTGCGATATCCATCCAGCCATCTTTGTTGAAGTCGAGCACGGCGATGCCGACCGTGGGCGGCAGCTTCGCATCGTCATACAACAGCTGCGTCGGGTACTTGCCTTCCCGCGGATTGACATAGAGCAGCGGCGCCGGCCCGTCGCCGGTGACGGCGATATCGACCGCGCGGTCGTTGTTGAAGTCGGTAAGGATGGCTGCCGCGGTCATACCCGAGCCGCCCAGGCCGGTGGGTTCGGTCCACTCGGTGAAGGTCTTGTTGCCATTGTTGCGCCAGAGAACGTTCGATGCGTCACCAGACTTGATTGGCGCCCCGGTTATCAGCAGGTCCAGGTCGCCATCGTGGTCGTAGTCGATAAACGTGATTCCTGTAGGCCGATTGCGCGGCGTCAGGCCGGCCTCAACGGTTGCGTCCTCAAACTTCCCTTTGCCCAGGTTGCGGAACAGGAGCACCCGATCCTCGAGCGCAACCGCCAGATCGTTGAGCCCGTCGCCGTCGTAGTCGCCCACCGCGCACGCCACCGCATGGCCGGAAGCTTTCAGGCCCGCCACCTCTGCATCCACCGGCTCAAAGCCGCCGTCCTTCGAGGGATGAAATACCCCGATCACGTGGTCTCCGGATTCCATCAGGACGAGATCCATCTGCCCCGATCCCGTCACATCGAGCATGCACGCGCCACCGGTCGCCGCGATAATCCCGGGTACTCCGGAAGTGGGTGCCTCCGGTTTTGATTTTGAGACCTGGGATACCATCGGCTCCGCCACCAGCTTCACCGGGATCATTGGTTTGCGCCCGGTCTCCGGCTCCTCTATCGGAGTCACCGTGGAGTAGTGCCCCTGCTCTCCATAGGCAAGGCCGATGGCCGCCGATATCTTGGTGCTGGTCAAGTGCTGGAATTGCTTGAAGTGTTCTTTCGCCTCTGCGGTGCGCCCGGACCGCTGCAACGCCCGCGCCAGTTGAAACTCCGCCGAAGCGTGCAGGGGATTCACCGCGAGCGCCTTGTTGAACGTCTCAATGGCCTTGTCGAACTGCTTCATCTCACCGTAGCAAACGCCCACAAAGTACCAAGAGTCCACATCGCGCGGATCGATTTGGACCGCGTGCTGGAAACTGGCCAGCGCGGGCTCCAGTTCATTGCCCGCGTGTTGCGCGAGGCCCAGGTTGTACCACGCCTGGGCACTCTTCGGATCCAACGCCAGCGCCTTCTGCAAGGCCGTCTTCGCCTCATCGAGCTTTTGCAGCGCCATCAACGCAATGCCTTCATTGATGGCGGCCTGCGCCATCTTCGGATCCTTCTTGACGGCTTCCGCAAAACTGTCTGCGGCTTTATCCGTAAACTGCTGCCCCATCTGCGCCACGCCGCGATTGTTCAGGCGTACCGCGTCGGCGTTGAACCGCGCCTCGGCCCCCAACGCCAAAACCGCGAACGTCACGCACCCCAGCGCCAACCACCCCATTCCTCTTATCCGAAAAATTCCCAAAACCCTCTCCCGCCGCGGACGAATCTGCGCTGCCAGTCAATGGATGAACCTATCCAGTGTATGCGAGCGGCTCGCCTCGACGCCGCTATTGCAGCCAGGCCGCTTGACGACGTGAACAAGTTCCCCCGCGATTTATACTTGGCCTGTGCTCCCCTCGTTGAAGCCATCCGTACGAGCCACGTTCGCCAACCTTACGACGCCTTCCCGCCATGCCTGAGGCCCAAATCAATCGTCGCATCGGCGTGGTGACAACTTCGCGCGCCGACTACAGCCATCTCTATTGGCCGTTGCGCGAACTGGCCGCGCACCCCGAGGTCGAATTGGGAGTCTTCGCCCTGGGACCGCACCTTTCGCCCCAATTCGGTTCGACGATCCATCAAATTGAGTCCGATGGTTTTCCCATCCGCGCGCGCATCGAATGCCTGCTCAGTTCCGACACCGATACCGGCATGGCCAAGACAATCGGTCTCGCGATTCTCGGCCTGGCCGATGCGTTCTCGGCATGGCGGCCCGATCTCCTTCTGCTCATCGCAGACCGATACGAGATGCTGGCTCCCGCTTCCGCCGCGCTGGCCATGCGCATTCCCGTAGCCCACATTGAAGGCGGCGAAGTGAGCCAGGGCGCCATCGACGACCAGGTGCGCAACGCGCTCACCAAGCTCTCCCACATCCACTTCACTTCGACTGAAATGGCGCGGACCCGCGTGATCGCCATCGGCGAGGAACCGTGGCGAGTCCACCGTGCAGGCGCACCATCGCTCGATCATTTGCGCCGTTCGCAGATACCATACGTTTGGAATTCCCGCCGATATGGAGGCGCTGCGGTCCATCGCAAATCAACATTCACTTGTGCTCATCGAAGATGCCTGCGAGGCCATCGGGGCAGAGTTGGACGGCCGGCGGGTCGGCGGGTTTGGCGACCTCGCCGTCCTGAGCTTTTATCCCAACAAGCAGATCACCACGGGCGAAGGCGGCGCGCTACTGGTTCGCAACCCCGCACATGCGGCAAGAATCCGGCGACTGCGAAACCAAGGTCGCGACGGCCAGGGCTGGCTCGACCAGCGTGAAATCGGTTACAACTACCGGCTCTCGGAACTCGAATGCGCGCTGGGACGAGTCCAGTTGGGACGCATCGCTGAAATCCTCGAGATGCGCCGCGCCGCCGCCCAGCGGTATCTCTCCCTCTTGTCGGGCATCCAAGGCCTGGAATTGCCGCCCCTTGCTCTTCCCCGCCGAACGATCAGCTGGTTTGTTTATGTCGTGCACCTGACATCTGAGGCGGCCCGGGACGGGGTGCAGGCTCACCTCGCGCAAACGGGAATTGCCACCGGGCGCTACTTTGCCCCCATTCATCTGCAGCCTCCATGGCGGTTCAGCGCAGAAGGTAGTGAACTCCGGCTGACAGAAAAAATTGCGCGCTCGACGCTCGCTCTCCCTCTATTTAATCGAATTACTTTTGAGCAGCAAGCGGATGTTATTTTGGCTCTGCGCGATGCTATCCAGTCTGACTGAACCATTACAACAAGATGAGGTTCCGGCTGTGTTCCTCGAGTAAGTTCAATAGGCAGTTCAGGAAGAGAATGTCACGAACAATTTACCTTCCGATGCTGCGCCGGAGTAACCAAAAAGTGTTATCTTAGGAATGTAGACCAGGTGTGACAACCACTCCAGCGTTTTTTGCATCTGTCGGAACGTCTCAAAATTTTCTGTCAACTGGAATGGGTACTCGATCGGGCCACAAGCAGCAGCAAATCCCAGACTGACTTTCCATGTCGATGTGTTCCATAGTGGGATTTTGTACGCAGCGTCCTACATCGACAGGCGGCTTCCCCGCTACCTGACTCCTTAGACTGAATCTCATCCCCCGCTCAAGAGCAGGTGCCATATGGTAGTCAAAGCGCAAAGTAAAGGACGGGGACTCTCCGGATTGCTCGTCGGTACAGATAATGTACGGCGATATTTTCCCAAGGATGTGTCCTCCATCGAATTGCAGTTGGATCACCTCCGGATCCAATGCGGACTGGCCCCGGATTTCTGGCAGGGCCAGCCTGAAATCTACGATCCGCGCCTGTGTGCGTGGCTCGAAACCAAACACATGCACTCCAGCCGGGATCGACACCCGGTCACGCTGGCCATGGTTCCGGCAGGCAAAAACGCATTTCGCCTGCAGCCCGTGTCAGCCGATTTGCAAGACCGGACCCGGGTCCACTCCCGCCCGGCGGCCTGATCCATCCCGTTCCCGCTCTCTCGGCGGGAACGATCGCGAGTAGCGGTGGGATTGAGAAAATCCCAACGCTGCTCGACCTGAAATAGCAGACCGTTGTAATGTGTCTCGCTCCTGAAAGCGTATTCATCCGCCCAACCTGCAAACGCCTTCCCAAGCCTTTGCCTTCGCCGGGTCGGGAATGCTTCCATAAAGTGCCATGCGCCATCAACAGACAACGCCCAGCTTTGGATTGGGGAAGGTGTCCGCGTTCTCCGCTCCGTCCTTATCCAGGCATGCGAAATCTTTTTCGATGGCAACCTCAAGTGGTCCATGGCCAGAGCCGGTTGCTCCATACAGTCCAACGTCTGTGCCTTCAGCCCAGGTCCGCGCCTCGCGCGACGAAACCAGCACCGTCACTTCCTGGGGCCGATAACGGACCGTCATCGCCCCCGCCTGTGCACTGAGTTCCAGCGCGTACGTGAGTCGGGCGTCCTCTTCCGTGCCGAAATAGATGGTTTCCTCAACGCGCCCGGATTGAAGCAGTTGCTCCATCTCTGAAGGCGATACCCTCAGCCGCAGTGAATTTCCTTTGATGCGCAGCTTCATTGTTCTTCCTGTCCGTGGCTCGCGGCGTCGAGACCGTTCGCCCTCGCCGTCTATTCTGATGCTAACCAACAGTACGCGACGCATTCAAAGGGATGGGTGTTTCTCTCGCAGTTCGATCCGGCTGCGCCTTGACACCATGTCCCGCCGGGAGTCAACTTCAAATCCGAGGAGTGCTCGTGCGACCGCCCCAGCGAAGTGTCGAACTCACCCAGGTGATGGAGTGGAATGACGGAACGATCCGCTCAGTCCAGGATGCGCTGGCGGCGGAAGAACCGCTGGAGATCCGCATCAACGGCACGCCCCTGACAGTGACCATGCGCACGCCGGGCCACGATCTGGAACTTGCCGCAGGATTCCTGCTCACCGAAGGAATCATCCAGGCCCGCGGCCAGATCGCTGGGATTCGCGCCGCCATCCCGCAAAACGGCGCCAGGAGCAACGTTGTTGAAGTGGAGTTGCAGGAATCCGGCTTCGACTCGGCGGACCTGCAGCGGAATTTCTTCGCCGCCTCCAGTTGCGGCATCTGCGGCAAGGCCTCCATCGAGGCCATTCGTACCCGCGGACTGCAGCCGCCGAATCCTGAACTTCGATTCGATCCTGAAGTCCTCTGCCGATTGCCCGAGACGCTTCGCGAAGAACAAGCGGTGTTCAGTCGCACGGGTGGCCTCCATGCTGCCGCTCTCTTCGATGAAACAGGCGCATTGCTCGCCGTCCGCGAAGACATCGGCCGGCATAACGCGGTCGACAAGATTGCAGGATGGGCTTTGCTCGATGGACGCTTGCCGCTTAGCACCCATGTCATGGTGGTCAGCGGCCGGGGCGGATTCGAAATCGTGCAAAAGGCGCTCGCCGCGGGCATTCCCATTCTGGCTTCGGTCTCGGCGCCCAGCAGCCTGGCCGCCAAACTGGCCCGCGAACTCGGCCTTACCCTCGTCGGCTTCTTGCGCGGCCGCAGATTTGTGGTCTACTCGGGCGCGTTCCGATGCATGCCCGCGGCGCGATAGTCTGCTACGCGAATTCGGCGCGACAAGTCCACTCGGCTCCACTTACATTGCAATAAGTTCTTGTCTAACATCCGGCAAGTTCGCTATAACAACAAACCAATCATTCCGCGCTCAAATGGAAGCCATGAAAGTTTGCGCTTCACCTTCTATCCTTCCGCATCCAACAATCGGTGATCGGAGCCCCGTCGCTGAACGGCTCCGGAAAGTATGACTCGGAGGAAGCCATGTCGAGCAGCCGTCGATGGGGAATCGCAGCCGCCGGTTTTCTGATGCAAGTGGCTCTTGGCGCCGTCTATGCCTGGAGCGTCTTCCGTATTCCGCTGTCGACCCGGTTTCATTGGTCGATTGCCCAGGTCACTCTCACATTCACCATCGCAATCTCAGTGTGAGTGTCGCCTGTTTCTTCGGCGGCCTCTGGCTGAACAAGAAAGGGCCGCGCATCGTGGCCTTGACGGGAGGCTTCCTCTACGGCCTCGGCGTGTTCCTGGCCAGCTGCTCCGCCGACAAGCTGTGGTGGCTCTATCTCAGCTACGGCGTAATCGGCGGCATCGGACTGGGGTTCGGCTACATCGTTCCCGTGGCCGTGCTGGTCAAATGGTTCCCCGACCGCCGCGGACTGATCACCGGCATCGCGGTCGGCGGCTTCGGGGCCGGAGCCCTGGTTACCGCGCCTCTGGCTACGCGGCTCATACAGAGCGTCGGCGTGCTCCAGACGTTTGCCTACCTCGGCATTGCGTACCTTGTCGTAGCCATGTCTGCGGGGTATTTCATGCAGAATCCGCCGCCAGGCTGGAAGCCGGAGGGCTGGGTTCCCACCGCCGCACAAACAGCCCAGCGCGCCAAAACGGATTACTCGCTTGGTGCCGCGCTCCGATCCTGGCAGTGGTGGGCGCTCTGGCTTCTCCTGTTTCTGAATACTTCCGCCGGCATCTCTGTGATCTCGCAGGAATCGCCCATGTTCCAGAAGATCGCCCTGGTGAGTGCCGCCGTGGCAGCCGGGATGGTCGGCATCATCAGCATCGGTAACGCCGTCGGCCGCATCTTCTGGGCCTGGGTCTCCGACGCTATCACCCGCAAGTGGACGTTTGCTGTCATGTTCGTGCTGCAGTTCGGGCTGTTCTGGATCCTGCCCGCGACTACCCAAGTCACCATGTTGACCGTCGTGTCGTTTGTCATCCTGATGTGCTATGGCGGCGGATTCGGAACCATGCCCGCCTTTGCCGCCGACTACTTCGGCTCGAAAAATGTCGGCCCCATCTACGGCCTCATGCTGACCGCGTGGGGCGCCGCCAGCGCCTTCGGCCCGCTCTTGTTCGCTTACACGCTGAAAGCCACAGGCGCCTACAGCAGCGGCCTCCATATCATCGCCGGGATTATGGCGGTTTCGACGCTGCTGCCAATTCTGGTCCGGCCCCCCAGGGCGCAGAACGAACCACACGCGCCCGAATCGAAAGCTGATGAATTTCACCATCGTATGGCCAGCTAAGTTTCTGGTTCTCGCGGGGTATCATGACTTCCATGCTGCCCCGCTGGTTTGTTCCAGTTGCATTGTCTCTGACGATGGGAGTCTTGATTGCGCCCCTCTGCGCGGTCGCCCAAATCGATGGGTTCCATTCGCGATTCGACGCCGAGCTGACTCGTCATGGCGTGGTAGGCGGCGGATTTGCCTTCGTTCACGGTCCGGCAGCCGCCACGCAATTTTTCCGCGGCGAAGCCCGCCAGGACACCCACCAGCGCGTGGATGCCGAAACTGCCTACAACTGGGCCTCTATCACCAAGACATTCACGGCCATCGCGATCCTCCAACTGCGCGACCGCGGCCGGCTTTCCCTCGACGACCCGGCAGTCCGCTACGTGCCCGAACTGCGGCAGGTCCACGATGCGTACGGCGGGGTCGAAGACATCACCATCCGCCATCTGCTCACCCATAGTGCCGGCTTTCGCAATCCCACCTGGCCGTGGGACTGCGACGACCCGAAGAACTGCGACTGGCAGCCCTTCGAGCCGACCCGGTGGGCGCAGGTCGCTGCCATGCTCCCATACACCAACATTGCCTTCAAGCCCGGCAGCCGCTGGAGCTATTCCAATCTCGGTTACGTGTTTCTCGGCCAGATCATCGAGCGGCTCAGCGGCGATGATTTCGAAGTCTACATCGACAAAAACATCCTCAAGCCGCTGGGTATGACCGCAAGCTACTTCGATCGCGCTCCGTATTTCCTTGAGGGCCACGTTTCAGCCAGTTATCTTCGCGCCGGTGCCACCCTCACGCCCCAGCCGTTCAACTTCGATACCGGCATCACCACCTCCAACAGCGGATTGAAAGCGCCCATTCCCGACATGGTGAAGTACCTCCGCTTCCTGATCGGCGATCCCGCCAATCCGCTCTATGAAGTGATCCTGAAGCGCAGTTCGCTCGAAGAAGCATGGACGGGCGTGCTCCCCGTCGCTGAGCCCGGCCGCGCCCCCACACCCTACACCGCCGGCCCGCACGGTGCGCATCCCATGATCGGCCTCGGCTTCTTCGTACTGGACACAGACGGACACCGCTACATCTACCATGATGGTGATCAGGGTGGATTCTCGTCGGAACTGCTCATCGATCCGGCAGGCATGAGCGCGAGCATCCTGGCGGTGAACACCACCGACACCGGCGCGCCGCCGGCCGACTCGCTTCATCCACAGTCAAACACCGAGCCCGATCCGCAGGCCGATTTGCGCCAGGCCCTGCGCGCGATCCTCATTGAAACGGTCTTTCCCGCCTACGCCGGAACGAAGAGCAAGTAGCTGGGGAACAGCACCGCAGCCAGGCCTACTTGAGTTGCAGCAGGTCCCACAGGTTGCCGTATAAATCTTCAAACACCGCGATGGTCCCGTAGGTCTCCTCTTTGGGTTCTCGCCGAAACACCACGCCCCGAGCGACATACTCTGTGTAGTCGCGCCAGAAGTCGTCGGTGTGCAGAAACAGAAAGACCCGCCCGCCAGTCTGATTGCCAATGCGGGTCGTCTGTTCCGGCGAAGCTGCCTTGGCCAACAACAGACGAGTTCCCGTGGAACCTCGAGGTGCCATGAGCACCCACCGTTTCGATGCGTCGAGCACTGTGTCCTCGATCAGCACAAAATCAAGTTTCTGCTGGTAGAACTCAATCGCTTCGTCATAATCACGCACCACGAGCGCTACATACCCGATCTGCTGTAGCCTGGCTGTTTCGCTCGAATTGGACATTGCGTCAACGACTTGTTGAAGGCGCCGAATCCCCGCTGTTGCCGATATCCATCGACGGTGAAATCGGGTTGGATTCGTCGATCATGGCTTCGATGCAGTTGTTGAGCAGGCCTTTCGCGTCGAGGATGAAATCGATCGCGTCGCGTGCCGCTCCGCACCCGCCCGCGTGCGGCGTGATGTAATGCGCCTCGGCCTTCACCTGCTCGCGCGCATTGGCCACCGCAACCGCAAAGCCACACTCGCGCATCACGGGAAGATCGATGACATCGTCGCCCACATAGGCGATCTCATCGAGCGTCACTCCTTCCTTCGCCATGATGTCTCGCACCGCCTGCATCTTGAATGCCTGGCCCTGGTAGACAAACTCAAGCTTCAGGTCCCGCGCGCGCGTAGCCACCGTCTCGCTGATGCGCTTGGTGATGACGCCGCACTTCATGCCGCCGATCCGCGCCAGCGAAATGCCGGCCCCGTCATGGGCGCTGTAGCCTTTGGCTTCCATCATGGTGGCGGACTGAATGCCGTAGCCGACCCCGCCGTCAGGTCCGCCAAATTGCTTGTGCGGAGGGCCTTCCGCTTCCTTCCCACCCGGCGCAGGCACAAGCCAGATCGTGCCATCGGTCAGTACACCATCCACGTCAAACAGGATGATCTTGATGGGTCGCGCGCGTTCGTGAGCGGTCAGTGTCATGCATCGATTTTAGATGGGACGCGGGAGCGGGCCAATCCGCGACAATAGGATGCATGGATCGAAACCCGCCCGACGCGTCGCCGCCGCCCGAATCGGAGGACTATTACATGGAAGGTCCCTACATGGTCTTCACGGCGGCCTATCACCTGAAGCGTGGATACTGCTGCGGGTCGGGCTGCCGCCACTGTCCTTACGGATGGTCCGCGGTTCCGGATTCCGGTCAGCGTTCGGAACCGGCGCCGCCCCCCGATGGGGACGCCCCGCCCGCCGCGGGCTGAGCGGCCGGCGTGGCCGGCTCCCGCACCAGCACCGCAAACCGCGGAAACGCAAAGCTCCCGCCGGCATCGTCGACCACATTGAGCTGGCACAAATACGAACCCGGCTTCAGCCCGGCCAGCGGCACGTCCAACTCAACCGACACCGCATCGCGGCCCGCGACGTTGATGGCCTTGGCCTGCACCAGCGGAGTCTCGTAGACCTTGGTCGAACCTTGAATCAGCTCGAGGCTGCTGAGCAGGTTAATCCCGGGCTTGGTTCCCTTGGGCTGATTCTCGGCCGGCTTTTCCCGCACCGGCGAGTAGACCTCATACAGCAGATACAAGTGCTGGTCCTGGCGAAACACATGGCTGATGTTGGGCACGTACTCCTGGCCGTTGCGCACCAAGGGAGATTCCCGCTTGCTGGGCTGGCGCGTCGACGCCAGAACGATCGAGCTCATCTTCAGCGGAACCTTCTTCATCTCCGGCAGGTTGATGTCGGCCTCGAACGAGCCCATCCGGCCGGTCTGGTTCTCGCGCACCACAAACTTCAGGTGATACTTGCCCGGAGGCAGGTTGAAACTGGTGCTGTACTGGATGTTTTTCTGTCGCGCCCCGAGCGACTGGTCAAGGTTCAGCTTTACGGTTTCGCGTGCCCGCCCGATGGGCCGCTTCACTTCATCAATCACCACCCCGATGATGTCGAGCGTCGCCTTGTCCTTGTCACCGCCCTTCACAAACGGAACTTGCGACCCGGGCACGATCAGCGAAACGGGTACGTAGAAGCGGTTCTCATCCAGCCGGAAATACATCGCGTCGAGATACACCGCCATGTCGGTGGCCGGCAAATCGCTCGATAACTGGTCGTCCAGATCGCGTTCGCGGTCTTCCTTGCCGGAGTGCTGGAAGTCGGACGGCGCATAGTACCCCGGCCGGTATTCGAGCTTGATGCCCGGCCGATTGATCTTGATGGTCAGCTTGCGATATTTGCCGTCACGCGCCGGATTGCTGGAATGAAACCCGATGGCATAATAGGCCGAGGTGTCGCGCTGCACCTGCGCAAAGGCCGGCGCAAAATCATTAGAGTCGAAGAACGCCTTGCCGCCCGTATCGGAACTCAGCGTCGCCATCACTTCCTGGGTAGCGAAGTTCTGATTCATGTTGTTCTGCAGCGCGCCGCCATTGTAAGCGCCGGTGCCACGCAGGCTTCCCGTGGACGCATCCCCCAGCGGAGAAATCGCCTGCAGGCCGCGCGTGTCTACGCTGTATATGGCGAGATTGGCACGCACCGCCGAGTTGATGGCTGCGCGCAGCGACGCCTGGTTTTCGATGCCGTCGCGGGAAATGCCGCCGGAGAAATACAGCAGCGACTTCTTTTCGCTGATCTTTTCCAGCGATTTCGAAATCGCCCGCAGCGCAAACAGTTCGCGGTCGGTGTTGAGGTCGTTGTACTCGCTCTCGTCGGGCGTGTAACCGGTAGTGTCTTCCACCTGGTTGGAGTTGGCGTTGGCGCCTTGGGCGAAGCCCTGCGCTTGCGTCCCGTTGTAGATTCCGACCTGGTTCCAAAGTGCATCCTTGTCGGCAGTGAAATCCTGGTCGACCTTGAGCGTGTCTCCCAGCGAGACCAGCGCCACCAGGTCGGCCGGCGCCATCTTCTTCTTCAGGAAATCGCGCGCCGCATCCACGCTGCGTTCCAGGTCTTCGGGCTGCATCGTCGTCAGATCAAAAAACATGACGATCAGGCGATGATTGCGCAGGTCTTCAGGACGAGCCACGACCACGGCCTTGTTGCCCGGTCCCTTTGTCCCCGCGGCAAGGCCGCTGACCGTCGCCTCGTTGAGCGGGGTGGCCATATCCACGCTTTGAAAATCGAACGTGGCGATCTGCTGCTGCTTGCCGTTCTCGTAGACGCTGAAGTCGCTCTGCTTGAGCCCCCGCACCAACTCGCCCGTCTTGGCATCGCGCGCCACAACGTTGGTGAGCACCAGTTCGGCATTCACCTTCATCACAAAGCCGCCCGGTTGCTGCGTATTCTGGGCCGCCGCCGCCGGCTGGGAAACCTGGCTCTGCGCGCGCAACGGCCCGGGCACCGGCACAATCAGTGCCAGCGCCATCGATACCGCCACGCTTCGTTGCAACAAAGCTCTCATGAATTCCTTCCCAGTCCTATCCGCCGCGGTGCCGGGTGCCCCAGGGCTCGCTTCTGAGACCTGGGATAGCACAATCCCCACCAACGAACCTGCCGCTAACTAAAACCTGAACCGCGCCGTAAACTGAAACGACCGCATCGCCCCCACCGAAGTTACTTGGCCGAACGGCGATGCATAGCTCGCCTCCGTGCCGGTATTAAGTGTGGTATCTACCCCGGAATACTGCACGGTGTTAAACACATTGTTGGCCGTAGCGCGCACTTCAAAACTGCGGGTCTCCCCCAGTTGCATGGTCTTCGATAAAGACATGTTGTTCTGAATGATTCCCGGCCCGAGAATCGAATGGCGCGACGCCGTGCCGTACAAGCCCGCAGGCGTGGTAAAGGCCGCGGTATTGAACCAGTGTTTCAGCGATCCGCCGCCTTCCGTCAGCGAAACGCCGGGGATCCGGTCCGGCCGCTGTGTCCCTGCCGTGCCCTGGGCAACATCGCCGATGGTCGCCTGATAACTGGGAGTCAGGTACGATCCGGTCGCAAAAGTAAACGTGCCTGAGATCGAGAACCCCTCAAGTATGTGCGAAGCCTTACCCGTGGTAAACCAGAACTTATCCTTTCCAAACGGCAATTCATAGAGATAGTTACCCGAAACCTTGTGTCTTACATCGAAACTTGAATTCCCTTCTTCGGCCAGAATGTCCTGCCAGTTCTGTGCCACAACGGTCGAGGTTCCGCCCACAGAACCGGCATTGTCGATGGAGTGCGAATACTGATAATTCGCACCGAGCGCAATCCCGTTGGACAACCTCTTGTTTACGCGCAGAGTCCCCGCGTTGAAGCGCGAAAACGCCGCCGACTCTTCATAGTTGAAGAGCACATTGGCCGGATTGGTCAACGGCGCATCCGGCCCCTGACGCGGTGCGATGGTCACATCGAGGTTGCTCCCCTTCGATCCGTTGTATCCCGCGTTCAACACGATTCCCCATGGCAGCGTCTTCTGAATATCTGCGTTCCACACCTGCACATACGGGAGCCGATAGTGGGGATCGACGGAGTAATTCCCGAACCCGTTGGGCGCAGGAAAGCCATCGGCCAGGGAGAGGCATCCCGCCCCTGCAGGCAGGCACGTCCCCGCCACCACGTTGGTCTGGAGATTGGCAAACGGCGGTTGCAGTGCCATCACGTTGGCAAAGGTAGCGTATTGGCTTGTGGTGTAATTCATCCCGTACCCACCCCGGACGACGGTCTGTTTTGGCAGCCGCCACGCCACGCCCAGCCGCGGTGCAAAGGCCACTCGAAACGGGTAGACCAGCGCGTCCGGCAGGTTCCCGCTGGAAGGCCCTGTCCCTCCCGCCTGCACCTGGGCCACGCTCGTAAAGCCGCCAGCCGGATTGGTGTCAAGCGTCGACATGTGGTTGTACTTTTCGGTGTAGGGCGCGAAGAATTCATAGCGAATGCCGTACATCAAGGTCAGATTCGATCGCATGCGCCAATCGTCCTGCGCATACGCGTCGTAGACGTTGTCGCGCAGATAACTCTTCGACTCCGTAACGTCGATCGACGTGGACTGGGGCAGACCCAGCAGGAAGTCGCCCAGCGACGATCCGGTATACACGCCCGTGAAATAGAAACTGCCCGTCGAGTTCGATCCGCCCAGAAAATCATGGTGCACGCGGCGGTAGTCTCCCCCAAACCTGAAATTGTGCTTGCCGTGTATCCATGCCAGGGTCTCTGAAAACGAAATCGTCTGGGAAATCGAGAACTTCGGCTGTTGTTGGCTGAGTCCGGTAAAGCTGCTCATCGTCACGTTGGGCAGGCCGTAGTTCAGCGGACTGGTGTTGAGCGGATTCCCGTCCGGCCCCAGAACCCCCACCTGGGTTGCAACGTCGGTTCCGTTGGTAAAGAAGTTTGTCTCCTGGCTGTCGCTGCGGTTCCAACTGGCGTTGAAGATGCTGGTCAGCTTGTGATACCCGAGCGTATAGCCGGCCTGCACCGAATTCGAGTCCGATGCCGTCTTCCCTCCCAGCTCGGGATATACATTCACGTTGTCGCTGGCGGTATGGGCAAAGTTGTAGTTGAAGTTGAGACTCTGCCGCAGGCCCTGGCTCTGCTGCGCGCGGCCGCCACCGCGTCCGCCGCCTCCGCCAAACGCCCCGAACGGCGAAGCATTCGCGCCCAGGCTGCGCATGTAGCGCACGCCCGCCTGGGTCGTGTTCGATTGCGCCGTGGTCAGCAGGTGGTAGTTCTGCGTCGTGCCCGGCAGGTTCGGTTCCGGGATGTACTGGAGCAGTGCGACCGCCTCCGGAACAGGCGTGATCGTATAGGGCAGCCCCGGAATCACGCCTGCGCGCTCGGCATCGCTCGGCACCGTGGCGTACTCGTCGAGAGGGCTGGAGCTGCGCACCCCCGAGGCAGTGAGAAACACCGTATCCTTGCCGCTGGGTTTGGTGAGTTTGGGAATATACGGCGCTCCCATCAGCGTGACCCCGAAGCGATTGGAGCCCGATGCCGGTTGTTCCTGCGGCTGGCCGCGCAGGCTGAATGGCTCCGCATTCAATGCGGAATTGCTGCCCATCCAGAAAATGGCCCCATGCGGCTGGCCAGGATTGAATCCGCGGAAATTGCCGCGGCCGCCTCCGCCTCGGCCGCCACCGCCTCCAAAGGCGCCACCACCGAAACCGCCTCCGTCACCGCCAAATCCGCCGCCAAATCCCCCCGCACCACCGGCGAAGAGGCCCCCGGCTTGTTGAAGCCCACCCGGTCCCGCGCCCGGACCCTGCCCGCCGTTTTGCGCCCGCATCGACTCAACCAGGTCACGGATCCGGTCCATGTCCACGCCGGCCAGCGGGCTCACCGAGCCGGATTGTCCGGTGATCGACACCGAATCGGCGCTGAAGTCCGAGTTGCCGGCGATCGAAGGAAGCGCTGCGCCGGCGGATGCGGTTGGCGCTGCCGTGCCGGCATCGGTGTCGCCGGTAAGCGCGCTCATCAGGCTCAGGCTCTGCGCCCCATTCCCCGTCAATTGCCGGATCGCCTGCTGCGCCTGCGACGCTTGTCCCTCCTGTTGTCGCTCCTGCTCAGCGGCGCGTGACGCCAGCATCAGGTCAAAATTCACGGTCTGTTCATGACTGGCGGCATTGAGCATTGCCTCCTGCGATCCCTGCGCGAAGGCAGCGAACTGGGTGCGAATCACATACCGGCCATTTTGCGGAATCGCCATCGACCAGGCCCCGTTGATGTCGGTGGTGGTGGCGTAGCGCTTCCCCGTCAGCGTATTCTGCGCGCTCACCGTAACACCCGGAAGAGGCACCTTGCCGCTCATCACAACGCCATGCAGCGTTCCGCCGGCCGCGCTCGCGGGTACGGCGGAAGAAACCGGAGCCGCGGGTGCCGATGCGGACGCGGGTGGCGCCCCGGAGGCCGGAGCCACTCCGGTCTGCGCTCCGGTCTGCCCCGGGGGCGCAGCTGGCGCCTGCGCCACGGCAAATGCGCCCGCGATCAGCACTCCCAGACATACCCCCGGCACCCTGGCCAAAAGCCGCATCCACACTCCTAACGCGTTCCAGCACGTATTCAAACAGACGGCCAGCGGACACCTAAGGTTTACGGCCGGCTTGTCCTGTCGCTCCCGCCGACCTGCTCTCTGCGCACCGGCTTTTCTCGAACCCGGCTTCGTCCCTTGCCCGCCTTTGTACGACAAGCCCGTAGACGGACCCGCCTATCTCGTGCAATATCTTTGAGCGGCGGCCTCTTGCAGCTCATCCTGTCCGCCGGAGTTTGAGGGCCCCATGAACTGTCTTCGCTTTCTGCCGCGCATCGTTTTCGCATTGACGATTACTTTTGCAGCCCTGGCCGGCGCACAACAGCCGGTCACCTTCCCCAGCGGCGATGGCGTCGCCCGTGGCCTCCTGTTCCTGCCCCAGGGCGCGGGACCGCATCCCGGCCTGGTTGTCATTCATGAGTGGTGGGGGCTGAACGACTGGATCAAACAGGAGGCCGCCGGCTACGCGTCCAAAGGCTACGTCGCGCTGGCCGTCGATCTCTACCGCGGCAAGGTAGCCGACAACCCCGATACCGCCCACGAACTGATGCGCGGCCTGCCCCAGGACCAGGGCGTGCGCGATCTGGTTGCCGGCTTCAATTATTTGCAAAGCCGTAAGGATGTGAAGCGCGACCGCATCGGGGCCGTGGGCTGGTGCATGGGCGGCGGTTATGCGTTGCAGTTGGCCATCGCCGCGCCCTCGCTGAAGGTTGTCGCCATCAATTACGGCGCCCTCGCCACCGACAAGGATCAGCTGGCAAAGATTCACGCTGCCATCCTCGGCAATTTTGGCGGCCAGGACCAGGGCATCCCGCCCGACGCGGTTCACGCCTTCGAGGCATCCATGAAATCGCTGGGCAGGCCGGTGGACATCAAGATCTATCCCGATGCCGGGCATGCCTTCGAGAACCCGAACAACAAGACCGGCTACCGCCCCAACGATGCGGCGGATGCGCTCGCCCGCATCGACCGGTCTTTCGCGGATCAACTAGGTCACTAACGGGGGCTGCACGCGCGGATTCTGCTTGCGCTTCCTGCCCGCGCATGTTAACTACTTAGTACATATAAGAATGGTTACTACCTTGAGAAGTAACCCCGGTAGCAACCCGGAGGATCCACGTGATGAAGATCGGCACCACCGTTCGCGCCCATCGGCTGCAGCGCGGGCTCTCCCAGGGAGACATCGAGAAGAAAACCGGGCTGTTGCGCTGCTATCTCTCGCGCGTCGAAAATGGCCATACCGTCCCCTCGCTCGACACGTTGTCAAAGATCGCGATGGCGCTCGACCTGCCGATTGCGCAGTTCTTTCACGACGACGGGGCGACCCGGCAGTTGAGCACGCCTAAGCTTTCCGACGAGGAGTTACGCTTCCTCACCCAGATCCGCCGCTACTCCACCAACCTCAACGACGGCGACCGCAAACTGCTGCTGGCCATGGTGAAGAAATTCGCGGCAACCGCGACGCGGTGAGGGCTCACAAACGAGTCGACTACCGCGCGGCCGCGACAACTCTCAGGCACGAGAGAGTTGTGCTGCGGTCATGCATCCCACGGGATCTATCTTGAAACTTGCAGTCAAGTCCGGTCTTCAACGGCGCCACGTGAGCTGGTCCCCATTCAGAAGAATGACCTTACCGGCGCTCTCCTGATCGTGGGGGAAATTCACTCGCGCATATCCGCCGCCCATAAGTGGTCGATCGATAGAAACGGTTTCGAGCGCCCTCTTCACCTCGCTCTCTGGCAGCCTTCCGATCAGAGATCCGAGCGTGGTAGTCAGTGGGTGATACACGTGACGGCCATTAACCCAGACAGATATCAGCACGCTCACAGCCGAATCTTTGTCAAAGAACATGCATTGAATGCGAGATGAAGAAGAGGCTGGACAAGCTGTAAGTGTTCCACCCACAATTCTGTCCGAGGCGTCCCATATTTCAACCGTGTCTGTTGAGCCCAACAAGACCGGAGGCCGTCGCGTATCGTCATTCCTAAGAGTTAACACCGTCAGCCTGAGCAGAGAGCTCGCGGCAAAACGGTCGGGCACCGAACGAGGCGAACCAGCTTCGTTATCGAAAGTTTTTCCCAATCCGCGACTCTTTATGTCAAGTAAGCGGAGTGCAGAGCCCGATGGATGTCGTCTAACTACTGCCAGGCGCTCACTAAACTCATTGGCGCCGCTGGCCGGAACACGCACTCCCGCCTTGGTTTCGAACGATGCTCGTTCGATCACTAACTGCATCCCCGGGACAAGGTCTACGAATCCGGATCGCCCGAAAGAATAGCTGTAGAGCAGTACTTCGGATGCGGGGAGAGGTATTGCCTGCGAAATCTGCCTCAGAACTTCCTGAGGACTCGTGTCCTTTGGAAAGCACCCGGACTGCTGGAGGGCCAGCACTTCGTGTGCGAAGCGCATCCATTCCGACTGCACGTCAGTGCTGTCGCTGCGGCGCTTCCATCCCTGCACATTGAGCGAAGTGATGACCCAAAGAGCAGAGTTGGACGATTTTGCCCGGGCAAGGGAAAAGTAGGTTCCCTTGATAGTGCAATTCGCGGCACGCAGGGGATTTGTTGAAGCTTCCTTTCCAGTTAGTTCAAGTTGATATTCCTGAAAGTCGTCGTCTGTTATACTCGGCGAGCTTGACGGGACCATGATGGGAAACTCGGCGGGCCCTTCCAATGAGAAGACGCATTTGTCCAGGGACATCTTGTGCATGCAACCCGTGGAGATAAGCGTTAATGAGCAAATGAGGAAATAGATTACGCCTGCTGCCTTGACTCGGAGGGCTACCTCAGCGCTGGACCTGTCGGCCCTCATCTACCCCTCCAATGTTCAATTTAGACACCGAAGGCTACCTCATTGTTCCCCTCCCGTGCGTTCTAGCTGCGCGGCTGCCTAACCCCCTCTACTCAATTTGCCGCGGCTTCGGATCGCTTCTGGGGCGAGTCTGAATGGCATTCTACGCATTCCCTGGGGCGAGCCTGCAAAATCTGCGGCCGGAATCTTGTCAGGGGGTCAGTTCTTGCGCCGGCGGAAGCTGATACAAGTGAGTGGTGACCTGCACTTGCAATTTATCCGGCCGTAGGGTTCTGGCGCTTCCAGCCGATCTCCATCCCAGGTTTCTTTCGGGATTGGCAAAGTCCGAACTCGATGCCGTCCTCTCTCAAGCCAGGCATCGGCGGTTTCTTCGTTCCTCGGTCATTCTCCACGAAGAAGATCAGGCGGATCGGATCCTTCTTTTTACGAGCGGTCGCGGCAGGCACTTTGTGTTAACGGGTGGCGGACGGAAGATTCTCCTTCATTGGCTTACGGCAGGGCAGATTTTCGGCGGCGCGGCGCTTCTGACTGATTCTTACAGGTACCTTGCCAGCACCGAAGTGTTGTCTGACAGTTGCGCACTCGAATGGGACCGAAAAACCGTGCGGAAGTTGGTGACACGCTTCCCGAGACTGCTGGATAACGCTCTCTCCATAGCGGTCACTGAGCACATCGCCTGGCTGGTTGGCGCAAAGGTCAGCCTCAGCTCTGACGATGCGCCGTCACGCATCGCCGATTTCCTGATCGCCCTTGCCCTGGGAATCGGCATAAGCGGTCCGGATGGTGTTGTGATCCCGGTTGCAAACGAAGAGGTGGCCGCCGGAGCGAACGTAACGCCATTCACTGTCAGCCGCTTCTTGAGCAAATGGCAGCGCGAAGGGATCCTGGGCAAGGGAAGAGGCAAGATCATCCTGCGCCGGCCGGAGCTTCTGGTCGGTCCCTGAGATTCTCTGAAAACTCAATCATTCCAGGTTCGCTCCGGGCGCTTCGTTAATTGCCCGGGAGCAATCACCAGCCTGCTCACAGACAACGACCTCATTGGGCACCTGATGTGAATCTACGGTTAATGCGGCCTCGACAACGGTTCGAGCGGCAGAAACAGGCCTCGACCGAGTCGGGGTACATTAGAGGAAATTGATTGAATCAATCCATTCGCGTTTTCCTGGTTGATGATTTTTCCCCGTTCCGCGATTTTCTTCGCGCGATTCTCACGCAAATGCCGGGTTTCGAGATCGTTGGCGAAGCGTCCGACGGAATCGAAGCCGTTCAGAAAATACGGGAATTGAACCCCGACCTGGTTCTTTTGGATGTTGGCCTTCCCAATCTCAGCGGCATCGAAGTCGCTCGCTACATCGAAAACTCTTCCGCACATCCGATCATTCTGTTTGTGAGTCAGATCTGCGACTGGGACATCATTGAGCACGCTTTCCTCCACGGCGCCAGTGGATACGTGGTCAAGTCCGATGCCGCGGCAGAATTCATTTCTGCTGTGGAATCGGTCCGTCGGGGAATACACTTTATCAGCACCACGGCCGTCCGGCATATTCTCGACGAGTACAGACGCGGTGGGCCATCGCGTATGCTCAACCGAATTTCAGGTGATATTGCCAGGCGTTTCGGAGCCGAGTCCGACGACTGATCGCCGGCTCAAAAGCTCCGCACGATAAACCCTCGCCTGTGTCCCGAACTGATTACACGTCGTTGCCCAGGTGGAAAATCGGCTCGACGCCATGTCCGCCGCTTAACAGCGCCTGCTCTTCGTGCGGCTCCAGAGGCTTGTAGTTCTGCGCCACGTCCATGGCCAGCCGGAAATACTTCTCGTCCCCCGGCGGCACAGCCGCGGTGATGGGATGCCCCAGCGTCCAGCGCAGCCCCAGGGATGCTTCGTCGGGAAACGCTGCCGGCTGGTACCAGCACTTGGGCTCGGGATGATTCTCTTTCTTGTCGGCAGGCCACACGGTCTTGGCCATGCTCTTCAACGCCAGGATCCCCATCTGCTTTTCCTGCGCCCTCTTCAGAATCTTTGGTCCAAATTCTGCCTGGGTGAAGAGTACCCAGTTCACCGGGAACAGGATCGTATCGAAGTTGTACCGGTCGAGCGCGGCCAGCGCGGTTTCCTGCGAATGAACCGAGAATCCGATGTAGCGGATCTTGCCTTCCTTCTTCGCCGCCTCCATCGTTTCCATCGCGCCGCCTGGACCCAGCACCGTGTCCAGTTCCGTCATCTTGGTCAGCGCATGAAACTGGTATAGATCCACGTGATCGGTCTTGAGCAGCCGGAGCGACTGCTCCAACTGCTTGCGCGACTCATCCTTCGTGCGCCCTTCGGTCTTGCAGGCCAGGAAGACATTCTTGCGGTACGGCGCCAGGGCCGGGCCGAGCCGCTCCTGCGCATTGCCATAGCTGGGCGCGATGTCGAAATAATTGATGCCCCGATCGACCGCCTCGGCAACGATGTTCGATGCCGCACCGGTGTCTTCGTTCATCACCACGATCCCGCCGAAGCCGATCATGGAAAGCTTTTCGCCGGTTTTGCCGAGGGTGCGCTTGGCGATAGGGTTAGACGGCGTCGTACCAGATGCATGCAGTTGGTTGGCGGACGCGACGGTTGCGGCGGTGAGGGCGGCTTGCTTGAGGAATTCGCGGCGTTTCATGGTCTGCCTCCATCACGAAACTGAGAGTTGGAGCGAGCTTGAAAAATGGCCGATCCGCTTACAAGACACATTCTTGCACAGATGCTGGGAGGCTGGGTCCCACGGTCTAAAACCGCCTATCCTTGCATCAATATTGGTGTCCCAAGTCTCGATCTTGAGACCTGGAAAGCACGAAACTGCGCAATAAATAAATGCTCTTATCGAACCGGAACGACCAGCCGGCTGAGAAAATAGCCGAACAGCGTGAGAATCATGACCGTCATTCCGATGGCTATGCGCAAGCGCCGTTCAAACACGTCGCGCGGAGCGCCCAGCCGCGGCACCATGGGTATCGCGAACAAAAGCCCGCACGCGACGCCGCCCAGGTGCGCCATGTTATCGATGTGAATTCCGGAGCCGATGACATTCGTGCCCAGCGTGATCCCGCCGCCAATCACGAGATTGATAATCGCGAAGTAGATCACCGAGCGGCGCAGCTTTTTCACCTCGTCCGGCGGCACGGGCAGGCGATGCGACTTGAGCAGGATGATGAGCGCGCCCGCAATGCCAAACACCGCGCCGGATGCACCCACGCCCACGGGATAGCTGATGGTTCCGGCATCCCGGATCGGCCACATGAAATTGGTAAAGGTCGACAGCAGGTTGCCCGATGCTCCGGTGAGAATGTAAACCGCGAACACGCCAAAGGAACCCATCAGCGGTTCGGCCAGCAATCCCAGGTTCCACAGGCACCACATGTTGGTGGCCAGGTGCAACAGGCCCGCATGAACGAACATGGCGGTAATAATGCGCCACCACTGGCCAAGATATAAGACATATCCCGCGTTGTTCGCGCCCCAGGAATGAAGCAGCTGATCCGGCGATGGATTCATGGGATTGATTCCCCGCAGGGCCATGGCCACAAAGACAGCGCAGTTGATTCCCAGCAGTAGGTAGGTAGCCGGAGCCACAGCCCACCTGGGCCGGCGGCGGCGCATCTCCGGTTGCGGCGCATAGCCAGGATGATCCGGAGCCAGGATCTCGGGTTCCGCGCCCCTGTTGATGGAGCCATATCCGTAGGGTGGCGGAGGCTGGGGGTTGCTTCCCATAGATCAACTCTACTTGATTTCGGTTTACGAGGCTGTGATCAGCAGATTCGCCCCCAGCGCAAACCCTCACCGGTCCTGCCCACCCCGGGTTGTAGTCTGTTGTTTGGCTCGTGCGCGTGCGATTCGCAACTGCAGCACGCGCGCAAAGCCGGCAAGGAGAAACGGTGAGCGGGGAAAAGAAGATTCGGCGGGCTCTGGTGAGCGTTACGGACAAGTCCGGACTGGTGGAGCTTGCCCAGGTACTGGTGGGTTTCGGAGTGGAGCTCATCTCCACCGGGGGGACTGCAAAAATCTTACGGGAAGCCGGTCTCGCGGTGAGAGACATTAGCGATTTGACCGGCTTCCCAGAGATGCTGGACGGGCGCGTCAAGACGCTGCATCCCCGCGTGCATGGCGGCCTGCTTTTCGTCCGCGGCAACGCCCAGCATGAGGCTGCTGCCGCCGCGCACGGCATCCAGCCCATCGACATGGTGATCGTGAACCTCTACGCGTTTCAGAAAACTGCAGCGCAGCCCGGCCCTTTCGGACACCTCATCGAGAACATCGACATTGGCGGCCCATCCATGGTGCGCTCGGCGGCCAAGAACTTCGAAGACGTCGCCATCGTCACCAGCGTCGCCGACTACCCCGCCCTGATCGAAGAATTGAAAACCAATGGCGCCGCCCTGAGCCGAGAAACCCGCTGGAGGCTCGCCCGGCAGGCCTTTGCGACCACCGCCGCCTACGACACGGCCATTGCCAGCACCCTTGACCAGATCGCCGAGGCCCCCGCGCCCGACCAGCCGGCAAGCCCCGATACCACCGCATTCCCCACCACCCTCCGCATCAACCTTCCCCTGGCCCAGCCTCTCCGCTACGGCGAAAACCCGCACCAGCGCGCCGCGCTTTACTCCGACGGCACCGGCCTCGGCATCGCCGGCGCTACCCAGTTGCAAGGCAAGGAGCTTAGCTTCAACAACCTGGTCGATCTCGACGCCTGCTGGGAACTGGCCCAGGAACTGCACGCGGACGAAACCGACCAGCCCGCGGTCGCGATCATCAAGCACACCAACCCCTGCGGCGCCGCCACCGGCGCCACCGTGCTCGAGGCCTACAAAAAGGCGCTGGAATGCGACCCGGTTTCCGCCTTTGGCGGCGTCATCGGCATCAATCAGGCCGTCGACGGCGAAGCAGCGGAGGAAATCGCCAAGCTCTTCGTGGAGGCCATCGTCGCACCCTCGTTCACAGCCGAAGCCCGGCAGCGCTTCACCGCCAAGAAGAACCTCCGCCTGGTCGAAATCAGGCCCGCCCCATCGCGGCCCGTAGTCAAACAAGTGTCCGGCGGCCTGCTGCTCCAGGATGCCGACACCGGCCGGGTTGAAGAGTCGGAGCTGGACGTGGTCACCTGGCGCCCGCCATCCGCGGAGGAACTGCGCAGCCTGATCTTCGCCTGGCGAGTCTGCAAGCACGTCAAGTCGAACGCCATCGTGTACGCCCGCGACGGGCAGACTGTCGGCATCGGCGCCGGCCAGATGAGCCGAGTGGATGCCGCCCGCTTCGGCGCCATGAAGGCGGTCCTGCCGCTCCAGGGCACGGTGGCCGCTTCCGACGCCTTCTTTCCCTTCCCGGACGGTCTCGAGGCTGTCGCCGCGGCTGGCGCGACAGCAGTCATCCAGCCCGGCGGCTCGGTGAAGGATCAGGACGTAATCGCCGCCGCAGACCGTCTCGGCATAGCCATGGTATTCACCGGCATCCGCCATTTCCGGCATTGAAATTAGTCCGGTCATCCCGACCTCGGCGTGGCGCCGAGTTTGAGGATCGACACTTGGGTGCCCCACCCTCGCGACGTCTTTCGTTTTTGTCGCTTGGGTGGGATACCTCGAACCCAGACCAGTCTTGGTCATGAGAAGCAGCACCGGTCGCGTTTAGTTAGCGCCACCTGCGCTCAAGGTTTGTTTTTCAATCCCTTCGCCTCCAGAGGGCTATCGGTTTTACCAGCCAAACCCCAAAATAATGTTGGTCTTTGCGCAGGCGCACCGATTGACGCGTAGAATCGTCTGTATAAACAGGCAAGTACGCGCCCATTTGGCTGCCAGGGCAGACTTCTGGGCCACATTCAACCGGGATTGTGCATCTCCCGACAATGGCCTGGATGGTGTAAGACCCCCTAAAGAGAACATGAGACTAGACAATTGTTTGCCGTGCCTATGGCTGTCGCTGGCCGCATCCTCGTTGGTGTCGCTTCCGGCGTTGAGTGCCCATGCCCAAACCCCCGCCAAGCCAGAAGCCGACAAGACGGCTGAGACGGCCAAAACCCCGCCAGCTTCAGGCCCGGACCGGGCAACTGACCGGGCAAGTGACCGATCGGCAGCCTACTACCACGCCGCCCTGGCCAACATGTACGAGGAACAGGCCATCAACTCCGGACGGCCGGAGTACGTGCAGCACTCGATTGAAGAATACAAAGCCGCCCTCAATGCCGATCCGCATTCGGCCGAATTATACGACGGGCTGGCGGAGCTTTACTTCCGGACCGGCCGCGCCCGCGACGCCGAAGCCACGGCGCGGGAGCTTCTGAAGACCTCTCCGGACGACATCGATGCCCATAAGCTGCTGGGCCGCATCTACTTGCGCCAGCTTGGCGATCAGCAGAATGCTCCCTCGTCAGCCTCGCCCTCGGGCAACGCCCTCGACCTGGCCATTGCCGAATTCGAAAAGATCGTCTCCCTCTTGCCCAAGAGCGTCGAGGATCACATGGTTCTCGGCTCCCTCTACACCGTCAAGCATGAGCAGGCCAAGGCCGAAGCGCAATACAAGATCGCCCAGGACATCGAGCCCGAATCCGAAGAAGTGGTTCTCAACCTGGCCCGCGTCTACGTCGAGAGCGGCGATATCGATCGCGCCGCCAAGCTGATCGAGGCGGTTCCCGAGAGCGACCGCACCGCGCGCATGGAGTTCACCCTGGGCGCCACCTACGACCAGATGAAGCATCCCAAAGACGCGATCGCGGCCTACAAGCGCGCCGCCGATCTGGAACCGGGGGACGTGCCCACCATGAATGCCCTCGGCCAGGCGCTTCTCAACGACAGCCAGTTTGATGCTGCCCTCAAACAGTACAAGGACATCGCCGCTGCCGATCCCGACGATGCCGGCGCGCTCGTCCACATCGCCGAGATTCAGCGCCGCCAGCGTAAATACGACGAAGCGCTGGCCACCATTCGCAAGGCCCGCAAGAAAGATCCTGACAACCTCGAAGCCGGCTATAACGAAGGCCTGCTCCTCGACGTCCTCGGCCACTACGATGAAGCCGCGGCCGTCTACGAGAAGATGGTTGATCAGACCTCCCACGCCAATGGCGCCTATACCGCCGAAGAGAAGAACAACCGCGGCATCTTCCTGGAGCGCCTCGGTTCCATTTACCACGAGCAGAACAAGGTCGACCAGGCCATCGCTACCTACCAGAAGATGATCGACATGGGAGGCGATGCGGCCACCCGCGGCTACCAGGGCCAGGTCGATACCTACCGCGACGCCAAGATGTTCGACAAGGCCGTCGAAACGGCGAAAAAGGCTGTCGAAGTCAACCCCAAGGATCGCGACCTCAAGCTGATGCTGGCCGGGGAACTCGTCGATCAGGGCAGGACCGATGAGGGTCTGGATCTAGCCAAAAGCATGCTCGACAATACCGACGCCGACCGCTCCGTCTGGCTGGCTCTCGGCAACATGTATACCCGCGTCCATCGCTGGAAAGATGCCGAGGACGCCCTGAACAAGGCCGAAACCCTCACCAAGAAGAAGGAAGACAGGATCTATCTTCTTTTCCTCCGCGGCGCGCTGGCCGACCGCCAGAAGCATCCCGAGCTGGCCGAGCCCTACTTCCGCCAGGCCCTCGAGCTCGACCCCTCGAATGCCATGACCCTCAATTACCTCGGCTACATGCTGGCCGACAAGGGAATACGTCTTCCCGAAGCCATCAAGCTCATCCGCAAGGCAGTGGAACTCGAGCCGATGAACGGCGCCTACCTCGATTCGCTAGGCTGGGCTTACTTCAAAACGGGCGAGTATGAACTGGCCGAAGAAAACCTGCGCCAGGCCGTGGAGCGCGACCAGACCGACCCCACCGTCCACGACCATCTTGGCGATCTTTACGAGAAGACCGGCCGCATCCGGCTGGCCGCCGCGCAATGGGAACTCTCGCTCTCTGAATATTCGCGGTCTGCAACCGCCGACGTCGAACCGGGCGACGTAGCCAAGGTGCAGCACAAGCTCGAAACCGCCCGCGTGAAACTGGCCAAGCAGGAAAACGCCACCGGCGCCGTCAAGCCCGAATAATCTTCCTTCCCATCATCCAAGGGCGGAATCCACAGATTCCGCCCTTTTTCATGCCCGAAACTGCCTTGGTTTCGTTCAATTCTCAGCCGTGATCCGTCATCCTGAGCAGCTTCACTCGCCGCCGCGGCGAGTTACGGTTGAATGACCGACACCTGGGTGCCCCGCCCTCGCGACGTCTTTGTGTTTGTCGCTAGGGTGGGATACCTCGAACCCAAACCCATCTTGGTCATGAGGAGTTTTGCTGGGCCTCACGGCCCCCAGGAGAAGCGCCGCGCACTCCTG
>Ga0207098_10007_pt1 | contig 62873 bp, 49 predicted proteins | sample Alteio_BWMinHeat_84_FD_153548 | JGI IMG/M metagenome (GOLD analysis project Ga0207098, IMG submission 153548) | Enriched cells from forest soil in Barre Woods Harvard Forest LTER site, Petersham, Massachusetts, United States -... | ecosystem: Environmental > Terrestrial > Soil > Temperate forest >...
TCGATGCGCTGCCCCGTAACTCCGATTGGTCCACGTCCTCCAACAATACCCACTGTCGGGCGTATCTCGTTTTGTTGGAGCGGAGTCGTACGATTAGGATCAACTCAGGCCGGTCGTGGTTGGGACTGGCCTCGAAATGAGGAGATAAAAATATGGTTGCAAAGCTGGTGGTAGCAGTGACTGTCCTTCTCGCCTCGATTTCGTGCGTTGCGCAGGTGCAGCCCGCAGCGGGCAAGGGCAATGCATTACCCCCCATAAGATGGAGCGCGGGCGCTGGAATGGACTATTGGTCGGGCGATTGGGGAGGTGGGGACATTAACAGGTGGGGGCCCGCTGCCTGGGTTACCGCAACGATGTGGCACTGCCTCGGGATCAATGTGGAGGGCCACTCCATGATCCTGGGCGGAAACTCGCTCGCTTCCAATTACAAGCTCTTCGTCGGTGAGGGCGGTTTGATGTGCACCATGGGTTACTGGGGCAGGTTTCAGCCGATTTACAAGGGCGAAATGGGTTTTGCCAGCCTGACGCAACCCGGCAACGGTTCAGGCCGGCTTCATTCCAACTACTGGACTTGGTCTCTCGGAGGCGGCGTGGAATACCACATTCGAGGACATTGGTGGACGCGCGTGGATTATACCTACGAGGCCATCCCGAACTTTTATAGCAGCATCAGCAAGGAGTACCACACCCTGAATCCGCGAGGTATCACCTTTGGCGCGACTTACCGTTTTGGCGCGGCGGGAACCCGTTTCTGACCTGCTTGAGGTGCGAGCAGGCGCAGGCGTGGGCGACGGCGGCGGAAGCAAATCCAGGTCATGAATCGAAGAGCCACCGCCAATCGGACAAGCGAGATGTTCTCAATCGGCTTTTCAGATGAACCCCAAGCACATCCATACGATGACGTGACGATCCCAGCGGCAAGCGGATTCCTCATACTCGGCGAGTGTCGCGAAGACTTCCTTGCGAGCCTGTCGAAATGGTCAAAAGTTGATTACGAACGACCAAGCGGGATCCCTACCAAGCGGCTCCAATTTTCGGGGCAGTCCCTGGGATGGCAAGCGCAGTGAGTGACCACCTCTAAGCCGTGCCGTGGTGAATGCACGCCGGGCGGGGGAGCGGTGTGCTTGATGGGCTTCTTGAACAGCCAGACGGCGGCGGCGCAGAAGAAGGCGAGAAGCGCGGTCCAGCGAAAGATGTCGACGTAGGCTTGAGCGCAGCCTGCTGCTCCATTAGGCCGTAGAGCAGGCCGAAGGAGCCGGGGCGGGAGGCGTTGGGGCCCAGGCGGTGGGCGAGATAACCCCCGATCTGCGCCGCTTTCTGCTGCAGGATGGGGTTGGCCGGTGAGAGCTGGCCGGCGAGGTCGTTCTGGTGCTGGGCGGCGCGGCGAATGAGGGCGGTGGTGGCCATCGCGATGCCGATGGAGCCGCCGATGTTGCGCAGCATGTTGAAGAGCCCCGTGGCGTTGCCCATCTCTTCGCGGGAGAGGGTTGAGGTTGACAGGTTGGCCAGGGGCACAAACACAAAGCTGAGCGCGAAGCCGGTGATGAGGATGGGCACGAGCAGGGTGTAGGGGCCGATGTCGAGGTTCACGGTGGCGAAGTAGAGGGAGCAGACGCGGAAGCCGAGAAATCCAGCCGAGAGCAGCTTGCGATTGTCGATGTGGGTACCCAGGAACCCGATCACCGGAGAGCCAATGAACGATCCAATGCCGCGGGGGCCCACGACCAGGCCGGCGGTGAAGGCGGTATAGCCGAGAATTTCCTGGTAATAGAGCGGCAGAATGGCAATGGTGATGTAGATACACATGCCAAGCAGGGCAATCAGGAAACAGCGGTTCGGAAGTTGCGGTTCTTGAGCACATGCAGATCGACGAGACCCCGGGGATTCGCCCAGGAGCGCCAGATCCATCCGATGAGGGCAAAGATCAGCGCTGCTACCGCCCAGCGCACCCAGATCGCTCCGAACCAGTCGTCTTCCTGGCCTTTGTCGAGGACGACCTGGAGACAGCCGGTCCACACGATGAGGAGACCGAAGCCGATGTTATCGAAGGCGCCGACTTTGGCATTTTTGATGTATGGCGGGTCGTGCACAAACCGCATGATCATGAAGACCGCCAGAATGCCGACGGGGAAGTTGATGTAAAAGGCATAGCGCCAGCCGAAGGTATCGGTCAGCCATCCGCCGAGCGTGGGGCCGAGCACCGGGGCGACGACGATTCCGAGGCCGTACGCGGCCATAGCCTGGGAGCGCTTCTCGACCGGGAAGCTTTCGAGAAGGATGGATTGGGAGAGCGGCTGGAGAGCCCCGCCGCCCGCTCCCTGGAGGATGCGAGCGAGCAGGATGACGGCCAGCGAAGGAGCCGCGCCGCAGAAGAAGGAGGCGACGGTGAAGATGACGACGCAGATGATGAGAAAGTTCTTGCGGCCGAAGCGGCGGGCGAACCAGTTGGAGGCGGGGAGGATGACAGCGTTGGCGACCAGGTAGCTGGTGAGCACCCAGGTGGCCTTGGAGTTGGAGGCGGAGAGGCTCCCGGCAATGTAGGGCAGGGCGACGGAGGCGATGGCGGTGTCGAGCACCTCCATGAAGGTGGGCAGCATGACTGAAACCGTCACCAGCCAGAGATTGACCCCCTGGGTGAGGGGATAGCGCTGGTGAGCTGGGGCGGTATAGGTATAGGTGCGGACCGCGGCGGGGGCGACGGGTTCGAGGGCGGCGGTGGTCATGGCCGGGTGGAACTTCAGAGGTTAAACCACCCCGAAGGCTGCTGGGTGTGACGGATGACGTCAGCCGTTATCCCGCCCAAGCAAAGCTTGGACGGGGCACCCGTTTTGGGAGGCTATTGGAGGGACCGGAGGTAGGAGACGATCTGCCAGCGCTGGGCCTCGGGGAGGCCGGACCAGGAGGGCATGCCATGGCGAAGGTTGCCCTGGCGGAGGAACCATTCGAGATCGCCGTCACTCACGGCGCGGATATGCTCGCTGCGCAAGGGCGGCCGCTTGTGCCCGTCTCCCAGGGCGTCGGGCTTGTGGCAGGACTGGCAGTGATCGCGGTAGAGAATGGCGCCGGCCGGGATCGTATCGGGCCTGTCGGCCAGGGGATTGGACCTGACGTGCTCACTGGGGGGGACATGATCCCACAGGGAACCGGATAAGGCCCCCGCCGAGGAACGCGCACTCACCGTCGCCGCCAGAATAGCGATGGTTAAAATCCCTGATTTCGCTGCAGTTATAAGACCCTTTGTCAATGTATGCCACCCATGTTGGCCGACTGGGCATGAAACCAGTTGCCGATCTGTCCGAAGCTGACCGCAAAGCCGATGCGGTAGACGTGGTCGAGGCTGGCCTTGGTCAGCCCCCAGCCCGGAGCGAAGCTCAGACGCATATCCCTGGGCAGTTGCCAACCGATCAACGGCGCCAGATATTGAGAGGTATCGCGCAGGGTGAGGCTCCAGGTGTCTCCCAGGCCGCCGTAGACTTCCCCTCCCACCATAATTTTGTCGGCGCAGAACGTGCATTCATGACCAGCGGCGGCACTGCGCAACGGACGGGCGATTCCCACTGCATAGCCGAATTCCCATGGCTCATGTCCAAGATTCTTTTCGGCGATGAAATTCTCAGAGATGTTCCAACTCTTCAGGTTGGAGGAGAGAATCAGCTTCAATTCGCCCTCGTGCTGATGTTCCTGGCGGGCTACGCTGTTCGGATCGAGGAAATCGGCCTGAGTGTCGTGTCCCACCACTTCAAGCATGGTCTTGTCGGCGCCGGAGGTGCCTTCATACTCCACATACAGGACGGGATTGATCCAGTGTTCCCGCATCAGGGGGCGGAAGCGGTTTTCGATTCGAAAGCCGGTAAACAGGGTGGAATCGTTGGCCGTCGTCTGCCCGTCGAGATAGAGCTCTGCGGTCCACCAGGCGCGAACACCGTACTCCAGCTCAAACGCCGTAGCCGAATAGCCATTGCCGCCGTCGGGGGTTCCCAGAGCCGTCTTGGTTTCGAGCTCCAGTTCTCCTGGCTCTTCCAGATCATGGGAGTAGGTGACGAAATAGGGTTTGTCCTGAGCCTTTCCGGGTGGGGCAAAGCAGAGGAGAAGCAAGACAAAATGCCAGAATCGAGGCCGGCTGGCGGATAAATTGCGGTGCGTCGACAAGACCTTGGGCCCTCCGTTGGGGAAATGACGGATTCGTCATCTGGATATAAGACTAAAACAGTCGGAGTTTACAAGCAATGCCTTTTTATCGAATCGCGAGATGGGGAACGAATGGCGGTTTGGGTGGGTGAGGGAGTCAGCAGAGGCACTCTGAGTTTATTGTTTAATGATCAAGAAAAGTTGACACTAATTCACTCAATCATGCATCTTATATAGCGTTAGCATCATTTCAGGATTTCAGGAGCCAAAGAATGGCAAAGATTATTGGTATCGATCTCGGTACCACCAACTCGGTGGTGGCAGTGATGGAGGGCGGGGAGCCCAAAGTGATTGCAAATGAGGAAGGTGCGCGCACGACGCCCTCAGTTGTGGGGTTTTCGAAGAGCGGCGAGCGGCTGGTGGGGCAGGTTGCTAAGCGGCAGGCCATCACCAACCCGGAGAACACGATTTTTTCGATCAAGCGGTTTATGGGCCGCCGTTTTGACGAAGTGAATGACGAGATGAAGATGGTGCCCTACAAGGTGGTCCGGCAGGGGGACCACGTAGCGGTGGTGGCTCAGGGCAAGGAATATACCCCGCCCGAGATTTCGGCGATGATCCTGCAGAAGCTGAAGAAGAGCGCCGAAGCCTACCTGGGCGAGACTGTTACCGACGCAGTGATCACGGTGCCGGCCTACTTCAATGACGCGCAGCGCCAGGCAACCAAGGATGCAGGCAAGATTGCCGGCCTGGATGTGAAGCGCATTGTGAACGAGCCGACCGCGGCGGCCCTGGCGTACGGCCTGGACAAGAAGAAGGACGAGACCATTGCCGTGTACGACTTCGGCGGCGGCACGTTCGATATCTCCATTCTCGAGGTCGGCGAGGGCGTAATCGAGGTCAAGTCGACCAACGGCGATACCCATCTGGGCGGCGACAACCTTGACCAGCGGATCGTGGAATGGCTCATTGCCGAGTTCAAGCAGGAAGAAGGACTGGATCTTGGATCGAAGGGCAACGAAATGGCCCTGCAGCGGCTGAAGGACGCGGCGGAAAAGGCCAAGATCGAGCTTTCGACCACGGTGGAGACCGAAATCAACCTGCCGTTTGTTACCGCCGACGCTACCGGCCCGAAGCACCTGGTGCGCAAGCTGACCCGGGCCAAGCTGGAGCAGTTGGTGGGCGACCTGATCGATCGCTCGGTGGAGCCCTGCAAGAAAGCCATGGCCGATGCGCAGGTGAAGGCCAGCGACATCGACGAAGTGGTGCTGGTGGGCGGCCAGACGCGCATGCCCAAGATCCAGGAACTGGTGAAGAACCTGTTCGGCAAGGAACCGCATCGCGGCGTGAACCCCGACGAGGTGGTGGCGATCGGCGCGGCGGTTCAGGCTGGCGTGCTGGCCGGCGAGGTCAAGGACCTGCTGCTGCTCGACGTGACGCCTTTGACGCTGGCCATTGAGACGCTGGGCGGCGTGGCGACGCCGATGATTCCGCGCAACACGACGATTCCGACCAAGAAGACGGAAACGTTCTCGACGGCGGCCGATTCGCAGACCGAGGTCGAGGTACACGTGCTGCAGGGCGAGCGGCCCATGGCGGGGCAGAACCGCACGCTGGGCAAGTTCAAGCTGGCAGGGATTCCTCCGGCGCCGCGCGGCGTGCCGCAAATCGAAGTCACATTCGACATCGACGCCAACGGCATTCTGAACGTGACGGCCAAGGATATGGCGACGGGCAAGGATACACGCATCCAGATCACGTCCAGCTCGGGGCTCAGCAAGGACGAGGTCGAGAAGATGGCCAAGGAAGCTGAAGCGCATGCCTCCGAGGACAAGGAGAAGCGCGAGGAGATCGAGGCGCGCAACAGCCTCGATTCGCTGGTCTACAACATCGAAAAAATGTTGAAAGACAGCGGCGAAAAGGTACAGGCAGCCGATAGAACCGAAGTGGAGGCTGCGCTGGCCGAAGCCAAGAAGACGCTGGAGGGAGCGCCGAAGTCGTCGGAGATGCGGGCGGCGCACGAGAAGCTCACGAAGGCCAGCCACAAGCTTGCCGAGGCGCTGTACAAGGCCAATGCGGCCCAGCCTACGCCGGGCGCACCCGGTCCGGATGGCACACCGCCGCACGCCGAGCAGAAGAAGGACGAGGGCGTGATCGACGCCGAGTACGTGGACGTGGAAGACAAGAAGTAGGACTGGCCGTCCGGGCGGCATTGCCGGTTGGACAGGAACGGCAAGTGAAGCGGGGTGGACGGCGCGTGCGTTGTTCACCCCGCCTTGTATGGGACATTCGCGGAATGAGATTCATCAGCTCTGATCCAACCGCGATGGCCCCGGTCTTTCAGTTGCATGATTGCCGCAGAACAGTCAGCAAGCTGAAAATGAGATAAGAAAAAACCAATGGCCACAACGACAAACAAGGATTATTACGCGACGCTGGGTGTGAAGAAGACGGCCACGCCGGAGGAGATACGCAAGGCCTTCCGGAAGCTGGCGCGCAAGTATCACCCCGACGTGAACCCGGGCGACAAGAAGGCGGAGGAGAAGTTCAAAGAGATCTCCGAGGCCAACGACATTCTGAGCGACGAGAAGAAGCGCAAGGTCTACGACCAGCTGGGCTTCTACTCCGACCAGATCGACCCGGCGCAGGCGGAAGCGTACGCCCGCCAGCAGAGCGGCGGCGGCGGGGGAGCCCCTGTCGATTTCAATGGCTTCGATTTTTCCGGGTTCAACGGCCCGGGCGCGGGAACGCAGACGGGGGCCGGATCGTCCTCGTGGGGCAGCTTCAAAGACATTTTTTCGGGGATCTTCTCGGGAGCGCAGCAGCCGCAGAAACCGCGCGGGCCGCAGCCAGGAACCGATCTCGAGTACCAGGCCACGGTTGATTTCTGGACCGCGATTCGGGGCGGCCAGGCGCGGATGCAGATACACCGGATGGACACCTGCCCTTCCTGCCACGGCCAGGCCAGCGCTGGCGGTTCAATCCAGTGCCCGGAATGCAATGGCACGGGGCAGGTGACGCAGATGGGCGGGCGGATGAAGTTCAACATCACCTGCCCGGGCTGCAACGGAACCGGCCGTACATCGAATGAATGTCCGACCTGCCACGGCGAGGGCGTGGTGGAGCATACCGAAACGGTGGAGTTCCGCATCAAGCCGGGCACGCGGGACGGACAGCGCATCCGGCTGCAGGGCAAGGGGAATGCGGGGGCGAACGGCGGCCCTCCCGGGGACCTGTTTCTGATTGTGCGCGTGGGCACGCACCCGGTGTTTACGCGGGTGGGCGATGATATTCAGATCAAAGTGCCGGTGACCGTTGCCGAGGCGTCGCTGGGCGCGAAGGTGGATGTGCCGACGATCGACGGGCGCGCGCAATTGAAGATTCCACCGGGTACGCAGGGCGGGCAGAAGCTGCGCCTGCGGGAGCGCGGCGTGGAAAACGCGCAGCGTCCCGGGCAGCGCGGCGACCAGATCGTGACCGTGGATGTCGTGATACCCACCCTGCAGGATGAGCGCAGCCGCGAGATTATGCGCGAGCTGGCCAAGCTGAATAACCAGGACCCTCGGGTGGAGTTGTTCAACAAGCTTTAAAAGCAGGGAATAGGGACTGAGGGACTAGGGACTGAGAACTAAGAACTGACAACTGTGAACTGAGGAAACCGATGCCAGCGAAAAGAAAATCAAAAGGCGCGTACATGATTTCGTCGGTGGCGGAGATGTATGAGATTCACCCCCAGACGCTGCGGCTCTACGAGCGCGAGGGACTTCTGAAGCCCTCGCGCACGGAAGGCAACACGCGGCTGTATACCGACGAAGACCTGGAGCGGCTGGAGTTCATTCTGAACCTGGCCCGCGATCTGGGCGTGAACATTGCCGGGATCGCCATCATCCTGCAGATGCGGGAGCGCATGGAGGAGATGAACCGGCAGATGCAGAACTTCGTCGAGTATGTGCGTTCGGAGATGCTGACGCGGTTCCAGCAGGCGTCGCCCGGGGCGGCTGGAGCTATCGTTCCGATGCGCAAGCCGTCGGTGGCGCGCCCGGTGGTGGTGACCAACAGGAAGTCCTGAAGCTTTGGTCGACACTGGAAGATCCGACTAACCCAGGTCTCAGAATCGAGACCCTTCGGCTGCGCTCAGGGCAGGCTCTGGGGCACCCGCCAGAGGGAGCCGTAGAGGTATTCTTAACCCCGCATGATCTACGCTCTTCTCGCGCTGGCCGTATTTGGCCTGATCACTTCTTCCGTGTTTGCCGCCATGGCCTTGTCGGCGGTGCCGGGATACCTGCGGGAGCGGCGGGCGGCCTTTGCGAAGCTGGATCATCCTCCTGGATTTTCGCCCCCGCTGAGCCTGCTCAAACCTTTGCACGGAGCGGAGCCGGGACTCGAAGAACACGTCGCAACGTTTTTCGAGCAGGACTACCCGAAGTACGAAATTCTCTTCTGCGCGCGGGCGGCAGACGACGCCGGTCTCGAGACTGCGCGGCGGGTGGCTGCGCGCTATCCTCAGATCGCGGCCAGATTTTTCTCCACCGGAGAACCTCCTTACATCAATGCCAAGGTCCGCTCCATGGAGCTAATGGAAGCGGAAGCGGCATATGACATCCTGGTCATAAGCGACAGCGATGTGCGCGTGACGCCGGATTATCTGCGCTCGGTGGCATTGCCGTTCGCGAATGTGCGCGTGGGCGCGATTACGTGCCCGTATCGCGGGGTGGCGGCTGAAGGCGGCCTCTGGGCGCGGCTCGAGGCCCTAGGCATGAGTGTGGAGATGACCGCCGGGGTGCTGGTCGCGCGCATGATGGAAGGCGTGCAGTTCACGCTGGGGCCAACCATGGCGTTTCGCCGCGAAACGATTCGAAGCATGGGAGGTTTTCGCGTAACCGCGGACTACTGCGCCGACGATTTTGTGCTGGGGAACGAGACATTCAAGCTGGGGCAGACGGTGGTGCTGAGCCATCACGCTATCGATCACATGGTGATCAACGCGAGCCTGGTGCAATCGCTCAAGCACCAGGTGCGGTGGATGAAATCGACGCGCTTCTCAAGGCCGAAGGGCCACTTCGGGACTGCGCTTACGTTCAGCATGCCGTTCGGGCTGCTGGGGCTGGTGGCGGGGATTGGCACGCATCACGTTGCGCTGGGTGCGGGGCTGCTGGCGTGGGCTGTTGCTTCGCGGCTGGCGCTCTCGATCGTCGTAGGGAATTGGGTGGTGGGCGACCGGAGCTGGTTCGGGCTGCTGGTGCTGTATCCGATCCGCGACCTGATGGGTTTTGGTTTCTGGGCGGCGAGTTACCTGTCCAGCAAGATTCTGTGGCGCGGGCGGGTGTTTCAGCTGCTGCCCGGGGGGAAGATGCGGGCGGCTAAGTAGAGAAGACGCGGCGGGATCGTCACGGTTTCAACGATCTTTCCAGCCAAACGCCTTCCGGCTGTCGTACACCAGGGCTGCGCATTTTTCGCGGGTTCCGAGAGTGGGCTCCTGGAGTAACTGGTCTGCCACGATGGATCCAACTCCGAAGGCCACCGCGGATACGGAACCCAGATGATCGACCGCGAAATCGGCCAAAGGAACGGTAGCAGCCAGAACCTGGAGGGCAGTGCGAACGGCGTTGCGCCTCTTCCGTTTGGCGATGATTCCGGTGTACACCTTCAGGCACCGCTCCATTTCCGCTGTGGCCTGTTCGACGGTTGCCCGGTGCTTCAGAAGTTTGCGCCTCCAGGAGTGAAATTCGCGGCGGCTGTCGCGGAATTCAGAGTGGCGGCTGAGCTTCACCGCTTTGGAGAGGAGATGTTCGTTGGTGAGCCCGGTGTCATCGGGTACGAGAAAATTCCATCTGGCCAGCAGGTTGGCATCCAGTTTGGCCTTTGAGTCGGAGCCAGTGTGGGTTGCTCCGGGTTGGTGCGGACCGATGTGCAGGGGAATGTCCCTTTGAAAGTTGGAGAATGAACCGTAGCCGATCATGACCTCGGGCGTGTCCGCCGGGTTCAGTTCGAGCCGGCTCATCTGCTCGTAGATGAGAGTGTCATAGGCAGGGTTCAATGCGTTCACCAGCACAAACCGCGACATGATGCGCGAAGGTGAGTCGGCTTCGCGGACGACTGCGACGTCGAATTTGACATTCTCCGCCAGCCGGAAACGTTGCTCGGCCTTGCGTTTGGGGAACCTCTCATCGTACGCGGTCCGCCATTCGGCCTCGCGTGCTTCGCCCCACGGCAATGGAACGGCCAGGTCCTCCAGCCGCTTCACGATCTCGGAGAGCTTCCGCGGATCCCAGCCTTCCTTCTCCCATTTCTGCAATCGCGCATCGTCCTCATCCGGTGGAACTGGAATCACCAGGCGGTCAAACAGGATAGTCTCCGCGACAAATGCCTTTTGACGTCGATGGTCATCGACCGCGAACGTTCCCCACATCTCGGCAGCGTCTTCCATTTGAACCACCTCCCGATCGCCAGGGACTGTGATCGGGAATTCTATATCATCAAAGCCGCGGTCGGAGTACGCCATCTCGCGGGGAGCGATTGGTCCACAAGGTCGTGTCTGACGCGAGTTCGAGGTCGGTGGCGAGAAGCGCCTTGCGATCGGGCACAAAAGCCTCTCGCTGCACGCTCTTTCGCGAGGTGCGGTTTCGTGGGCGGGGAAAGACTTCCTATGGCGTCGTCATTCCTATGATCGGATTGCTATGTCACCTGGAATACGAATCGGTTATGGACAATATTTTTACCACCATAGAAATGATTCTGCATCCTGGTGTCTGATGCATTACCCATTACCCGCCTCACGTTAGAAGCTGAGAGCTCTACGGCAGCGGCCGGTCGGTCCACAGAGCTTTGTCGGCGATGGACTTTACCGGGTAGAGGCGTCCGGCGAGGAGTTGTTCGACTTTGGGCTGATTGGTGTCCTGGGCGAACAGCCATTTGCGCTCGCCGGTGCCCCATTCCTTCGATAATTGGTCTTCGCTGAGAAAGATTTTCGGCGCGTCGGGATAGCAGGAACCCCACAAGAGCGACGATCCAGCGCCGTGCGGCGAGCAGGGCTCCAGTACCAGGTACGCGGGCTTGCCCAGGAAGTTGTGGGTGTAGAACACGACTGATGAGGCGTCGGACTGATCTCCATAAATGATGAAGGAATCGGCCGGGGAGCCCTTCTGAACGATGACGTCGGCGAGCTGCTTGGAGCTGAGCATGGGCTCAAAGCGGGCGAACGCGATGTGCGCGGCCACCAGGAAGAGGGCGCAGGTAAGCGCGAGGGTGGTGGTCGCGGCCAGGTGTTTGTGCCTCAGGCGAAGAAACCAGCTCACGGCGGGGCCGATGAGCAGGGTAACGGCGGCCATGGACGCGGGCAGGCGCAGGGCGGCAAATGACGGCCCGGTGAGGTCGAAGAAGTGGGACATGGAAAGCGTGTAACCGCCCACGTCGCGGTGCGCCAGCAGGGTGCCGATGTCGGCGACGAAGGGCAGGTGGCGCGATTCCCACAAACACCATCCGAGAGCCGCCGCGGCCAGCACGCCGGCGATGGCGAATACCGCTTGTGCCCCGGTCAGCCAGGCGGTTTTTTCCCTGGTTTTGGCGGGAGCGCCAGTCAGGTCGGGGGCGCGATTCTCTTCGATTCCGGAAAGCACCGCGGCGGTGAGGATCAAGAGCGTGGGCCAGGCAGGGAAGGTGTAGTACTCCTGGTTGGTGGAGATGGAGAAGAACAACAGGACAAAGGCCGAGTAGAGGCCCAGGAGCCAGACGGAGCGGACGCGGAATTTCAGCTGCTGGACGTAGGTTGCCACGTCTTCCCGCGCCGAGTGTTCCAGATAGAAGTCGACGGTCTGGCCGGCATCGCGGTGCAGGTGTTGGAGCCAGGAATGACGGCTGCGCCAGGCGACCACGACCACCGCGGGCAGGAAGAGACTCCAGGGAAAGAGCCAGACCAGGTGAGCCAGCCAGTACCACAAGACCGGCATGCGGTTGTAGTCATGGGGGAAACGCGTGCCGAGGAACCGGAAGACGTGCTCGTTGAGGAAGTAGAAATACCAGAAGCCGTGCACGTTGCCGGGGGTGGGATGGTTGCCGACCGGGTGGCCCTGGTCGGGATTGGCGAGGCCCGCGAGAATGTGCCACGGAGCGGCGATGGCGAGAAACAGCAGCAGGCCGGTCAGGGGCTTGAGATCACGCCAGCGGCGCCACAGGCCGCTCAACAGCAGCAATGGAACGGCGGCGGCAATAAAGAACAGGGGAGCGATGAGTCCCTTGGTGAGGAGCGCGAGCGCAAGGGAGGCCCACATGCCGTAGAAGCGAATGGGGCGACGGCTTTCAAGCCCGGTGATAAAGCTGTAGAGCGCAAACAGCAGAAAGAACGAGAGCAAGGCCTCGGGGATGGCGAAGCGGGTAAAAAGGAAGGGCCCGATTGAGGTGAGCACGCCGAGGGCGGCATAGAATCCGGCGCGCCGTCCCCAGGCACGGCCGGCCCATAGCCACACCAGCCAGGCCATTCCGAGAATGGCGAGGGAATTGGGCAGACGGGTCGCGAAGACGTTTTCGCCGAAGATGCGATAGAGAACGGCCTCCATCCAATAGGGAAGAGGGGGCTTCTCGAGATAGCGGATGCCGTCGACCTTGAGGGTGACCCAGTCGCCGCTCTGGGCCATGTGCTGTGCGGCCTGGGCGTGAGAGGCGTCGGCATCGTCGAGCAGGGGAGGCGTAAAGAGGGAACCAAGCTGCACGGCGGCAAAAATGGCGGCCAGAACCAGCCACGCGGTGAGTGTGGACAGACCCTGCCGGGGGTGCGTTCGTATTTCCAAGGTCTTGGGCATGATCGAAAAATCGTGCAAAAGATCAGGATAGCAGCCGGATTGATTGTTAATCGTGGCTGCAAATCAATGATGATGTGCCGCCGCGACGAGTCAGGACGGGGTCTCTGTGGTCTCCCACCCTTGCGACAGGAAAAAGTCGCAAGGATGGGGCACGGAGCCTTTGTTTGTTTTCAGTTCTTCAACAGCGGCCTGTGGCCGGTTAGATTTCGTTCTGCGCTCTGCGGTAGCGGCGCCACAGCAGCCAGATCGGCGCGGCCAGGACCACAAGCCAGAGGAGGAGCACTGGGCCGTATTCCTCGAAGAAGAGCACGATCGCGAGCAGGGTATTACCGGCATTGTGGATGCCGGTAACGAAGGCGTTGCGCAGGCGTGTGCCGATCGACGAGGAAGGCGGGTTGAACTGCGCCTTATACTCTTCGGTGAGTTGGAGATCGACGGATGCGAAGTCGACGCGATGCTCCACCGCCTTCTGTTCGGCCTCCATGCGCTCGATTTCGCCGCGTGTGTTTGAGATCTGCTCTTCGACCTCGAGTACTTCCGAAACCTTGCCGGTGCGCTGCTCGAGGATGGCGAGCAGGCGCTGTTCGGTTTCGCGGGCGTTATTGAGGCGGACCACGAGGTCGGCGTGCTGCTGGGTGACTTCCTCGCCGGATTGCGATTCACTCTGCACCCGGCCCAGCTTTCTCAGATCGGGAAGGGCCGTGGGAAGGTCGGACGCGGGAATGCGCAGCGAGGCGTTGAACGAACGCGCGTAGTTCTCCGGAGTGTTGATGTTGAGCTGCGCGGCGTAGCCGTGATGCTGCGCGAGGATCGCATCGAGGGATGCGCGAGATGCGGGCACGTCCCTGACCAGGATGGTGAGGGAGACGGTGCGGGCGATCATGGGCGCGGCGGGATTGATCGACGCCAGGGTAAGGGCTGTTGGATTGGCCAACGCGTTGTTTTGGATGTCGGTGCGGCCTTGTACGAGCATGCCCGCGACGCCGGCCTGGCGAGATTTGGAAGCCGCGGCGTTCGGTGGAGCAATGGATTGCGATGCCGTGAAGTTGCGATCTTCCATCGGCAGGCTTGCCGCAATCGAGGAGCGCCGGGCGACTTGCCGGTCGGCATTGTCGGAGATAGAACGGGCAGCCACGATGACGAACAGGATGGCCGCAACCGTGGCTCCGCCGGCGAGAATCCACAGCCGCCAATCGCGGACACTGAGCGGGGTTTGTGACCTCCGGCGCGATGCGGCCTTCGCAGCGTGTTTCTGCATGGCGGCCTCGAGGGTCTCGGGCGCGGCTGGAACGGTCCACGCGGCGAGGACGTGCGATGTCTCGCAGAACTCGGCTGCGATCGCGGCGCACTCGGTGCACTCGTCGATATGGGTTGAGACAACCTTCGCCTCCGCCGCAGGCAGTTCTCCGTCGAGCAGGGCCATGATGTCTTCGGGGTTCACGGTGTGCTGGGCCGTGGTGGTCATGCGCGTCCCTCCGATCGTGTGAATTCCGGCGCAGCTGAGTCGAGAGCCGGCGCCGACAGCAGGTTGCGCAACTCCAGGCGCGCACGGAAGAGTCGAGAACGCACCGTGTTTACAGGCACGCGGAGCAGAATCGCGATTTCGGCGTAGGTCAATTGCTCGAACTCGCGCAACAGCACTACCTCGCGATCGATGCGATCGAGCTTGCGGACGGCTTCGCGCAGGAGCAGGTCCTGGTCGAGGTGCACATGCGATGTGGGTTCGCGACCGGGAGCTGCGGCGCCCGCGAACATAGCGCGGAAGCTGGCCTTGCGGCGATGCGCGCGCAGGATCCTGAAGCCGATGGCGTAGAGCCAGGTTCGGAACAGCGCTGTGGCTTCGTAGCGGGCGGTGCCTCGGAGAACGGCGAGGAAAGTTTCCTGCATGAGTTCTTCGGCCTGGGCCGGGTCGGCGAGCCTGCGGCGGAAGAATCCGAAGAGGGGCTGTTTGTAGCGGGCGAAGAGCACGGTGAACGCATCGGTCTGACCGCGCGCGAACGCCACCATTAATTGCTCGTCGGTCTGGTCGTTGGCCGGATTGGGGATGCCGGAACTGCCGGGACCGCCGCTCATGGATTTGGCAACAAGATCTTGCACTCGATTCTCTTCCTCCGCAACTGGAACGATTACGGATGACGAACTTGCATTTGATTTCGCAAGGTCCTTCGAAACTGGTAATGAGCTGAGAGGGAGATTAGTTCCGCCGGCCGGGAAATTCTTTTCATCAGAATTTATAGATGCCGGATTTTCGTGGCCACGAACCTTGGAGAATTGTTGTGAGATTTGTGCTTTCCCACCCTGGCGACAAAAACAAAAACGTCGCGAGGGTGGGGCACCCGGCAAGTTGGCGAACGTTGCGGGTCCAGGTTCATGCTCTCCACCCTTGCACCCGACCACCCCAGCGACGAAGACCTTTCGCCGGGGACCCCGGTAGGGCGCAAGGACGGGGCACGGAACGTTGTGGCGAGTTGGGTGCGATGAACCACAAGGCCAAATGGATTGCCCGCTCGGCTCGTGTATCGTGAGCCCAGAGTCTTATTTATTGGTTTTGGAGATGCTTCGAAACGCATGTCGACGTTTGCCGCCATCGATGTTGGTTCCAATTCCTGCCGGTTGAAAATTGCGCGGGTCGTGGCGCACCAGTTGAAGACTCTGCATGAGGATCGCGAGATCACGCGGCTGGGATCGAGCGTATTCGAGTCGGGGCTGGTTTCACCGGAGGCCATGGCGGCCACGCTGCGCGCTCTCAAGCGCTTCCAGCGCGCGGTGCAGGAGCATGGGGCCGACCAGATTCGCGTGGTTGCCACTTCGGCCATGCGCGACGCGCGCAATGCGGCGGCGTTCCAGGCGTGGGTGAAAGCCGAGACCGGCTGGAACATGGAAGTCATTTCGGGCCTGGAAGAGGGGCGGCTCATCCACCGCGGGCTGATGAGCGGCGAGCCGGGTGTAGGCGGACGCCTGTTGCTGGTTGACCTCGGGGGCGGCAGCTGCGAAATTACGCTGTCAGAAAACAAGCGCATCAAGGAAACTGTGAGTGTGCCGTTGGGAGCGGTGCGGCTGACGGAAGAGTTTCTATCCTCTGGCGATCCGGCGCCGACTGAAGGGCTGGCGCAGATGCACCAGTTGATCGCACGAGAACTGCGCCGTGCGCGCCGGCGGATTCCCCAAGAGAAGGTGGCGCAGGTGATCGCCACATCGGGCACGGCGGCGGCGCTGGCGGACGCGTGCGCCGCAGTGATCAAGTCTTCCGGAGTGGCCGGAAAGCCGGCCAAGGCCGCGGCTAAGAGATCGCGCCGCGTGGCTACGACGTGGCAAACCGTGTCCGCGGGTATGGCAGGATTCGCGCCCTCCCAACTGGTGCGCAAACTGGCGTCGAAACTGGCGAAGATGACCCTCCCCGAGCGTGAGGCAATGCCGGGCATCGGGCCGCGGCGGGCGGAGATCATCGTTGCCGGCGCAGAGGTGTTTGCCGAATTGCTGGAGACGTTCGGGCTCTCCGGGTTTCGCTATTCTCCGCTGGGGCTGCGCGACGGGATACTTGCGCAGATGCTGGCGGAGACAGACACGCGAGCCAGCGGCCACCGCGAGTTTGAGCACGAGCGGTGGGAAAGCGTGCTGGCCACGGCGCGCCGCTACGGAGTCGATACGCGTCATGCGGAACCGGTCCGGGCGCATGCCATCCAGCTCTATCGCGAGCTGAAGAACCTGCACGCGTTGCCGCCGGATTATGAAAACTGGCTGGCTGCGGCCGCGGTGTTGCGCGATACGGGCAAGTTCATCAACCACCAGGGTCATCATCGCCACGCGCAATACATCATTTCGAGCTCCGAGATTTACGGATACACGCCGGTGCAGCGGACGATCGTATCGGCCCTGGCGCGCTACCTCGGCAAGAGCCGTCCCCAGCCCGGCGACCGCGCGCTGCGCAACATACCGTCGGAGGAGCACATGAATGTGCACCGGGCGGTGGTGCTGCTGCGTCTGGCGGTGGCGCTGAACCAGGACCGGGCCAGCGATGTGTTGCGGGTGGCAGCCAAGGTGTATCCGAAGCGGATTTATCTGGAGATCAAGCCGGGACGAACGGGCGCAGAACTGGAGCTTTGGTCCCTGCGCAAGGAGTCCGGCTATTTCCGCGAAGTCTTCGGGCGCGAGCTCTTCCCAACGCTGGTGTAGATGGAGCGGACGGTGCGCGGGTCGAGGAGCCATTGCACCTGGGGCGGACGCCGGTCGAGATCGATGCGCACAATGGATCCCTTACGCATGCGCAGGTTGGCGCCGCCATTGCCGGTGACCAACCGGCCCATGAACTGAAAGAGGTTGGGATTGTGCCCCACGGCGAGGACTCCCTCGCGGTCAGCGTACTTCGCCAGCATGTCCTGAAAAGCCGCATAGTCAGCTTCGAGCGAAAGCGCGGGGCTGATTTCCACCTTGGCTTCGTAGCCAAGCTCTGTTCCGACAAACTGGGCAGTCTGCAAGGCCCGCTTTAACGGGCTGGAGACGATGACGTCGATTTGGACCTTGAGCGCGCTCAAAACGCGCGCCATCAGCATGCATTGCTCCTTGCCCTCCTTGATCAGTCCTCTTTTTTTGTCGAGAAGGGGATTGATGCGACTGAGTCCGGCGTTGGCGTGGCGCATGAGGTAAAGGTTCATCGTGACGGGGGACAGGCGAAGAGTTATAGGGTCGAGCCAGCTCCTTACCTCGGTGATGTTAACACACTTGTAACATAGGGCATCCGGCGGTTGAGGCGTGGCTCACGGATGAGAGAGGCTCGTGCCCGACGGCGCTCGAACCTGGGGCTTATTGACCTCCGAGGGGCCGCTTCAGACGAACAGCTTCCACCGCCTGATGAATGGCATCCGACACGGCGGCCGGGTCTTCGAGGTTCATATTGTGCCCGGAGGGGACCACGATCTGCCGGCTGTTGGTGGAAAGATGGGCCAGCTTTGACTGTCCTTCCTTCCGCTCCTGCTCCAACTGGTTCGCGGGGACGTCAGAGTCTTCGTATCCGCCGTTTGCACGGGTGAGAACGAGGAGAGGGACCTTGCCCAGGGAGGTTCGATCGGGGTGGGCCAACCACAGGGCGAAGTATTGTTCCGACCACTCGCGCTGGCTGTTTTCGGCGTCCTCGACACCGGGCAGGGACTGGGCCCAGAGGTGGAGCTTCTGCTGGGCGGGAGGAAGGCTCTTGTAGAGAGGCTCGAGTTCGTTCGGAGGCTGGGGCTGTCCGGCGGGAGGGGCTTGGGGCTTGTCGGAGTCAGTCAGAGTTTCCCGCGGCGCAGGGATTTCGCGGGACTGGACGTTGACGCCGAGCTGGATAGTTTGTTTACCGCCGACGCCTACGCGCATGCCTTCCACTGCGGAATCCACAAGAACGAGGGCGGCGACATTGCGGGGATAGACGGCAGCGAAATTCCTGACCACGGGGCCGCCGTAGGAATGGCCGACGAGCACGAGCGGTCCGCGCTCGCCGAGTTTCTCAAGAGCATCGTGCAATTCGAGATTGATCTGGGCGAAGGTGCGCGGCTTGGGACCGGGGTCGCTCCACGCATATCCGGCGCGGTCATAGGTGCAGATCCGAGTGAATTGGGAGACGCGGTTTTGGACGAGCACCCAGTCGAACGAAAAATCGCCAAGGCCGGTTTCAACCACGACCGTCGGCGCGCCGTGGCCGGTGCAATCGAGGTGGAGTTTATGACCTCCAAGATCGACCATTTTCCCGACCGGTTGGGGCGAGGCGGCGCGCGCGGACGGGATTGAAAAGAGCGCCGCAGACAGGACACACACGATTGGCAATGGCTTCGTCATCGACATCAAGGTTCGCACCCTTCCGAATTCGTTGTGAGGGGTACGAGGGAGGTTCAGAGCAAGTTCGACGAATGCCACGAATTGTGCGCGCGGTGACATGAACAGAGGGATTCCGGGATGGGAGGCTGTTGCGGTTCAGCTCAAGGATGTGCCGGGGCGAGCGGGTTCCCACCACTCGCTTACCAACAACCCGCCTAACCATTTTTGCTGGTGCTTCAGGATGAATCCGGATCGAGCGAGTGCGTTGCGGTGATCGGGCAGGATGCGGATTGTGAGACCTGTGAGGAGTCCGAAGGCCCGATAGAGAAGCGCGATCAGGGGCCGCGCAATGAATCGACCGAACCGGTTTGCGGGGAGGTTGAATTCCGACACAATCCAGGCGGCGTCGGGCCGCAGCTGCGACCGAAGCCGCCTGGCAAGCGATTCGACTTCATCGGGGGCCAGGCAGTCGAGGAAGAAGTGGGTCACAACCAGGTCATAGGCTGGCGCCGGAGGCACCCATGCGCGGATATCGGCGACGTGGATCTGAATGCGGCCGCGATGCGGGCCGGCACGGCGCGTGAGTTCGGACAGCATGGCGGGGCTGCCGTCGGCGGCGTCAACGAGAACTGCAGGGTTGTGCGCCAGCAGGCGGGCGGTGAATCTGCCGTCGCCATCGCCCAGGACCAGCGCCCGCCGGCGATCGATGAGGCGGTCAAGAAACGCGCATCGGCACCGCGAGAGAAACGGGCCGAAGCTCAGCCATTCCATCCAGCGATAGACAAGAGTGAGGCGATCGAAATCGGGCGGAGGCATTGCGCGGCGGTGAATCGCGGCCGGAGATGGAGTCATGCTCATGGGCGAAAGGGCGCCTGGATCAGGAGCAAGGCCGGCGTGAGCAGAACCAGGTCGGCGACGGCGCGAACCGCCAGGGGCGTGAGGCGGGCGCGGAACCGATCGAGCAGGGCGAGCAGCAGGGAACTGGCGGCTCCGGCCGCGATAAGGGCGGCGGAGCGCGGTTCGTTCCAGACAAGAAGAACGGCGAGGCAAAAACCAACAAGGCCCACAAAGCACGCGATCGGCCGGACCGGCTTCGAATGCACGCCCCGGTTTGATTCCCATTGGGCGATGGCGTGGCAATTGAGCCATCCAAGAGCGGCGAAGAACAGGGCCGGGATCAGGAGCAACCGTTCCACCGGTCTGGGAGCCACCCGAAGTGCGGCCTGGGACCAGACCGGAAGGAGGCATCCGGCGGTGAACAAGACGCCGATCAGCACCGCGCGCGAGAGGAGCGGATGCAGTAACCGTGCCAGACACTCGGGGAGCCTGCGGCGGGAATGGACGCTGGAGAAGTAGGCCAGAGTAGCGGCGGCGATGGCCGAGTCCGGCACGCGCGCTGCTGCCGGTATGCGGGTGACGACGATCCAAAGGCTCGCGGTTGCGGCGAGAACGGCCAGCGGCGTCAGAACCGAGCGGTGCCGCCAGTGGAAATGATGGCGGTCCCGTAACTGGTGCTTTGGCGGCGTGCACATGCCGGCGCGGGCATCCAGGAGGCGATCGCCGATGTAGACGGCCCAGGCTCCAAGAGCCAGGAGCGCGGGAGCCCAGGCGGGAAGACGAACGTGGACGACCCACGCGAAGGCACACGCCCACACGACCGCTACCGTAGGCGCATCGAGGCTGGCCAGATGCCATATTCGCAGCGGAACCACGATGTCCCAGACCCGGACCGCGGTCTCGGGCTGTCCCGAGGGCGAAAGCTGCCGGGGCGGGTTGGCAAAGCTCGGCACTGCTTCGATTGTAGGAGGGGGACCTGCCGCAACAGGTTGGCCGCTGCGTGCTGAAACTCTACACCAGACTCTGCTCGACCAGGGAATGGATCTTCGTGTTGACGTCGGAGGCACTCATGAAGAAGGGGGTCTTCAGGCACTGCAGGGTGAGTTCCTGGTTGGCGGGCGTGTAGTTCCAGGCGATTTCGACGCCGAACTTCGAAGCGGTGCCCGTATTGCCGCTGATGTCGATTCCGGCGGTTTTGGCTTTTTCTACCAGGCGAGCGTACTGGTCCAGCGTTACGCCATTGAAGACCTGCGGTGCGGACGGTGCCATGTTTATCTCCTTGAATCGCCGGATTGCAGAAAAGGACATGTGCGGACCGAGACACGTTTCGGTTCCGTGCAGTGCGGCGCCTTGATTTCAGATGCTGTCAAATCAACATTAGCAAGCAGGGCAGAAATTTTCTGCAAACGCGGGGATTCAGTCGGCGGCGACGGCTTTGCGGGGGGTACGCTTTGTGGGGCGCTTCTCGTGCTTTGGCATGTCATCGGGCGATATGGGATTGGGAATGGCGCCGAGCTCGGCTTTACCTTCGGCCAATTGCATGAGGAAGTCCTGGCTTGAGAACGGCTCTGCATTCTTCAACATCCGGAAGGCGCGGCTGTAGTTTCCATCGGGCTGGAGAAGACGGGCCTTGATGGTGTCGGTCAGCAGCGAAGGAAGGATCTCATCGTGAATCCGGGCGCGTGCGACGGCGTCGCGCACCGGAAAGACGACTTCGCAGCGCTCGAAGAGGTTGCGGGGCATCCAGTCGGCCGAACCCAGGTAGATTTCGTCGTCGCCGCCGTTGGCGAAGTGGAAGATGCGGGAATGTTCGAGGAAGCGGCCCACGATGGAACGAACGCGAATGCGGTCGGAGAGGCCCGGTACGCCGGGTCGCAAGGTACACACACCGCGAATGATGAGATCGATTTCGACGCCGGCCTGCGATGCGGCGTAGAGCGCTTCGATCACGCTGGGCTCAAGCAGGGCGTTCATCTTGGCAACGATGTGCGCAGGACGGCCGGCGCGGGCGTGTTCCGACTCGCGGCGGATCAGCCCCAGGAAGCTCTCGGCCATGGTGAGCGGAGCGACGAGGAGTGGCCGGTAGTCGTCCACCTCGGCGTGCGCGGTGAGGTAGTTGAAGACCATGTGCACGCGCTCGGTGATCTGGGGATCGCTGGTAAGCAGGCTGAGGTCGGTGTAGAAGCGGGCAGTGACGGGGTTGTAATTTCCGGTGCCGAGGTGGCAGTAGCGGCGGGTGACGCCATCTTCGTCGCGGCGCACCAGCATGGCCAGCTTGCAGTGGGTCTTGAGCCCTACAACGCCATGAAAGACCTGGACGCCGGCATCTTCCATGCTGCGCGCCCAGCGAATGTTCGAGGCTTCGTCGAAGCGGGCCATCAATTCGACTACCAGCGTGGTCTCCTTGGTGGCGGCGGCGTCGATCAACGACTGAAAGACGGGGGAGTCCTGGCTGGTGCGGTAGAGGGTCTGCTTCATGCTTACGACGGCGTCGTCTTCGGCACCCTGTGCGATGAAGTTCACCACGGGGTCGTAGGAGTCATAGGGGTGGTGAAGCAGGATGTCGCGAGTGCGCAGATCGTCGAAGATGTTGTTGGCCTTGCGGCTGAGGTGGAGAGGCTTGGGCGTGAACGGCGGGTATTTCAAATCCGGACGCTGCACGTCACTGTAAAAGAACATCACCCGGGACAGGTTGACCGGGCCATTGCCGCGGAAGACCTGGTTCTCTTCGAGTTCGAAGTTGACGCGCAGACGCTCGATGATGTCGGGATGGGCGCCGGCTTCGATTTCGAGGCGCACTGCGTCGCCCTTGCGCCGATTGTGCAACTCCACGCGGATCGACTCGAGCAGGGAGCGGGCCTCTTCCTCCTCGAAGTAGAGGTTGGAGTTGCGGGTCACGCGAAAGGCGGCATTGGCGAGCACTTCGTAGCCGCGGTACATGCCGGAAAGATTCTGGGCAATGAGGTCCTGGAGGAGCAGGTAGTCGAATTTGCCTTCGGCGGCGGGCAGGCGAACGAAACGGGACAGCGCGCGGGGTACGGTGACGACGCCCAGCACCTGGGGGCTGGAGCTGCGTCGCTTGGGCCGGAGCAGCAGCGCCAGGCACAAAGCCTTGTTGAGCACGCGCGGAAAGGGATGGGCCGGATCGATCGAGATGGGGGTCAGCAGGGGGTCGACTTCGCGCTGGAAGTAGTTCTGGGCAAACTCGCGGGCCTCGGTCTCCAGTTCGTTCCATTCGAGCAGCCGGACGCCCTGCTGGCGGAGTTCGGGGAGCAACTGATCGTTCCAGCAGGCGTACTGGGCGTCGACGAAGCTGTGGATTTCGGCGGTCAGTTCGGCCAGGGATTGGTCGGGGCGCAGACCATCGTAGCCGGGCTCACGGTAGCCATCCTCGATGCGCTGCATGAGGCCGGCCTGGCGGATTTCCACATATTCGTCCAGGTTGCTACCGGTGATAGCGAGGAACTTGACCCGTTCGAGGAGCGGGTTGGCCGGGTCCTCGGCCTCTTCAAGCACGCGGCGGTTGAATTGCATCCAAGACGCATCACGTCCGTTGAACAGCTGTTGTCGTTTAGTCGTTGCCGCCATGGGCTTTGTCCCGTGCGCCGTAGTTGGCAGTCTACAGCTTTCCCCCCGAATGTGGCAGGGAAAGCTGGGCGGCCACCAAAGCGCTACATCGCCATCCAAACAGGAAGGCAGGCGAGAAGATATTAATTACCTGCAAAAACTCGGGAACCGGCGCGAATTTTTGGGGAATGCCCCCGGCAGGAGTCACTTTCGCCCGAGCGGTTCACCCGCACACCTCGATGGTGTAACTTGCGGGCGCATGTTCACCTGCGCTGGGAATTCCGAAATTGTATCCGGCATGGCCCGGGCAGATTGACCCACCCCGGCTCGCGGGTTGAGGATAGAGTCAGGACGAACCTGCTTCCAGGGCAGTTCCGCAGCCGACCTAGTCGTTTCCCGCCTTTCTTCGGGTGGCTTTGCTGGAGAGCCATGCGGCTCTGAGGGTTTTCGATCACCTCAGGCGCGGAACCGCGGAATCTCCCCAACACGAGGAGTACATCGATGCCTAAGGAAACCCTTACTTCGGATTCCCGCTTGATTCCGTCCCAACCTTTGCCCGCGGATGCCGAGGCATTCGTGGAGCGGGTGCATGGTTTGCTGGACGGTCAGCCCAAGGATGAGGCGACGGTTGCCCAGGCGCTGGAAGGCATGGATGGAATGTTCGACGTGATCGCCGCCGGCCTCTACAGCATGGCTTCGATGCTGGCCGGGGAGGGAGAAGATAGTATCCGGCTGGTCGAAACGGCGGTGGCCACGGCCGATGTTTCCTCTTGCACCGACGGCGAGGAGGCGAGACGCAGCAGCCGGCTGGCGTTGGCGACGGCCGCCATCGAGTTGATTGCTGATCGCGATCCCGCTCTTCTGGCGGCTCCGGATGGCCTGGAACACGCGGTTACCTGCATTGAGGACGACGATCTGGACGCCGCGGCTGAGGCCCGCGAGGCCATGGAACGCATCATCGCCGGGCCGGACCGCGATCGGGTGCGTAACTGGCTCGAGAGCCTGTCTACCGTCATGCGTACCATCTATGTGCTGCGGGCCGTCGCCGGCTTTACCGCGACAGAAACGGCGGACCTGCTGGCGGCCCATGGAGGGCCCCAGGCGGCGGGATGGAACGCGGATGCCGTGCGGGAGCTGTTCCGCCAGGCACTCTGCTCTCTGGCGTCCCAGCTCATCCACGCTACGGCCGGCAGGTAGGGGAACCGGCAACGAAAAGCAGGCCGAACCCGTTTCGATGGTGGGGTTCGTTACACTGTTTAGGAACCTTGCCGCTACCAGTCTGCATCCATTAATGAGCCAACATTTTCGGGCAAGAGCCCGTTGTTTCAGTCGTTCAGGCGAGAAAATCACTGATGCTGTCAGAATCCTCTAAGAAAAACGCAGTCGTTCCGTGTGTCCGTCAGTTTTGGCTGGGGCTTTCGATCTTGTGGCTGGGCCTGCTGGCCGGGCTGGCGGCTCCCAAGCTAGGCGCACAGGCTGCGCCCAGTGCTCCTGCCCCGGCCCCGCTGAACTCATCGAGTTATCAGGGCAGCGTGCCCACCGGTGAGGTATCGGCGCAGCCGCTGGACTTGACGCTGGACGAGGCCATCCAGCGCGGCCTCAGGTACAACCTGGGCGCGATTCTGAGCACGACCCAAGCCTCGGGGGTGCGGGGCCAGCGCCTCAGCCAGCTGCAGACTCTTCTGCCCACGGTGGATGCTTCGTGGAAGTGGTCCGTGCAGCAGGTGGACCTGGCGGCATTGGGATTGCGGGTCCCGGGATTTCCCACCATCGTGGGGCCCTTTGGATACACCGATCTGCGCGCGAGCCTCTCGTGGGCGGTGGTGGATGTGAACTCATTGCGGACGTACCTCGCGGCGCGTCACAATTTCAACGCCTCGCAGCTGACGGCCGAGGATGCGCGTCAGCTGGTGGTGCTGACAGTAGGCAACGCCTACCTTCTGGTGCTGGCGGATGAATCCCTTGTCATCGCTGCGGAATCCCAGGTGGCGACGTCGAAAGTGTCGCTCGACCAGGCGGTCAACCAGCACCAGGCAGGGACCGCGCCGTTGCTCGATGAGCTTCGCGCCCGGGTTGATTACCAGACTCTGCAGCAGCAGCTGATCGTGGATCAGAATGCGCTGGAAAAAGACCGGCTGGCGCTGGCGCGCACCATCGGCCTGCCGCTGGCGCAGAAGTTCAACCTGGTGGACAAGGTGCCGTTTGCGCCATTCGACCAGCTGGATATCGACGCCGCCATTCACCAGGCTCACGCCAACCGCAAGGACCTGGCAGCGATGGTGGAACAGACCCATGCGGCGGAAGAGCAACGCAAGGCCGCGACGGCCGACCGCTTTCCGACCTTGAAAACGGATGTGGATTATGGCCTGATCGGCGTGAACTTCGGGACTTCGCACGGGACGGTGGATGCGTCCGGTACGTTGAGCGTGCCGGTATTCAAGGAATTCGGATTGCGCGGCGAGGCAGAACAGGCGCAGTCGCAGCTGGACACGCAGACGGCGGAGCTGAGCGACATGAACGCGCAGGTGGATGGCGATGTGCGCGATGCTCTGCTGGATATTGCGTCGGCGCAGCAACAGGTGGAGGTAGCACGCTCAAGTGTGGATCTGGCGAATGAAGCTCTGAGCGAGGCGCAGCAGCGATATGCAGCCGGGGTGAGCGACAACCTTGCCGTACACCAGGCCGAACAGACCGTCGCTGTGGCCAACAACCAATATGTGTCGAGCCTTTACCGACACAACTTAGCCAAGCTCAGCCTGGCGCGGTCGCTTGGCGCCGCTGAGAATTACAAGAGTTACCTGGGAGGAAAGTGAACGTGGCGGAAACAACGACAACACCAGTACAAACCGAGCCGGATACGACAACGGAGGTCGTACAGCCGCGGTCCCGCCGCAGGGGCATCATTATCGTTGTGATCGCAATTCTCGTGGTGGGGGCCGTCGCGTTCTGGTGGCACTCTACATTTACCGAGGACACGGATGACGCGCAGATCAACGGCCACCTCATCCAGGTGAGTTCGCGCATCGCAGGCCAGGTCCAGAAGGTCTATGTCGACGAAAACCAGTTGGTAAAGAAGGGGGACCTGATCGCCGAGCTCGATCCGCGCGACTACCAGGTCGCAGTGGAGAACGCGAAGGCGGTGCTGGCCAGCGCAAAAGCGAATGCCGCGGCTGCCAACGTCAATGTGCCTCTTACGACCATCAATACGGGGAGCAATCTGAATTCAGCTACGTCGGACGTGAGCGGCGCACATGCCTCCGTGATGCAGGCGCAACAACAGCAGCAGGCGGCGCACGCGCGCGTGGCGCAGGCCCAGGCCAACGACAAGAGGGCCCAGGCGGACCTTGAGCGGTACAAGCCGCTGGTAGAAAAAGATGTCATCAGCAAGCAGCAGTTCGACGCTGCCGTGGCGGCCGCGGCGGCCGCAGCCGCCTCAGTGCAGGATGCGCTGGCCAGCGAACAGGCAGCTGCCGAAGGCGTGCGGGTGGCGCGCGACCGGGAAGCTCAGTCCCAGGCGCTGCTGAAATACGCCCAGACCGGACCGCAGCAGGTCGCGGCGCAGAATGCGAAAGCAAGGCAGGCCGAAGCGCAGGCGGAACAGGCGCAGGCGCAACTCGACCAGGCCAATCTCAACCTCAGCTACACGAAAATCATTGCTCCCGAAGCCGGCATCATTACGCGCAAGAGCGTCGAGCTCAACCAGAATGTCTCGGTCGGCCAGAATCTGCTCACCCTGGTTTCTCTCCAGGACATCTGGGTGACAGCCAATTTCAAGGAGACGCAACTGCGGCACATGTCAGCTGGACAGACTGTGGAAATTTCGGTGGACGCGACGGGCAAGACCTATCACGGCAAAGTAACCCAAATCGGCGGGGCGACGGGTTCAGTGCTTTCGCTCTTCCCGCCAGAGAACGCGACCGGCAACTACGTGAAAGTGGTGCAGCGTGTCCCGGTACGTGTCGACTTTACCGACCTCGAACACGAAGACCCCGACCACCTGCTGCGGCCCGGCTTGTCCGTGGAGCCGAAGGTGCGGGTGAAACAGTAAGGGCAGCTCTTTAGTTTTTAGCCTCCAGCTCCGAATTCGCCGGGCTGGAGGCTTTGTGTTTCTGAAGCGGGTTTCAGCTAATGATGACCGGTTGAATGCAGCCCTCAGGGGTTGGGCTGAAATCCGGGCACGCCGAATTGCCACAGCAGAAAGCTCCACTTGTCTGCGGCTGCTTCCTGCTGTTCTGTTTCGCCGCTGCCGCCGCCGTGGCCGCCTCCATAGTCGACCCGGAGGAGGACCGGCTTGCCGCTCGATGTGGCCGCCTGCAGGCGAGCCGTCATCTTGCCGGGCATCCACGGATCGACGCGCGGATCGTTGATCCCCGTCGTCAGCAGCACCGCGGGATAGGCCGTCTGATCTTTGACATGGTGATAGGCACTCATCTGGTAGATGTTCTTGAAGCCTTCTTCGGTCTTCACGCTACCGACTTCAGGAATGTTGGTCTCTCCGTTGGCAGTCAGTTCGGAGCGCACAATGTCCAGAAATCCGACATCAATGATGGCGGCGCCAAACAGGTCAGGCCGCTCCTCAATCGCACGTCCGATCAGGATTCCGCCCGCGCTTCCCCCGGTGCCGGCCAGCCGTGGTGTGGACGTGTATTTCTTGTCGACCATATATTGGGCGCAGGCGATGAAATCGAGCCACGTATTGGGCTTGGTTGTGCCTTTTCCAGCCAAGTGCCACTCTTCCCCGTATTCCCCACCTCCGCGCACATGACAGGTTGCGAACACGCCGCCGAGTTCGTACCAGGCCAGTTGGGTCGGGCTGAAGTAGGGAGTGAGGGAAATAGCGTAGCCACCATAGCCGTCGATCAGCGTGGGGTTTGTTCCGTCCAGTTTCAATCCTCTTTTGTGAACGATGGAGAGTGGAACCAGTGTGCCATCGTGGCTGGGAATCCTGACCTCGACCGATTCCAGGTTTCCGGGGTCATCGAAGGGGCCGGCGGGCTGAATGCCGGTATCGGTTACGTGCTGCGATTTTGGGTCGTATGCGTAGATCTTGAATGCCTTCGTCCACGTGGTTACGTAGAGTAAGGCGCCGGGCAAACGAGGATCGGTACTCTGATAGACACTGCCATCGAAGGGGAGGGCCACTTTTTCCGGCTTCGGCGCCGGGCCGTAGGGAATCCGCAGCAAGCGGCCCACACCACCGTCCGTCAGGCTGACATAGAGTGCATCTTTCGCTCGATGCATGCGGGTGACGACCATTTCACTCGCTGGAACGACGGTCTCCGCGGAAGTGAGATCGGGCTTGCGGGCGTCGGTGCGGACGATCTTGTAGCGTGGGGTGTCTTTGTAGGTCAGAAGGTAAAGGTCGTCGCCTTGTACTGCGACGTCCGTAACGCCGTCGCTAAAATCGGCGATCTTGCGCCACGGAGTATCAGGCTTGCCGAGCGATTCAATCGGGGCGATATAGTAGGCGCTGTTGGGTGTGACGCTCCCATTGAGCACGCCAACGGCATACCGTGAGCCCTGCGGAATGCTGACCGATGCGATCAGGCTGGGGTCGACGTCAATTGAAGGCACAACGCCAGCTCCAAAGACCGGCTTGTCCTGTTCCGGATCGGTTCCGAGAACGTGCAGATAAGCACGGAAGTTCTGACGGACCTGCTCCGCCGGTGCGCCCGCAGGGAGATTCTGCAGGCGCCCATAGACGAACGAATGGTTATCGGGCAGCCACGAAACACACAGACCCTCAGCGCAGGCGCCGTGAGTGACCACGTCTCCAAACTCACGGCCGGTGGCGATTTCGATGACATGGAGCTCGGTGTTGGTCTCGGAACCTCCGGGAATGATTGCCGCAACGAGCAACTTGCCATCGTCGGAGACTTTGGCATTGGTGACTTCGTTTTTCCCTTTCGCTTGATCCTCGGGGGCGAGCTTGATCTTTTCGGGATCGACAAGCAGATGATCGGTGCCCTTTATCCCATTGCGCAGGTAGATTTTTTCCGTGTCCTCATTGGGAAGACGCTTCCAGATCAGATACACGTCGCCCGGAAGGCGCCCGGCGAAGACCTGCGGCACTGACTGGTCGAGTTCGCGAATACGCTCCGCCAGCGTGGCGCGACCGGGAATTCTGGCCAGCGTGGCGCGCGCGTATTCGTTCTGGCCCTTGAACCACGCCTCCACTTCCGGGTCTTTGAGGTTCTCCATGTAGCGATATGGATCGCTGACCTTGGTCCCGAAGTAGTCGTCGACTACCGTCCTTACCGGCGCAACTGGTGGCGAGAGAGCCGAAGCAGCATTGGCAGACTGGGTTTGCGCAAAAACGGCATGGGCGAACAGCAGAATCGACCCAACCGCGAGTACACGTGGCGTGTGTCGCGCTTGCATGGGGACCTCCTCCCAGGAATTGAGCAAGGCTAACACAAAAGAAGCTTACAGCTACCGTTTCCAGCAGCTGACTTAGGGCCCGAATGAATCCGCGGGATGAACCCCAAGGACCGTCTCAATCCCGCTTCAAGCCATGGTCCTGCTGACGGAGTCGATAGTTTCCTGGTTCGATCCAATGGACGGATACAATTGAACTTTGCCGCCGCGAGGTTCATGAGCAAGCGACTGGAAGCTAGAAGCTGATATGCGAGATTCCATCCACGTTTCGAAAGAGAATTACCTCAAGGCGATCCTCGAGGCTGAGGCAGAGGGGCGGCAGGTCATCCCTGCCATGCTGGCCCATTGGCTCGAGGTCTCGGCGCCGGCGGTGACCATGGCGCTGAAGCGGCTGAAGCGCGATGGCGACGTGGAAGTGGGTGAAGACGGAATCGTCCGGTTGACGGCGACCGGCCGCGAGACCGCGTATCGGACGGCACTTCGCCACCACCTTATCGAGCGCATGCTGAGCGAGATCTTCGGCATGGAGTGGTACGAAATCCACGAAGAGGCGGAGCGGCTGGAGCATGCGGTCTCGCCCGCCTTCGAAGCGAAGCTGCGGGAGAAACTGGGAGAAAGCGGGGCCTGCCCGCACGGCAACGCGGTGTTGCCGGAAAATCCAACGGAGCGCAAGCTCCGCGGGGAGGTGCCGCTCTCCGAGGCGACTGAAGGGCGTCGGTATACGGTGACCAGCCTTCACGAGCGCGACCCCCGGCTGCTTTTGTTTCTGCACCAGACCGGGATCGGGCCCCGGCAACGGCTGCGGGTGGTCCGCCAGAATTACGATCAGACCGTCTTGATCGAGTTGCCGACGGGGAATTCGATCCTGGGCCGGCCGGCCGCGGAGGCGGTGTGGCTGCGGCCCGAGGCAGGATGATGAATCGACGCGAAATGCTGAAAGGGACAGGGGCGTTTGCGGGGGCGGCGGCTCTCAGTGCCGAGGCGAAGGCCGATCCGGAGTCTGCTGCGCGCAAATTCAAGATCATCGTGACAGGCGGCCATCCCGGCGATCCGGAGTATGGCTGCGGAGGCACAGTGGCCCGGCTCACCGCGCTGGGACACGAGGTTGTTCTGGTGTATCTGAACGACGGAGCCTGGGAGACTTCCGCAGCGGTGCGGATCGCCGAGGCCAAAAGAGCATGCGAGATTCTCAAGGCGCGGCCGGTTTACGACAATCAAGCCAACGGGCACGCGGTGGTCGACGGCGCGCACTACGACGCATTTGAGAAAATTATCGCCGCGGAAAATCCGGATGCGGTCTTCAACCAATGGCTTGTCGATAACCATCCGGATCATCGCGCCATTGCCAATCTCACCTATGAATCGTGGAATCGGCTGAAGCGCCGTTTTGCTCTGTATTACTACGAAGTGTCGGATGGGGAAGATACGATGCAGTTCCCCGCGCCCACGCATTATGTGGACATCAGCAGTGTTGCCGATACAAAAAAAGCGGCATGCTACGCGCATGCCAGCCAGAATCCAGACTTCTTTTATGGCGTGCAGGATACGGTGGCTCTGTTTCGCGGCTTAGCGGCCGGCTGCAAGAGAGCCGAAGGGTACGTGATGCAGGTTCGGAGCCCGTACGATATTTTCGCGCTGACCGGGCTCTCCCGCCAATGACGGCGCTACAGATGCGTGATCAGGTGATCGATATGGGAATGGTGGCTGCGGCTCATGGCCACTTTCTGGCCGTTGGAAAGAAGGACGGAGAAATCGCCTGACGTCTCTCGCCGCACTTCCTTCACGTGTCTCAGGTTGACGATCGCGGACCGGTGGACCCGCATGAACATCCGGGAGTCGAGCTTGCTGGCAATGCCGGTCATGGTTTCCCGGAGCAGGTGCGTCTCCGATGCCGTGCAGATGCGCACGTAGTTCTCCTCGGCAGCGATCCACCGGATCTCCGACAGGGGCAGGAAAAGAATGCGGCCGCGCGACTTGAAGGCGATGCGGGCCGGATGAGGATTGCCGTTACCGGCCGGCTTTGCTTCCTGGGGGCCGCGCGCCGGCTCGTTGTCCATCCGTTCGCGCGCATATTGAACTGCGGCATGGAGGCGCTGGGCCGTGAAGGGCTTCAACAGGTAGTCGGCAGCTTGCATCTCGAATGCGCGCACCGCGTACTGGTCGTGTGCGGTGGTGATGATGATGTATGGCAATAAGCCGGCTCGATTTCTGGACAGTTCCGTGATCACATCGAAACCATCCATCCCCGGCATGCAGATGTCGAGAAACAGAAGATGCGGATTCTTCGCTCGCACCATGGCCACGATCTCGGAAGGAGATGCCGCTTCACCTACGACCTCGACGTCGGGAATGGTCTGCAGTAAGACTCGTAACTTCTGTCGTGCCAGCGCTTCATCATCGGCAATGATTGTACGTATGACCACGAAACCTCCTCGTATTGTCTGCTCGGCTTAATGAGTTACACAGTTCTGAGGGGAAGCTCGCAGGAGCTTACGATGGATTGGGTTGCATGTCCGTGTCCATCCGCCGGCGCGCGCTATGTCTTTGAAAGGTTTGGCGATCGGCGGCGCGGTTGGAGGGGCAATGATCGTCCGAGTGGCCGAATTTGATCATGATTGTCCGACTTCGGACACCTCACGGCGTGGGATGACACAGACCGCGAGCCCGCCAGGTGCGTGCTCAGCATCAGGATGACAACCAAAGGACAAGTTCCGCAATCGGGTGGGTCTCTCTAAGCTGGAATTAATAAGCGATGAAACGAGTAAGGAAGAAGGCCGCACCCGGCTTCTCACCGCTCCGGCAGCCTTGATCGTCCCGGGAATGGACCTATTCGTCACAAGATATGAAACCGCATAGGGCTATGCGCCGGTAATCCCTAATCATGGAGTGTCGTAAGTCTTTGCGCGTCGGCGCTTAAATACAGTTAGAGGAATTACTCACCGGAGTTAGACCATCTATCCCAACCCATAGCAGTTCGTCACTTCTGAGCGGGCGTCGCGGCGACTGGCTCGATGGATGCACTTTGTGCGGCGCAGAGCTATTCACCCGTCGAATGGAGCCAGTCATGCACCGAATTTCCCATCTGATCACCAGGATTGCATTTGTCGCCCCGGTTCTAGTCTGTGCCGCGTTGTGCGGAGCGCAAGGCATCGTGACCGGTTCCATCAGCGGAACCGTTCAGGATCCCAGTGCCGCGGTTGTTCCGGGCGCCAGCGTAACGGCGATTCAGAAATCGACCAACTCAGCTTTCCGAACCACGTCCAGCACGACGGGCACGTTTCTGATTCCCGGGCTGCCAGTAGATGACTACACGGTAACGGTCGATGCGCCTGGTTTCACGTCCGTGAAGGTGGACAACGTAACCGTACGGGCGAGCTCGACGTCGCCGCTGGGAGTGGTGAGTCTAAAGGTCGGCACCGCGTCCGAGGGGGTTACGGTCGAAGCGTCGACGGTTCTTCTTCAGCCCGATACTGTCCTGATCAGCCAGGAATTCGACTCGCAAAAGACCGAAGATCTGCCCATCGGAAATGGTTTTGACATTGTGGCCCTGTTGACTCCCGGAGTGGCGCCATCGGGCGGCAACCTGTTCACCAACACCAATGGAGCTGAATTCTCTACCAACGGCGTGCGCGACCGAAACAACAACTTCCAACTGGATGGCCAGGCAAACAACGATACCAACATCGGCGGCCCGAACGTGTTCTTTGGGAACGCGGACGCGCTGGCCGAAGTGCAGGTGATCACGTCGGAGAGTGCGGAATACGGCCGCAACAGCGGCGCCGTGGTGAACTACATAACCAAGGCGGGCAGCAATCAGTTTCACGGTTCCGGGTTTGAGTTCTACAACGGCAGCTGGGCGGATTCGCTGGCCAACCAGGACAAGAGCCAAGTGTTCGGTTATTGCGCGCCGGGCGTGAGCGCGTCCACCGGCTGCATCGAGCCCCAGATTCCGCGCTATGTCGATAATCGCTGGGGAGGCACCATCGGGGGACCGATCAAAAAGGACAGACTCTGGTTCTTTGGCGCCGGGAATTGGGAACACGCGCGGACTGGGGCGAATCCCGAGTCGTCGGCTCCGCTGGTCACGCCCACCCCCAACGGAATTTCGCAGCTGCAGGCAGCATTCCCCAATAACTCCGCAGTGGGTGCGCTGGCGGCAATCGGCCCGGCGTCGGTGAAAGCCGGAACGCTTTCGTTTGGCACCCCCACCACGGAAGACGTGCTCGGCGTTCCCATCGAATTTGCCACCGCCCGCCGGACGGTGAGCGTTCCATTCGACGACGCTGAGGGAATGGGCCGCGTCGATTACCAGTTATCACAGAAGGATCGCATCTTCGGGAGATACATTTATCAGAAGAGCTTTTACTACGACTATAACTACTTCGCGCCCTCGGAAGGAGTTACCGGGTCGTTCGTCAACGTGGGCGGGATCAGTCACTTTGTAGGTGTGGACTGGACCCACACATTTAATGATCGGCTGATCAACCAGGCCCGCTACAGCTATGCCCGCAGCACCAGCGAATTCGGGAGCGGCGGGTTTCCTGATTGTACTGACGCGAACATCCTCAACGGCTGCCCGACTCGCTTTTCATTCAACGATTCAACCGATCTGGCAATCGGCCAGCTCAACTCGTTCTGGCCCCAGGGCAGAATCGTGAGGAGCCAGCAGGTCCAGGACAATGCAACCTTGCAAGTGGGCCGACAGAGCATCAAGTTCGGCGGCGAATTCAACCACTTCCCTGAGACTGACTACGGAGTTCCCTATCTGAATGGCTATTTCTTCTTTGCCAGTTTCGGCGATTTCATTCAAAGCAATCCGGCGCTCACGCTTTATGCCGAGGGCGCCTCGACTTACCCTCTCACGTACAACGCTGGAGCCGTATATTTTCAGGACGACATCAAGGCCACTCCGACCCTGACCGTCTCGGCGGGTTTGCGCTACGAGATCCAGAGCCAGCCCATCAATGGACTTCATGATCTGACTGTGAATCGGGAGTCGAATCCGTCGACGGCGCTGTGGGATACAACCCTGCCGTTGAGCCTGCGGACGGTGCAGTCGCTTCCAATTCCCAAGCACAATTTCGGGCCGGTGGTCGGGTTCGCCTGGCAGCCTTTGACCAAGGGCCAGAATGCGACGGTGGTTCGCGGCGGATTCCATATTGGTTATGACTCTACGTTTAACAATCCTTTTGCCAACATCGCGCAGAGCACGCCTATGGTGAATCTCGCTACGCTCCAGACGTGCACCAATTGCATTCCGTCGGACGGCTCGGCCGCGAGCCTGAGAACGCTCATCAATCCGCAAGTGCCGCTGGGCGGCAACCCGGGAGAACGTTCCCAGTCCAATACTGACCCGCACCTGTACAACCCCTACACCGAGCAATGGTCGCTCGGAGTGCAGCAGGCGATCACGCGCTACATGGTCGGCGAGGTTCGTTATCTTGGAAACCACGGTGTGGGCCTGCTTGAGAACCGGAATGGCAATCCCGCGCTCGGCCCACTGATCGCGGCGGGCTATCAGAATGTCATTCCCACGGGCCTGACTCCGTGCACCGATCCCAATGCCCCCGGTTTCTCGGCTGGTTTTGTGGACTGCAATCGCACCAACCTCGTCACCCTGGGCAACACTGGCTACTCCAACTACAACGGCTTGCAGTCGCGCCTGTCCATCGAACACTGGCACGGTGTGACGGCGGGCGTCAGCTACACGTGGAGCAAGGACATCGACAACATCAGCGAAATCTACGCAACCCTTGGCGGTGGCAACACGACCAACTATTCGCAGAGCCCGTTCGACTTGTCGCACGCCGAACGCGGCGTGAGCGGCCTGGATTATCCTAACGTGGCCTCGATTTACATGCTCTTCGAAGTGCCGGCGCTGAGCAAGCAAAACGGTTTGACGCGTACGCTTCTTGGCGGGTGGCAGATCAATCCGGTATGGCGTTATGTGAGCGGCCAGCCTTATACCGTGATTGAGAATGCGACGCCGGCATTCAACTTCACCAATGAAGCGTCTCCGAACCGGCTGCTGTGCGACCCGACGCAAACGTCCGGAGGTACAACCTGCCGGCCGATCATCGCCAGCCGGCACGCTCCCATCGATTCCGTGGGCCAGTGCACCGACCCCTCGGCCAGCGGCTGCGGGCTGGTCAATTTCTACACCGGGGCTCCGGTTTCGCAGCAGGACGTCCACTGGATCGTGAATGACGATCTCTCCGCGGCGTACTTCGGAACGCCCTTCGCCGGCGGAGGAAGGAACCAGCAACGCGGGCAGACGATCAACAATGCCAATCTTGCCATCCTCAAGGATTTCAAGTTCCATGATCGCTTTACCATTGAAACCCGCGGGACAGCTTACAACGTTCTCAACCGCCAGTATCGCGGGGTGCCCCAGCCGAACGTCGACAACGGCAACTTCGCCGATGTGGGCGGCTCATTCGGAAATACTCTGTACAACACCAACAGCGGCGGACAGACTAACTCGGTATTCTCCGGCATCGACCGCCGCCGTATTGAGCTGGGCGCGAAGATCCGGTTTTGAGAGGAATCCAAACAAATCTCTGGGGCGTGATCCGAAAGGGTCGCGCCCAATTTTTTTGGGAGCTCGGCTGTCATCCTGTTGCAGATCGCAGAGCCATTAATTATTTCTCACTTTGTGACGAATCGCACTCCCGTATAGGCAGATAACGCTAGCCGGGAGCCGAAGCGGCAAATCCGGGTGGTCAATCGGCCCGATTCCGGGACGAGCGTCGATCACTTCCGCGTAATGCAAAAGTCTCATTTCTGAACGAGGTGTCTGCTTCTGATCGCGCCGATCGGCGCGATTCCTTGAATTTGTCGGTTCAGGCAGCGACAATAAGTAGGTGGGTCCGAGCGTGAATACACGCCGGATCGTTCTCTTAAACGCCGGCTTCTTTCCCCTCACCTTTTCCAGACAGGACCTTTTCAATGTCGGCGGCCCGACTATTGCCGCACAGGACCTGGAGAACAGGACAATCAACGCACGTGATTACAAGCAAGCAACATCGCGCCTACACCGTATTCATGCATCCCGCCGTCTTTATCCCCTCGTGCGTGATGCTTGGACTCCTCTTTGGGTTCCAGGAGTGGACGAATTACCGCCGCTGGGGTTACCACGTCGGCGCCGCGATTACGTTGGAATCCTGGGGAATGGAATACCTTGTCCTGGGCTCTCTGTGCTGGCTGATGTGGCGATTTCTGCACCCCTTCATCGTGAGAGCGGATGTGAGGGACATGCTCACATGGATCTTCGGTCTCAGCATTGTCTTCGGCATTATCAAGGAGATGATTTGGGTGCCCTTTTTCCCGGGTGTACCGGTTGACCGGCCTCACATGCCCTATTTGCAGCGGGTTGAGTTTCATTGGAAAGCCAATTTCGTCGTCAGTCTGTTCATCTTCTGGTGCGCGTTCTTTCTGTTCCGCGGTCTCGACTACTACCAGAGATTTCGCGAAAAGGAGACGGCCGCGGCCCAACTGGAGGTGCAGCTGGCCAATGCACGGCTTGCGGCGCTGCGCATGCAGCTGAACCCGCACTTCCTGTTTAATGCCATGAACAGTATTTCCAGCCTCATGCGAACCGATGTGAATGCAGCGGACACGATGCTTGAACAATTGAGCAGCCTTTTGCGTATCACCCTGGAGCGCGGAAACGTGCAGCTCATTCCCCTGCGGGAGGAAATGGAATTCATCGAGGTCTACCTCTCGATGCAGGATCAGAGGTATTCCGGGCGTGTTCGGCGGGATATCTCCATCGACTCGGAATTGCACGATGCACTTGTTCCGGCAATGATTCTCCAACCCATCGTGGAGAATGCGTACGCCCACGGCCTGTCGAAGCTGGAAAGAGACGGCGAATTGCTCATCGAAGCCCACCGCCAATCCAGCCACGTCAACTTTGTCATCACCAATAGCGGACTGGGACTGCACTCTGCGCCCGGCGGGTCTTCAAACGGACACGGAGTCGGTCTGGCCAATGTTCGGAGCCGGTTGCATTTGCACTACGGAGAGAATTGTTCATTCGAAATCTCCCAGATCGATCCAACTCACGTCACGGTAGCGATTGGTCTTCCCTTCCAGTTGTCTGACAAAGCCGAGATCGGCATGACAAGGTATGGTGCACAATGATTCAAGCTGTGTTGGCGGATGATGAAGTGCTGGCCAGGCAAAAACTGCGTCAGCTTCTACGCGACGAGCGGGACATCGAGATCGTCGGGGAATCTGCTTCTGCGAATGAGACCATTGAATTAGTCCGCGCGACAAAGCCAGCGCTTTTGTTCCTCGACATTCGCATGCCGGGTATGGACGGATTCGATGTAATTGGTGCGCTTGAATCGGAAAAGAACCTTCCGATGCCGGCCATTATTTTCACGACCGCGTATGACCAATACGCATTGCGGGCGTTCGAAATCCATGCGGTCGACTATCTTCTCAAACCGTTCACTCCGGAACGGCTGCGCTCGGCCATCCAGCGCGTCCGCGACCAATCGGCCGGCGATATGGCGGTCCGCACCAACGGGCATAGCCCGAGCGGGAGCAGCTATACCACCCGGATCGTCTTCAAGTCGCGCGGACGCATTCTTTTCCTGCCGGTTTCAGAGATTCGCTGGGTCGGGGCAGAGGAGAATTATGTCCGGCTCTGCACGGAGCACGAGACGCATCTTTTGCGTGAAACCATGGCGCACCTCGAAGAAAGACTGGATCCTCATTCCTTTCTGCGTGTCCATCGGTCATTTATCGTTAACCTGCAATTTGTAAAGGAAGTGCGCACAGATCATGATGGTGAGTCGTCGGTGATGATGTTAGATGGCCATAAGATCGCGATGAGCCGAAGTTACAAGTCGCGCATTCTTGAATCGCTGCATCGCTGAAATATCTTGTTTCTTGAAGGCCGGTATCAGTTGCAGACGGATGCCGCAACCTTTTGCCGCTCGTTGACCTGCGCGGTTCAACCGTTCATCCCTAGTTCGGGAATGTTATCCCACTATTCACGAATTGGAAGATTGTCGATTCGAGATTCCTTATTCTGTGGATTCGGCAAACGCTTCCGTCCCTGCGACAAGTGGATCGTGGCTGGTCATATCTCACCAGGGAAGCAACTCTTCCCCGGAATGAGGGTTTCGTCACAAAGCCATGCGGGCCGGTAACAGTGGAATGCCGGTTGCAAATGCCGATTGTATGCTGCGACAGAACGTTACATCGATTACGGAGCGGTTTCCTAGCAGAGACGTACCGTTGCGCCCCAGAGTCGTTCATCAACAAGGTTCATGGACGGTTCACCTGGAACTCAGCATAAAAGCCGAGGTTCGGCGGCTCTTTCATGCACTTACGGCACCGGAGTACATCGAGACCTGGATCTCCTTTCCCGGACATCCGGCCGGTTGCGCCAACGTGGCCACAAAGATGGAGAATGACTTTCTCATCGCTCACATGTGCGACGGAGTCCCCACCACGCGGATTTCGGGCAGATTCTCGGTGTGTGAGCGTCGTAATTTGACCTTCTCGTGGCGAGTGGAGGGAGACACGAATGTCGGCACCAGCTTTGTCAACATTCGCCTGTCCGGAGACTTCGAATACACCACGCTTCAGTTGAAGCACGGCGGATTTGCCTCGCGCGAAGAATACGTGTGGCACCGATCCCTGTGGTCATCGTCGCTCGCAAGGCTCAAGAGGTTGTATGACTCTTCGCCCTTGAGTTATGCGTGAAGGTTGACCGGTTCCCAGCTTCCGCTCAAAAGGGATTCGCCGGTACTAATCCCACTGCGTGATCGTCGGAGCTCTTAGTTGTGAGGGCAAACGCGGGAAAGCGCGACCAATGATCTCCGTCCTTGTAGATCACTTCAAGAGCCAAGTTATGTTTCTGGATCCAGTTGTTGGCGTCCTGGTCGATCGCGGAGCGCTGGTCCGCGCTCAGCCTTTTTCCCAATGCCTGCAAGTCTTTCTGCACTAGCGCCTGTGCGTCGTCGCCGCCCTGCTGGGCAGCGATGCGGAAATGGAAGTAGGCCGCGCGATCATCCTTCGCGACCGATTTCCCGTCGCGGGCCAGAATTCCAAGCACAACCTGCGACTTCCATGTCCCGGCCGCGGCCGCCTGGTTGAGATTTGCGAGCGCGTCCTCGGAGGAATAACCCAATTCCGGATGATTCAGCATAAGAAGGCCGAGAGAGTGCTTGGCCGGTATGAATCCGGCGTCGGCCGATTCGCGAAACAGTACAGCGGCGCGTTCGATGTTACGGGGATGATCGGCCGGCGTTGAGAGCAGGAACCCAAGGCGGTAGGAAGCGAGGCTGTTATGGAGTTTGGCGCCCTTTTCATACCAATGTTCGGCCGTTGCCTGGTCCTGTGGGACTCCTTCGCCGAAGTTATACATTTCGCCCATATAGGCTGCCCCAATCCCGCTTCCTTTGTTAGCAGCCTCGCTGATGAGTTGTTGGCCCATCCGGTGGTCTTGTGGAACACCTTTGCCCCACAAGTATGCGATCCCAAGATTCACCTTGGCATCGAGGAAGCCGGCGGAGGCTGCGAGTTGATACCAGTGGGCAGCGCGGGACGGGTTCGGCGAGACGCCGATGCCCATTTCGTAAAAGTATCCAATCTCGTTTTCAGCAGACGGATCGCCCAATCCCGCGGCTTTTTCATACCAATAAGCCGCCAACTTGAGATCCTGCTGCACGCCATGCCCGCTCAGGTAGGCAGCGCCCAGGGCGATCTGGTCATGAACATGCCCATGCTCCGCGGCGGCGCGAATCTCCGGCAGATCTGCGTCAGAACCGGCGACCGCAAATGCACTCACGCGGGACAGGAACAGCACGCTGTATGCGATCGACTGCACGGCAAGACCAAGGAAGCGAGGGCGTGCACTGAGCATAACTCCTCCGTCGCTGAGTCTTGCGACTTATCCATCGGTCAAGTCATACAAGACCACCGCTGATATTGCCTAGACTCCTCGACATTGGTGAGGTTATCAGTGCGCGTGAGAGTTTGCAGCCTGCCGGGACCCCAGGAATAGCTGCTATAAGTGGGCAAAGAGCCTTTTCATCCGTAGCCACGCACCACTGGTCACAAATCAGGGAGGTAGCCAAAAAAAACCGCGGCGAATCCTGAGCAGGGTCGCCGCGTTCCATGCTTCGCTCGAGTTAGTTGGTCTAAGTGGCGGTTCTCTCCAACCTGGTCACCCGGCCGGTCCGATTCCAATCGGAGATATAGATATTGGCATTCTTGTCAATGAAACATCCGTGTGCCGCACTGAACGAAGACCGGGAGATTTGTTCGGGGTCTATATCGTACTTTGCCCATTGGGCCTTTTGCGGATTGTCCCCCAGAAAAGCAACTGGAACATTGTCCCGATCGAGAATCGTGACGCGCCCCTCCAATTCCGAAACCACGGCATAGTCGCCATAAAAGCTCACCTGGCACGGCCGCCGGAGATGCTGCGTGACGGTGCGGACAAACTTTCCATCGAAGTCGAACTGGCACAGTCTTCGGTTTTCGCGATCGCAAACCAGCAGGAGCGGCTGATCGTATCGCGTATCGACGGCCAGTCCGTGGCTGCAATTGAACGAGCCATCCGCGCTGCCCTTGGAGCCGTAGCTCGCCTTGTACTGGCCTTTGCTGTCGAAGCGAAAAATCCGCGAGTCGCCGTAACCATTGGCGATGAAGATGGATCCGTCGGGCCCCGGCACCGCGGCTGTGAGACGCCACTCATTCGGCGCCTTGAATCCTGCTTCGGGCGGCGCCGTGATTTTCTGCACCACCGTCCCGTCAGTGTTCATCTTGATGAAGAGCCAATTCTCGTTGGGCGTGCCTTTCTGCACGGTGCAGTAAAAGTATTCGACGCCACTTTCTTCGGCGTGCACCATGGAATGAATCTCGGGGAAGTCGCCGGCAATAGTTTTGGCGAGAGCGCCGTCGGCGCCGTAAACGAGCACTCCCGTGGTGCTCTGCGTGCTGACGTAGATGCGGCCTGCATTGTCTTGCGCGATCGCCCCATGCGTACCGCCGAATGAGGTCCCGGCGGGCAGTTTGCCCCACTCGGGCCGGATGCGGCAGGTCCACTCGCCGTTTCCCGTTAACAACTCACCCTGCACATCGTTCGCGGTTGGGCCAGCCGTCTCCGGCTTTGCCGCTGGAACGGCAATCGCAGCCAACGCAGTTGCTCCTGCGGCGGCTAGAAAACGCCGCCTGCCCATTTCGCCGATTGCATCGTTGCTCCGGGTTCGATTCATTGCGTGCTCCTGGTGTTGGACTGGGCAGAGTCATGGTCGGGCGCCGCCACAGAAGCCGGCGCGGGCTGAGCGGGACTATTGAAGAGATAAATGTGGCGCAGATGGGGCATCGACCGGATCGAGGAAAGATTCGCCGCGGTCACCTTTGTTTCACTCAGGTTCAGATAAATCAACTGCGACAGGGCGGCCAGGCGGGCGAGGCCATTTCCGGTGACGGCCGTGCTTTCCAGGTGAAGCGCGCGCAGATGCGTGAATCGACCCAGGGTCTCAAAACTCGCATCGGTGATCGCGGTGCGGGCAAGGTCGGCCTCGACAATATAGGGAGCGAACTTCTCGAACTGCGCTAACTGCGGGTCGCCGAAGCTAGCGGCCACGTCGACCGTATTCAGGATGAGTCCATCGGAGGGTTTGCTCGATACCGGCAAAAGTTTCGCGCCTTGAGAATTCTCCATCTGTCGAATCTCATCCATGAACTTGGTGTAATCCCCGACCGGCTGGAGCGGCAGTTCCTTGACCTCGGCAGGTATCGAAACCCCGGCAACAGTGTTCGCATCGGGCGACGCGCCCTGGTCAACCCAGGCGCGAATCGAAGCGATCTGATCCGGTTTCAACGGCGGACGACCCTCGGCGGGCATGAAGTGTTGATTGCCTGCCGGCAATGTGACCCGCTGAATGAGCAGACTGTTATCGGCGCGACGCGGAAGGAGGACGGGTCCGTCTTTGCCACCTTTCATGAGCATCTCGTACGAGTCGAGGCGGAGGCCGCCCTCGGTCTTGGAGGCGCCATGGCATCCGACGCAGTTCGCGTCGAGAATGGGGTGGATCCGTTTCGCATAGAAGGAGTCGGCGTTCGGAACCGCCGCATTCACCGCCCCAAGCAAGGCCCAGCGCTTCAGCGGAGCAGGCATGTATTGAGTGAGGTAATTGCTTCCATGCGTGAGGGAACCGCCCTGGTGTGCCGTCCATAACAGCGTGAACAGGACACAGGCGAGCAGCGCCGGGTAGACGCGCGGAAAGTCTCCTGCGGACCAAGTCGGCCGAACGAGCAGGCACAGCAGCAATCCGATGGCGAGCGCGATGCCGCCCCACATGTGCCGAGCGACCGTGGTTCCCGTGTCGCCGCTTCCATACGCCAGCAGGTAGCCGAGAATCAGCGTCCCGATGCACGCAACGACTGCCAGGGCCAGCACAAATCCCGCAGCCTCTCGCAGCGGAGGCCGGAATGCACCAGCGATCTCAAGCACGGGCACAAGAACGATGAGGCCGATGGGCAGATGAACGGCCAGCGGATGAAAGCGACCGACAAACTGCAGCCAGTCCGCGTGCGGCTTGCCGTCGAGCCTGACGATTGCCGGGAGCAGGAGGAGGGCGATGGTAATCACGAATGCTGCAATCCAGGCCTTGCGCGTCGCGCGGCTTTTTGGAATGAGCCTGACGGCAAGCCCGCGCAGATCGACCGTTGCCATCACGCCAGGAGTCCATTCACAACGCTGGCCGGCACCGGACTCGTCAGCTTCTGCTCCAGCCCCTGGAATTTGTAGGTAAACCGGTTGTGGTCGATTCCCAGGCAGTGCAGAATGGTCGCGTTGAAATCGCGAACATGCACCGGGTCTTTCACCACGTTGTAGCTGTAATCATCGGTCTCACCGAAGGTAAGTCCCGGGCGCACGCCGCCACCAGTCATCCACGTCGTGAAGCAGCGGGGATGGTGGTCGCGCCCATAATTCTCAGGAGTCAACCCGCCCTGGCTGTAGACCGTGCGCCCGAACTCGCCAGCCCATATCACCAGCGTGTCGTCCAGCAGGCCGCGCCGTTTCAGATCGGTCACCAGAGCGTAGCAGCCGCGGTCCGTCTCCTGGCATAAGAGCGGCAACATGCCGGTTACGTTGTCGTGCACGTCCCAACCCCGTTTGTAGACCTGCGTAAATCGCACGCCGCGTTCCGCCATCCGCCGGGCCAGCAGGCAGTTGTAGGCGAAGGTCCCAGGCTGTTTGGCATCGGGCCCATAGAGATCCCACGTGGACTGCGGTTCCTTGCTGAGGTCGACAAGTTCGGGCACCGAGGCCTGCATGCGATAGGCCATCTCGTACTGCGCAATACGGGCATTGGTTTCAGGGTCGCCGATGTCCTCGAGGGTCTGGCGGTTGATCTGTTCCACCGCGTCGAGCATGTTGCGGCGCACCTCGCGGTCGACGCCGCTGGGGTCGGCGAGATAGAGCACGGGGTCGCCGCCCGATCGAAGCCCCACACCCGCGTATTCCGAGGAGAGAAATCCGCTGCTCCACAGGCGCGACGAGACCGGCTGGTTATTCTCTTTCGCATTAGTCTTGGTCTGCAACACGATGAAGGTGGGCAGGTTGTCGTTCATGCTGCCTAGCCCGTAGGCGAGCCATGAACCGAGGCACGGCTTGCCGGCATTCATGTTTCCGGTGTTCATCAGCATGATCGCGGGTTCGTGATTGATGGCGTCGGTATTGACGGACTTCACGATGGTCAAGTCGTCGACCATGCGAGCGGTGTAGGGGAGCAGGTCGCTCACCCAGGTTCCCGTCTGCCCGTACTGCTTGAAGGGCCAATGCGAGGGCGCAATGGGAAAGTGCGCCTGTCCCGCGGTCATGCCCGTCAATTGCTGGTTGCCGCGCACTGAGTCGGGCATGTCCTTGTTGAACAGCGAAGCAAGGTTCGGCTTGTAATCGAGCAGATCGATCTGGGGCGGCCCACCCGACATGAAGAGGTAAATGGCGCGCTTGGCCTTGGGAGCGAAATGCGGCAGCTTCAACTGATCGCGCGGCGCCAGCTTCGGCGCGCTGGTTGGAGTTGTGCCGTGCACGTCGCCGTGCAGCGCGGCCTCGCCAAAGAGGCTTGCCATCGCGGCCCAGCCGAGCACCTTGCCCGATCGACCGAGGAAGCGCCGCCGCGTCTCGATCGCCGCCCACTCGCGCTTCAACCCGGCCGGGATGGGCAGATCCATCACCGTGGAGTTCTGCTCGCAATCCGTGCACAACGGATGTTGCTTCATAGACCAGTCCTCAACTACTTTGTTAACGTCTCATCCAGGTTCAGCATTTCGCTGGCCACCATCATCCAGGCCGCCAGCTCGGGTTCCGGAATGGAAGTGTCGCGCTTCTTTTCGCCTACATCGACCAATTCGCGCGCCGCTTTCGGATCGGCTGCATAGTGCGCCTGCATCTGCTGGAGCGAGCCTTCGAGGACGGCCGCCATCTTCGGGGGCGGATCATGCGACAGCAGGATCTCGCTCATCAGGTTGACGCGCTGTTCGGGCTTCGGGCCGCCTTCGCGAATCACCCGCTGCGCCAGGGCACGCGCCGCCTCAACCCATTGCACATCGTTCATGGTGACCAACGCCTGCAGCGGAGTATCCGTGCGCTGCCGCCGCGTGCATACCGCATCGCGCATCGGTGCGTCGAAAACATCCATGTTGGGCGGAGACGCCATACGTTTCCAGTACGTGTACATGCTGCGCCGGTACAGCGCCGGTCCGTGCTCCTGCACATAATTCACCGTATCGCTGGTCGGGTAGCTCACCTGCTCCCACACGTTCGGGGGCTGGTACGGCTTCACGCTTGGACCACCGATCCTGTCGACCAGCAGACCGCCTGACTGGAGAGCAATGTCGCGCAGCATTTCCGCATCCATGCGGAATCGCGGGCCGTGGCTCAGCAGCAGGTTGCGGGGATCTTTCGCTGTTTGTGCCGGCGTCGATACCGCGCTCTGACGGTATGTCGCGGACATCGCCATCAGCTTGTACATGTGTTTTATGTTCCATCCGCTGTCGCGGAATTCGACCGCCAGCCAGTCAAGCAGTTCGGGATGGGACGGGCGCTGCCCCATGATGCCGAAATCCTCGGTCGTCTCCACCAGGCCCGTCCCGAACAGCTCGTACCACATGCGGTTCACGGTCACGCGAGCGGTCAGCGGATTGTCGGGGCTTACGGTCCACTTCGCCAGCGCCATCCGGTTGCGCGGTTCGGTCGCGGGAAGCGCAGGAAGGTAGTGCGGGGTATTAGCTTCCACGCGCTCGGTGCGCGCTGTGTACACTCCGCGTGTCAATACATCCGCGTAGGCCAGGGACGGCTTCTCCCACGAGACCTGCGTCAGGTCGCCGCCTTCGGAGAGTTGGTCGAGCTGGGCATTCAGTTTGCCGATTTCCGCTTCGATCGCGGCAACGTTTTTGTCAATGCTGTTCAGATAGAACTCGCTGACCGTGTGCCATTGATCTTCGTTCCACTGCGTTGCCGGCTTTGCCGTCACTTCGGCAACATAGTCCTCGAAGGGAAGGCGCTTAGCTTCGTCCGAGTCAAGCGCCCGTCCATAGAGTCGGATGTCCTGGTAGCGGGTCTGCTTGGCCGGATCCGCGTCAGGATAGCGCCACCCAAGCTGCATCGGCGTGTGGGTGCGAATAGTGGCTCCGGCCAGAGTGTCGGAAACCACCGTTGTCGCGGCGGGCGCGCCGTTCACGTAAATCTTCACTCCCGCGGCGCGTCCCGATCCGTCATAAGTGAAAAAGATGTGTTTCCATCGCCCGTCTACAGGAAGCGGCTCGACGGCCGAAACCTTGATAGCGACTTCGGGCGTTGTGTCCTTCGCCTCGGCGGGGGCCTCGGGCTTCTTCTCTTCTTTCTTCTTCTTCTCCGGCGGCTTCTTCTTTTCAGGTGGCTTATTCGCCGACAGATCCTTTTTGGTCAAATCCTGCGGCGTTGGGTAACGGAAGGGCTCTTTGGCTTCCGGCGGCTTCTTCGCTTTCGGATCCTTGGTCTTCGCATCTTCCTTCGGTTTTGCGCTGTCCTTCGGGGATTCGTTGACTAACTCGACGTTGACGATGCCTTTCCTGATGGACAGGTCCCAACCGCGATTGTGCTGTGTGGTGTCCATCTTGGCGATCAGGGTCTCCGGCGTGTCTTCAACCGCGAAATATGGAGCGAAGCGCATCATGAACCATCCGCCGGAAGAGAACGCCTGGTTGGATTCGTAATCGCCCGCCGGGTCGAGGATCACGCGGGTGCTCGACTGCATGCGGAAGTCGGGCCACAACCAGGTGGTCTCGCCCCATTCGGGTTTCAAAGTGCCGGCGCGGAAAGTGGCCGGATTCGCATTCGGCGCGCTGTTCCTGAGCACATCGCCGCTGCCCTCATCGAGACGCAGGCGAACAACCAGCTTGTCAGTGGGTACGGCGCGCGGCAGTTCCTGGCGCGAAGCGAGCCAACGCTCGACAAGCTCGCGCTCATGGAGGCGCATGTCGTTCAATTGCCCGGCCTGTTCCGATCGCCTGGCTAGCACGCGGTTGTAGGCTTCCTCGTTTTGCGGCCTGGGAATGCGGACTACCGGCGCCCACACCGGCCGGTCGTCGTTGAATGGCTTCTCGTCGATGTTGTTGAAGAACGCGGTGAGGGCGTAGAAATCCTTCTGCGTGGTCGGGTCGAACTTGTGGTCGTGGCAAACCGCGCAGCCCACGGTGAGGCCCATGAAAGTCGCGCCAAAGGCCTCGGTGCGCTCGCGGGCAATGTTGACGCGCAGTTCTTCGGTGATGGTCCCGCCTTCGTTGGTGCTCAAGCCCAGGCGCACATAGCCGCTGCCGATGAGCGGATCGAGATTGCGGGCCGGCATCAGGTCGCCGGCGATCTGCTCCATGGCGAACTGATCGAAGGGCTTGTTGCTGTTGAACGAACGAATCAGATAATCGCGATAGGGCCAGATGTCACGGCTGTTGTCGTAGTGCAGACCGTAGGTGTCGGCATAGCGCGCGTAATCGAGCCAGTAGCGAGCTCGCTGCTCACCGAATGTTGGCCGTACAAGCAGGCCGTCCACCAGGTGCTCGTAGGCTTTGGGGGAAGGATCGTTGACGAATGCTCGAACCTCGGCGGGCGTGGGCAGCAATCCGGTCAGGTCCAGCGTGACCCTGCGGATGAGGGTCGCTTTGTCTGCCTCGGGCGAGGGTTTCAGGCCCCCCTTTTGCATGCGCGCCAGGACGAAGGAATCGATCGGATTTTTGACCCATCCATCGCCGTGTGCCGGCGGCACTGCCGGCCTGACCGGGACTTCGAATGCCCAGTGCGGCCGGAAGACCGCGCCTTCTTTGATCCATTCCCTCAGAATCGCGATCTCTTCTGGCTTCATGGGCTTGGCTTCACCCTGGGCCGTCTGCGGCATCAGGTGATGCGGGTCTTTGGACTCGATGCGCTTGACCAGCTCGCTTTGATCCGGATGCCCGGGGACGATCGCGTCGGGATGCCCGGGCCGCTTTTTCATGGCCGATTCCGCGAGATCGAGGCGCAAGCCGGCCTTGCGCATCTCCGGATCGGGCCCGTGGCAGCTGAAGCATCGCTGGGCCAGGATGGGCTGCACATCCTGATTGAAATCAAGATGCTGGCCGGCTGCTACGCGCGGCTGGGCACGATGACAACCCGATGCGGACACGAGGCTGACTATCGCCAAAAGGACATACACCGTCGGCAACAGGCTTCTGCGAAGGGTGCTTTCGAGGTTCCGGACCGCACATGGCTCCGTCGGCGTGCTGCTCTCACCGGGTTGCTGCGAAGAGGCAAGATTGGCTTCAGTCTGGAGGTGGATTGAACTCCGAGAGCGATTTCGACTTCGAAAATAGCTGTTGACGTCGGTCACGGTGAAGGGAAGACGGATGCTTGCGGGTTTCCGCTAAGGAAAAGTTTGCCATCCGGCAAACACGGTTGTCTACAGTACGGGACGCTTAATCTCCGGGAGTCGAATTCGCGCCCGGGGCCCGCGTCGGTTGGAGCCCGTCTAGATCCCCAACCGCGTCTTGAGGATGCGGACCCTGTCCCGGGCCACCGGCAGCTGCGTGTGGCGCGCGTCTTTGAGCGTCAGCACGACCTTCCCGGCAAACCAGGAGTTCACTTCGTGGATCCAATCAACGTTGACCAGAACGGCGCGATGAATGCGCAGGAACCGGGCCGGGTCAAGCCTCCGCTCGAGGTCGGCGATGGTTTGGTCAACGCTGTGCTGGCGGCCCTCGGAGATCGCATAGGTGAGCTTGTCGAGCGCCTGGAAATGGGTGACCGCGTCAAGGTCGAGAAACGAGATGCGCTCGCCCACGCGCGACGCGATGCGGCGCGGGTACTCGTGATGTTCGCCGCGCAGAGATGAGGCCAGCTGCCGCAAGAGATGCGGCAATTCCTCGCTCTGTTGCCAGGCGGGCTTGGCGACCGGCCGCAGGCGTTCCAGCTTGCCGACCGCTCGCTCCAGTTGCTCGGCCTCGACAGGCTTGAGCAGATAATCGATGGAGTTCACTTCGAAGGCGCGCAATGCATACTCGTCATAAGCGGTGGTGAATATGACGAAGGGCTGCTCGGCGAGGCGCGCCAGCAATTCAAATCCGGTCATCCCGGGCATCTGAATATCGAGAAACAGCACATCGACGGATCGTCCCCCGCTTCCGGAGAGAAAACTGAGAGCCTGGGCGGGATCGGTGGCGCTGCCGGCGATTTCCATTTCATCGTAGCTCGCGAGCAGGCGCGTGAGCCGCTCCAGGGCCAGCGGCTCGTCATCCACGAGATAGGCGCGCAGCGGTGCGGTTGGCATGGCGGATACTAACTTTGCAGTGGAAACAACAATGTTACTACCGTTGTCTCGTCCTGGCGCGAGACGGAGAGTTGTCCTCGTTCGCCGAAGAGCAATTCAAGGCGCGACACCAGATTGCCAAGGCCGTGCTCGGGGGTGATGGACCGGAGCGAGAAGCCTGCGCCGTCATCGATGACCTGCAGGCGGACGCGTCTGTTCTCTGAGGACACCGCCACGTGGATCGTGGCTCCCTCGGCGCGTTGCGAAACCACGTGCTTGATGGAGTTCTCGACCAGCGACTGCAACGCCAGCGGAGGCACCTGCGCGCGATCGAGTGCCGGCGGAGCGTCGATGGTATAACGCAGGCGTTGTCCAAAGCGAGTGCGCTCGATCTCCAGGTAGTCGCGCACGATCTTCAACTCCTGGCTGAGCGGCACGAGGCCGGTTTGATTCTCGCGCAGTGAAAAACGGAGCAGGGAAGCGAGCTTGCCCACGGTATCCTCGGCGCGCTTGGGATCGGTGGGAATCAGCGACGCGATGGAGTTGAGCGTGTTGAAGAGAAAATGAGGATGAATCCGCGATGCGAGTGAGGAGAGCCTCGCCTCGGCCAGCAACTTGTAGGCCCGTTCCTGCTCCACCTGGCGCGTACGCAATTCCAGGGTGGCGGACTGTAGCTTGTGACGCATGGTCTCAAAGGAAGCAATACTCAGACCGAGAACCAGGTTGATGACGATGGAAGTCGGCAAGGACGAAGTGAATTCATGCCAGTATCCGTCCCCCGGGAAAAGGCCGATCCATTGATATACCAGGCCGGCAGCGAGGCTTCCGGCGATCGCAGTGCATAAAAGCACAACGGTGTTGATCAATAGGATCAGGCGCGGAAGGCGTTCCGTGTAGCGAAATCCAACCCAGTTGAGCACGATTGCGGTGGGTACGCCGATCAAGATCGCATACACCATGGACCCCAGAAACTTGCGGCCCGAGTCAGAGAACCGCGCGTGCTGTACCACCAGCAGGAACACACCGACGCCAACAGCGATCAACGGAATGATCCAAAGGCACATGCGGGATACTTCGCGCCACAGCTGTTTCCCGATGGGCTCCGGAGGGCAAACCGTTGGTGACTGCTCCAATGCGGGGCTCATAGCTGAAACCTGATTCCGACCGAGGTCGCGGTGGAGTACGGAGCGGAGCCATAGAGTGACGTGGGCTTGCCTCGGGGCACCTCCAGATGGAGATACGAAGAGAAGTGTTTACCAAACCACCGATTGACATCGAATACCGCGGCATAACTTCGATCGTCGAAATTGGTCACGACGGAGCCCGACAGATCCCATTCCTTCCACCCAGGCAATTCGCGAAGACGCGATTTGCTCACATTGAAAAATCCGCAGTGTTGCCGGCCCGTTAATGGCCACGCGCAATTGGGCTGGTAGTAGGGAATCGCGGGCGGAGTGTAGAACTCGCCAATGAAGATGACGCCGGAGGCGGTGGTGTATTTCGCTCCCACGAGAATCGCTTCGCCATCGCGCCAGGTGGCCTCGCCATGCAACTCCCACGCCTGGCCGAGAACGCGCGTGAAGGTGAGTGCACCGAATGCGTCGCTGCCACGATCGTAACCGGCGATGAGCGAAGTGTCGAACCCGTGCACCAGTACGTTATACCGGAACGCGGTGGTGTCGCGCACGGTCACCCCGGTTCGAGCGAAGTCTGCTGTCGACCACGCCGCGGAAAGTGCGTGACGCCCCTTTACCCAGTCGGCCTTGATCATGTCGCGGCCTTCGTTGGTGTTCAGGCGGTCGGTGGGATTGGTGGGATCGCGCGGCGGATCCAGAACGCCAGCAGACGTGAAGGCGTATCCGGTGCCCCATCGCACCATTTTGCGGCCCGCGAGAAAATCGAAATCTCCTGCGGATAGTCCGGCGTATGTTTCCTTCACGCGAAAGCGCGCAGCGGTGTCGGCGTAGGTCACTTCGTTTTCGATCAGGCTGGTGGAGAAATTCCAGCGGCTGCGGTACTTCAGACTGAAGGTGGGCTCCAGAAGCAACTGGTTGAGCACTTTCGGAATCGGGTCCTTCCCGTTGCCGTAGAACGTGGCATCGTCGATCACGGCGACGGCATAGCGAGTGCTGTAGCGGCTCTCTTCGGGCGCGGGCGGGTCGTTCTGGGCAACCGCGGCCACTAACGCGCTCGAGAGGAGAAGCAGCGGAACCAGATGAACGCGTTTCATGGCATGTGCCTCGTTTGCGGTCAGAAGCGGTCGGAGCGACCCTGATAGAAGAGCTTGTCGGGCAAGTCGCGCGCGCTGGTGGCGGAGTACTCGAGCAGGCTATGGGAGTTATGCCGGATCTCGTCGTAGAGCGTGAAGCGGCGCAGCAGGGTCTTGCCGCCAATCTCCGCGTAGTCGTCGAATGTCGCCGACTTGATGCGCTTGCCGGAGGTGAGATAGAACTCGGCACGCAACGGACGCGCGTCTTCCACGCGGACCCAATAGAGAATGCGCTGGTAGGTCGCGCCCTTGCGCCTGGCCGTCAACTCGAGCACGTGGCAATCCACGTCGCCCATCTTTTCCCTGCGGAGATACACGGGCGTGTAGTCGGCAGCGTAATTGGTGCGCGCCACGTCGCCGTTCGAGGCGTCGCCCGAGAGCCGCTCGAGCGGGGTAATGCGGACTGGGCGGCTGGTATCGGGCAGATAGACCCACATATCGTCGCCGAGCATCAGCAGGTGGCGCCCCTTTTCGCGGGGACTCATAAATTCAACGTAGGTTTTGTCGGTGCCTTTCTGGGAAACTTCGTAGAGCTTTTCTTCATCCGGCTTGCCCGATTCGTAATTCGTGATTTTGACATGGGTGATGAACGACGGCCAGCCGTTGCGATAGGTGTCGGAGCGCTTGAGCAACGCTTCGGCGTCGGGCACGGTGGCCGATGCGGCGTGTCCCACCAGGGCCCGGGTAACGAGGAATGCGATGACGATCAGCAGCAGAAAGCCGCGCAGAATGCAATTCACGTTAGACATGGGCCAATGCCTCCGCAATCTGCAGCCGCGATGCACGGATCGCAGGCAGAATCGATGCCAGGGCGAGAGAAACGACAACCAGGACAGAAGAGCCCACCATGAGGCTGGGTACGTGCAGAACCTTGAACATCATGTCGAATGAAGTGCCCGGGGGCGGCGGAAGATGCAGGCCGGACGCGTTGAGCGCGATGCCCAGAAGATTGCCGCCCACCACTCCCACAATGGCGCCTAGAATGCCGGTCAGCGTCGCCTCCACCATGAAGAGAGCCACAATCCAACCGCGCGGCGTACCCATGGCCAGCATGGTTCCGATCTCGCGGGTGCGCTCAAACATGGCCATCAGCAGCGTATTGACGCTGGCCATCAACACCATGAAGAAGACGATCACGCCCAGGAAGAGGAAGATTCCGCTGAAGAGCGTTCGAACCTGCTTGTAATAGTCCGCCAGGTCGATCCATTTCTTCAGGGTGATCTGCTGGGACTTGCCCTGGAGCCGGGGGATGAGTTCGGCCGCAACTGTATCGGTGTTCTCGGTCTGGTCGAGTCCCACCACCAGGTTGGTTACGCGATCGCTTTGCAGCAGCCGTTGCGCCGACGGCAAAGTGATGCGCAAATAGCGGTCATCCAGATCCTTGAAGCCGGTGCTCACGATGCCCACGATCTGTACATCGATTCCGTTCAGCGCGCCGTCCGCCGTTACGGCGAGAATCGTCAGGCCGTCGCCGACTTTCACGCTCATCGAGCGAGCCACACCGGTGCCGATGAGGGCTTCAACTTCTCCGTTGGAATTGCCGCTGAGATCGCGCCCGGTGGCAATACGCGGATCGAAGCCCATCCTGCGTTCAGTGTCCGGATCGACGGCGCTGCCCATGAACACAGACGATTTCACGCCGTTCGACAACATTCCATAGAACTCGATGCGGGGAGCGACGCCGCGCACGTGATGGGCCGACTGGGCTGACGCCGCGACCTGGTGCCAATCGCTGATGCCCGTATCGAGGACGTGAACTTCGTCGCGGCGAAAGTGCTCAGCGTTGAAAATCTGGATATGCCCGAGCCCGGTGCGAATGGTGCTTTCTCTTAAGCCGCGAAACATGAATGCAAAGAAGCCGCCCACCAACAGAAGCCCGGCCACGCCGCCGCCCACCATCAGGAGCGTCATCACCGTGCGGCGCCGGTTGCGGAATACGTTACGAAACGCAAGCAGCAAGAACTTGCCCATGGCTTCCTCCTTCGAGCGCGCTGTCGGATACGACTTGTCCATCTGTCAGGCGGATGATGCGGGGCGTGTGCTCCAGCAGCCGCTGGTCGTGGGTGGAGAAAATGAAAGTAAGACCGAGGTCGCGGTTCAGATCCCGCATCAGGTCGATCAACTGCGTAGCGTTGCGCGTGTCGAGGTTCGCGGTGGGTTCATCGGCCAGCACCAGCGCGGGACGATGCACGATGGCGCGCGCCACGGCCACGCGCTGACGTTCCCCACCCGAGAGCAGATCGGGACGGTGATTTGCCCGGTCCGCCAGTCCGACGCTCTCGAGCGCCTCGGCCACGCGACGCTTCCGTTCGCGCGCCCCAATGGACTGGACCAGCAACGGAAATTCGACATTCTCGGCGGCGGTGAAGACCGGAATCAGATTGAAGGTCTGGAAAACGAAGCCGATTTTTTTCCGGCGCAGATCGGTGGTCCGGCCAAGGCTCAGCGTGGTGGTGTCGGTACCCTCAATCAGGATGCGGCCGCTGGTGGGCTTATCGATGCAGCCAATCAGGTTCAGCAGCGTCGACTTGCCGCTGCCGCTGGGCCCGGCAATGGCCAGAAACTCGCCCGCGCTCACGCTCAGACTTGCATGATCGAGCGCGGTCACGTCGCGGTGATCGAGGGGAAACTTGCGGCTGACTGCTTCGACGCTGACGATGGGGTCGAATGAGTTCATCGGGGCCGTCCCTTTCCGGAGCATTGTGCTCTATGGAAAAGTTAGCGGCGCCAGGGATAAAATACGCGCGGTTCCGGATGGAAGGTGCGAAAAACCGGATGAGCGGTCCGAATCGGTGCAATAGCCGTTGACTGGGATGCAAGACCGAGTCAGAGAAGGGGACGGGAAGGCATCACTTGTCCAGACCAACCACGATCCCCTCAGCTGCCCTGAGGTCGACCATTCCGCCTACGCTTTTTCCCTCGCGATCGAGGTGCGTCGAGGAGAGCACCGTCCCGGCCGCGAGTTCGATTTGTGCAGGTTCCGTGGCCATGTTCAGGACCACGAGGAAGCGGTCATCCTTCCCCGTTCTTTCAAACCGCAACACATGGTTGACGGCGGTCACGTCTTTGAGCTGGCCCCTGACGAGGGTCTGATGCGTCTGGCGAAGCTGAATCAAGTTCCGGTAGAGCCGCAGGATCGAATAGTCGTCCCGCTCCAGCGCCTCGACATTGACGATTTCGTGCTCGTCGCCGAGGGGAAGCCATGGAAAGCCGGTCGTGAATCCGCCGGACGGAGAGCCGTCCCAGGGCATCGGCGTCCGTTCCGGATCGCGCCCCAGCCCGAGGCCCGGCTCGTTCTTCTCGAAGGGGTCCTGCACCTCATCGGGGGGGATGGGCACGTTGCACAGGCTGAGTTCTTCGCCGTAGTACATGGTGATAGTGCCGGGCAGCGTCAGCAGCAACATGGCCGCCACGCGTGCCTGGCGGGTGCCGATGCGGGTGGCGATGCGCGCGGTGTCGTGGTTGCCCACCACCCAGTTCGGCCATGCGCCCTGGGGCAATGCGCTCTGGTAATCGGAAATTACCTGCGCCACCGACTCGGCGCTCCATGCGCATTGCAGCAACTGGAAGTTGAAAGGCAGGTTTGCGCCGGTCAGATCCCGCCCGTAATAGGTCATCAGTTGCGGGACGGGGAGATAGATTTCGCCGATCAGGACACGCTGCGGGAATTCGTCCACCACGGCCCGCATCTCGGCGACCAGGTCGTGCACCTCGAGACGGTCGGAGTTATAGGTCGGCAACTGGCGGTTGTTCGCTGCCTGCCCCAGGCGGTATCCGGGATTGGGCGGATTGTCGCGGAACTGATCGTCCTTGATCATCAGCCACATTACGTCTACCCGAAAGCCATCGACGCCCTTTTCCAGCCAGAAGCGCAGGGCGTCGAACATCGCTGCTTTCACGTCCGGGTTACGCCAGTTCAGGTCGGGCTGCGGTTTCAGAAACGAATGGTAGTAATACTGACCGGTCTTCTCGTCGTGTTCCCACCCCGAGCCGCCGAAATGACTCAACCAGTTATTCGGCTGGTCGCGCCACAGGTACCAGTCGCGTTTGGGATTGTCCCGGGACGAGCGGCTCTCCAGGAACCAGGGGTGCTGGTCGGATGTGTGGTTGGGCACGAAATCGAGAATCACCTTCAGGCCGCGGCGATGCGCCTCCGCTACCAGGCGATCGAAATCCTGGATAGTGCCGAAGATCGGATCGATGCCGCAGTAATCGGCCACGTCATAGCCGAAGTCCGCCATCGGTGAGGGGTAGATCGGCGAGATCCAGATCGCGTCCACCCCCAGCAGCACGAGGTAATCGATGCGCTTGAGAATCCCGTTCAGGTCCCCGATCCCGTCGCCGTTACTGTCCTGAAAAGAGCGGGTATAGATTTCGTAGATCACCGCGTGCTGCCACCAGATCAACTCCTGCATCTCACCAATTGCTCCTGAAGGTTAGTTTCGAATCCGAAAGATTGCTCGCATGATCAACGATCTCTGGTACAAGAACGCCATCGTGTATTGCCTGTCGGTAGCCACCTATATGGATGCTAACGGAGACGGCATCGGAGATTTCCAGGGATTAATGCGCCGGCTGGATTATTTACAGGGAATGGGAGTGACCGCGCTGTGGCTCATGCCCTTCCAGACCTCGCCAGGGCGCGACGATGGCTACGATGTGGCCGATTACTACAACGTTGATCCACGCTACGGCACACTGGGAGACTTTGTCGAATTCACGCAAGGCTGCAAGCAGCGCGGCATGCGCGTGCTCATCGACCTCGTCGTAAACCACAGTTCGAACCAGCATCCCTGGTTCCAGGAAGCCTGCCGCAACCCGCAGTCCAAATATCGGGATTGGTATGTGTGGTCGAAGACGAAGCCGAAGGGGGCTGCTTCGGGCGTGGTGTTCCCGGGCGTGCAGAAATCGACATGGACCTATGAAAAGACCGCGCGGAGCTACTATTTTCACCGTTTCTACGACTTTCAGCCCGACCTCAATACCGCCCATCCCGATGTCCGGGCCGAGATCCTCAAGATCATGGGCTTCTGGCTGCAACTCGGCGTGGACGGGTTCCGCATGGACGCGGTGCCGTTCGTGATCGCCAAGAAGGGCGCCGACCTTTCAAGGCCCATGGAGCACTACGATATGCTGCGCTCGTTCAGCGAGTTTCTCAGCTGGCGCAAGAGCGGAGCCATCATCCTCGGGGAGGCGAATGTTTTGCCGAAGACCGACCTGGAGTACTTTGGGGAATTCGGCGAACGGCTGCAGATGATGTTCAACTTCGACGTGAATCAGCACTTGTTTTACGCCCTGGCGAGCGGCGATTCCCGGCCACTGATTAAGGCGATGGAGGACACCAAGCCTCGCCCGGCGACAGCGCAGTGGGGCCTGTTCCTGCGCAATCACGACGAACTCGATCTCGGCCGTCTCACTGAGAAACAGCGGCAAACGGTGTTTGCTGCGTTTGGTCCGGAGAAGAATATGCAGCTCTACCAGCGCGGAATCCGGCGCCGGCTCACGCCCATGCTGCAAGGCGACCGGCGCCGCATGGAACTCGCCTACAGCCTGATGATGACCCTCCCAGGCACGCCCGTGATCCGGTATGGCGACGAGATCGGCATGGGAGACGACCTGCGATTGCCGGAGCGGAATTGCGCGCGCACCCCCATGCAGTGGTCCACGGAGCCGAACGCGGGCTTCACCAAGAATGACAAGCCGATTCTGCCCGTCATCTCCAAGGGCGCATACGGCTTTCAACATGTGAATGTCGCTGCGCAGCGCCGCGACCCCAATGCGCTGCTTAACTGGATGGAACGTATTATTCGCATGCGCAAGGAAGTACCCGAGATCGGATGGGGAGATTTCTCATTTCCCGCGACCGGGAATCGCACGGTTCTGGCCATGCGCTACGACTGGCGCGACAATTCGGTAGTGTGCCTTCACAATCTGAGCGGGGAGCCGCAGGAAGTTCACTTCTCAGTACGCGTTCCGGATGAGGAACGCAGGACGCTGGTCAACCTGCTGTCGGAGGATCACAGCTATGCGGAAAAGGGCGGCAGGCATTGCGTGCTGCTCGAGCCCTATGGCTACCGCTGGTTCCGAGTCGGCGGGCTCGACTATCTGCTCAAGCGCGCGGAGGCCTGAATCGCAGGGCTTTGTGCTTTCCCGGGTCTCAGAATCGAGACCCGGGGCACCCTGCTCAGGATGACAGCTCAGAACTCTATGCGGCCGAAATCCTCTTGATCAGATCGGCCTGCTCGCTGTCGTTTTCTGCGCCGATGGTGAAGGCATCGAGTACGCCGGTTCCGAGCGCGAAACGGATCGCCTCATCCGGCCGGCTGCGCATATCGCCCTGCCCCAGGATCTTCATGCCGATAATGCCTTTGCCCTGGGCGCGCATCTGCTTGATGACGCTGATCACGGTTTGCGGGTCGGCGTCCATGTGCGAACCGATGGGGTTCAGCCGTACCAGGTCCACATCAACCCACGGGGACGCCGCAGCCGCGCGCAGCGCCTCGATGGTGTGGCAGGAGCAGCCGTGCGCCCGTATGACGCCCTTCTGTTTGGCCTCTTCGAACACATCCATCACGCCGCGATACTTCGTGGTCCATTCGCCGTCGCGAACATAGTGCATGAGCAGAATGTCGATATAGTCGGTTTTCAACTCGCGCCGGTAGCGGTCGATGTCGTCTTTCGCCTCCTTCGGGTCGCGCGAGTCGCACTTGGTCATGATGACGACCTTGTCGCGCGGCAGGCGGCTAATGGCTTCGGCCACTTCAGGATGAGAGCCATAACTGTCTGCGGTATCGAAGAATGTGAGCCCGCGGTCGTAACCGGTGCGCAGCAACCGCGTCAACTCACCGCTGCGCGTCTGGTTAGAACTGCCGCCTGATCCCACCGTGCCGGTTCCCATGGCCAGCCGGCTGGTGCGGATGCCGGTCTTGCCCAGCACCACGGTGTCGTGCGCCCCGGCTTTGCCGGTGGGCACGGGGAGATCCAAAACGCCGGCCAAGGCAGGCGGCGCAAAGTACGCCGCACCCAATCCAGCCGCGGCGCCAGCAATGAACTTTCTACGGTTCATGAAACCTCCTGGGCGGGAATCCGTCTATCAGTTTTGGTGACTCGCCTCAAAGAACTTTGCGAAAACGTGGCGGAGCTTGTGTTGTCAGGCTCCGGTCCGACGCTCCGGTGGAGCTATTTTACGCCGCCCCCGGGGGAATTCGCGAAGGCTGTGACCAGATTCCTGTTTCGCAACGTGACGGGGAGGAAGCGTCGCCGCATGGATCGCGGAGCATCGAAACCAGCATGCATCCAAGCCGCGCGTGCCGCGGATCGCCGTGATTCCTTGCGAAAATCCACAAATGTTAAACTATTGAATATGCAGGGAGGTTTTTTGATCCGGCATTCGCGACTGACGGCATTGGGTATTATGCTCTGCCTTCTGGTTGCGCTCTTTGCAGTCGAAGCCAAGATCGGCTGGTTCAGTCCAGCCGGAAGCGCCAGCGCGCAAATCAGCTTTGTCAAAGCGCGCCCCGCCGAACTCCCCAGGATGCTTTCGCAGGGCTTCGAATCGCCGGCCCCTCCGGCGCACGATTTTGCCGGAACCGCAATGCTTCTTGTTGTTGCCTGGCTGCTGCTGCTCGCGCCCTCAAGCGTTGGATTTTACAGAGTTTTCACCGCGCGTCCGCAGGTCTGCGTGTCCCCAGGCTTCACGGCCTCGCTTTTCTTCCGTCCTCCTCCTGCTCTCTAGCTTTTAGTCTCTGCGATTGGTCGCGTTTGCCGGATTGAGCGCGGCCGGGGTTCATTCCGATCCCGTCGCCCGTTGCCGTCTCGAAAGCCGATAGCAAGTACAAGCAAGAGGAGCAGTAATGCATACGCAAATAGCAAGGACTGCGGCCGCCGCCCTGGCAGCAGGCGCCGTGTTGTGTGGGGCGGCAGGGATATCAGCCTGCCACTCCGCCGCCAACACAGACGCCAAGGCCGCGTCGGCGCCTGCCGCGCGGGTGGCCGCCGCCCAGCGGGGCAACATCTCGCACGTGCTTACCCTGGCGGGCCAGTTCCAGCCCTACCAGGTAGTCGATGTGCACCCCAAGGTCAGCGGCTACATGAAGCAGATCAACGTCGACATTGGCGATATAGTGCACGAGGGGCAAACGCTGGCGGTTCTCGAGGTTCCCGAACTCAAGGCGCAGTTGCAGCAGACGGTTTTCGAGGTGGATCAAAGCAAGGAAGAAATCACCCAGGCGCAGCACGAGATCGCCCGAGCTGTCGCTACCCATGCAGCTCTGCACGGCACGTACGAGCGTTTAGAGGAAGCCGCCAAGGGCCATCCGGGCCTGATCGCGCAGCAGGAACTGGACGACGCGCAGGCAAAGGACCTTTCGTCTGAATCGCAGGTGGATGCGGCGAAGGCCGCCATGGCCGCGGCCAAGCAACATTCCGGCGCTGCCGAGGCCGACAACCAGCGCGTGCAGGCTCTGCACAACTACACCACAGTGCAGGCGCCGATCTCAGGCGTTGTGGTATGGCGTTATGCCGATACGGGAGCGCTCATCCAGGGCGGCACCAATTCAAACAGCCAGGATTTGCCGATTGTCCGCCTCTCGCAAAGTTCGCTGCTGCGACTGCGCGTTCCGGTGCCCGAGTCCGACATCCGCTATGTGCACGTCGGCGACGAACTCACAGTACGCGTCGATGCCGTGGGCCGGTCGCTGACCGGCAAAATCGTTCGCTTCACGCGGGATGTGAATTTTGAGACCCGCACGATGGAAACCGAGGTTGATGTTCAGAATAAGGACCTTTCCATTTCTCCAGGGATGTATGCCAACACGATGCTCCGGCTTGGCCACGTTGAGAATGCAGTCACGATCCCCAGCGAGGCCCTGGTGCTGAATGAGCAGCAGCGCATGGCGTATGTGCTCGACTCCTCGAACCACGTCCATATCCGTACTGTCCAGGTCGGCATCGAAGGATCGAAGCTCGTCGAGATCAAAAGCGGCCTCAACGCCGGGGACCGGGTCATCGTCGGCGGCCAGGACAAATACCAGGAAGGCGAAGAGGTCAGCCCCGAATTGGAGGCTACGCAGGCCTCCGAAACATTTCAGGAAACGGGCGGAATGATCGATCTGAAGGGCGAAGAAAATGCCTCCGGCGAGGACGGAGGGCACGCCGCGGCGAGTGGGCCCGGGGAGCCACGCTCCGGACAGCGTGCGCCCCGACAAAGCGAACCCGGCGAGACCGGATCTAGCGATTCGAATGAGAATCCCGGAGGTGCACGCTAATGCCGAGATTCGCGCTCAAGTATCCCTTCTTCATCATCATGCTTTGCCTGGTCGTGGCGCTCATTGGAACGTTCACGGTGGTGCGGATGCCCGTCGACCTGTTTCCCCATATCGACATGCCGGTGGTGGTGGCCACGTTTTACAACGGCATGCCCCCGCAGCAGATCGAATCGGATATCACCAACACCTTCGAGCGCTTCTTCACCCTGGGCGCGACCATCGACCATAGCGAATCGCGCTCGCAGACCGGCGTGAGCCTCATCAAGATCTACTTCAAGCCGGGCACCGATCCCAATGTCGCGGTGAGCAACATTGCCAATCTCGCCATGGCCGACCTGCGCCGCCTGCCGCCCGGCACGCTGCCGCCGGTCGTGCTCGGCATGGACGCTTCCACTCAGCCGTATGCCCTGTCACGCTCAAGGGCCAGGGGCTAAACGAAACCAACCTCAAAGACCTCGCGCAATTTCAGGTGCGCAACCAGATTTCGAATGTGCAGGGCGCTTCAGTGCCGCAGCCCTACGGAGGCACCTATCGGCAGATACAGATCTACGTCGACCCGCTGAAGCTTGAAGCCCGCAACCTGAGCCTTAACGACGTGGTGCAGTCGGTCAACAGCTCCAATCTCATTCTACCTGCGGGCGACGTGCGAATCGGGTCAAAGGACTTCAACATCTACGCCAACAGCCAGTTTCCCGACGCGAGTTCGATGAACGCCATGCCGCTCAAGTCGGTAGGGAACTCCTCGGTACTGGTGGCGGATATCGGAAAGGCCGTCGATGGGGGCGCGCTGCAATACAACATCGTGCGCATCGACGGGCAGCGCTCGGTATATGTGCCCATCTTCAAGCAGGGCGGCAACAGCAACACCATCACCATTGTCGACGGCGTGAAGGCGGCCATCAAGAAACTCGTCGACATCCCCGAAGCGCTGAAGACCGCCGTTGTCTTCGACCAGTCGGTGTTCGTCAAACTGGCCATCAGCAACGTGGTTCGCGAAGCAACGATCGGCCTGGTGTTGACGGGCGTGATGATCCTCGTCTTCCTCGCCAGCCCGCGCGCCACCGTGGCGGTGCTGCTTTCCGTGCCGCTCGCGATGCTGGTGTGCCTGCTAATCACCAACTATGTGGGTGGGTCGATCAACACCATGATCCTCGGCGGGCTGGCGCTGGTCTTCTCGCGGCTCATCGACAACGGTGTCATCGTTCTCGAGAACATCTTCCGGCACATGGAAATGGGTGAAAAACCATACGAGGCTTCGGAGAAAGGTGGAAGCGAGGTGGCGATGGCGGTGCTTGCCGCGACGTTTACCACTTCCATTGTTTTCTTTCCGGTCACGTTCTTCCATGGCGTCAGCAAGTACATTTTCACGCCGCTGGCGCTGGGCGTGGTGCTCTCGATCTTTGCCTCTTACTTCTTCGCCATGACCGTAGTGCCGCTTTATTGCGCCAAGTTTATCAATCTGCATGATGAGAGTACCGACCACGGCGGCAAGAAGCCTGGGCCGTTCACACGCTTCGAGCGATGGTTCAACGAGAAGTTCCAGGCCATGCTGAACTGGTATGGAGGGTGGGCCAAACGATCGATGCAGCGGCCCGGACTGACCGCTTCGCTTATCCTCGGCGGCGTTGCGGTTGTGCTGCTGGCGGGCTTTCCCTTCATGGGGCGCGCCTACTTCCCGCGCACGGACCCGGGTCAGTTCATCATCAGCGTGAAAATGCCCAGCGGCACTCGCCTTGAAGTCAGCAACGACTACATCGCCCGGGTGGAAAACATCATTCGCAGCGAGGTGAAGGCTGCGGACCTGGACATGGTGGTGTCCAACATCGGTGTGTACCCCGACCTCTCCGCCATCTACACCACCAATGCTTCGATGGATACGGCGTTTGTGCAAACCAGTCTCAAGGAGGACCACAGGATCGGCAGCTACGAATACATGCGCCGCGTTCAAAACCGCATCGCGCGCGAGATGCCGGAACTCTCGGCCTACTACCAGGCCGGCGGTCTGGTCGACGCGGTGATCAACCAGGGACTGCCCGCGCCAATCGACATT
>Ga0207098_10008_pt1 | contig 59804 bp, 51 predicted proteins | sample Alteio_BWMinHeat_84_FD_153548 | JGI IMG/M metagenome (GOLD analysis project Ga0207098, IMG submission 153548) | Enriched cells from forest soil in Barre Woods Harvard Forest LTER site, Petersham, Massachusetts, United States -... | ecosystem: Environmental > Terrestrial > Soil > Temperate forest >...
GTGGCCTCTTCGGGCACGGCGGCGCGAATCATGGCGCGCATTTTTTTGAGGGTGGAGCGGTGGGGTTGGGGACACGCGGCGAGGTAGGCTTCGACATCGGCGGCTTTGCCGTCACCGGTGAGGGGCGGAACTGTTGAGACAGAGATTGCTTTCTTCATGGGGCTGCTCCGGGATTGTTGGAGATTCGCCAAGTGCTTAGCTGCGGCGCGTCGCCTGCTCTTCGGCGAGGTAGGCCAACCAGTCCTCCATCCCCGAGCCGGATTTGGCCGAGGTTTCGAAGATGCGGATATTGGGGCGGATGGCGCGGATGTTGCGGACCGCCGCCTCGCGCTCAAATCCGACTGCCTCGGCAATGTCCATCTTGGTGATGACGGCGGCGTCGGCGGAGTTGAAAAGGGTGGGATATTTGAGCGGCTTGTCCTCGCCTTCGGTCACGCTCAGCAGTGCCACCCGGATTCTTTCGCCGAGGTCATAGCTGGAGGGGCACACCAGGTTGCCGACATTTTCGATGAACAGGTAGTCGAGCTGGCCCAGGTCGACGCCATCCCAGCCTTCGAGGTGCTTGCCTACCATCTCGGCTTCAAGGTGGCAGATTCCGTGGGTGTTGATCTGGCGGACGGGAGCACCGCTGGCCGCGAGGCGCCGCGCATCGTTGTCGGTTTCGAGATCGCCGACCAGGGCGGCGACGCGGGAGCCGCGCTCGCGCAGCAGGCGCAAGGTCCGCTCAAGAAAGGCAGTCTTGCCGGTGCCGGGGCTGGAGACAAGGTTCAGCACCAGCACGCCCGAGGAAGTAAACCGCTCGCGCAGGCCACGCGCCAATTCATCATTCTTCTTGAGAATGCCCTGGCGAAGTTCGACAATCCGGGTGGTCATGGTTTTACGCTTTCCTCTGCTTCTTCGATCTCGATGGCATCGATCTCCATTTCGCGGCCCTGGCGTATGTCGCTGGCCGGTTCTCCGCAGAGGCTGCATCGGAAGTTCTGCAGGCTTTCGATCTCGCTGTCGGCGCCGCACGCCGTGCAATGCACCCGCACTGGCAGCACATTCACGACCAGGCGCGAGCCAGCGAGGGGGGTGTCTTCGGTGGCAATGCCATAGCAGAACTGGAGCGAATCTTCGACTACGGCGGCGAGCGCGCCAACCTTGAGGCGCACCTCGACGACGCGCGCGCCGGGAAACTTCTCCAGCGAATCAATCACGGACTCAACAACGCTCGAAATGATCGACAATTCATGCATGAGGGCAGGACCGGCCTCGGAAAGCACGATTCTACTCCCGGCCCCGTGGCGCCTGGAGTGGCGAAGCGCACTCGACCGGCGAGATTGGTCCAGATTGTAAGATGGAGGTCAAAGGAATCTTCCCCGTGCCCGACACCGCCGCGCCATCCAAACCTTTCGATTCGCCAGCCGTTTCCGTCGTCGCCACGCCCGCCCGGTCCGCCCCGACGCGGCTCACACTGAGCGAACTCGCTCCCGGCGTCATGCAGTCCGAGATTCGCGCCATGACGACAGAATGCGATCGCATTGGCGGTATCAACCTGGCCCAGGGCGTCTGCGACACCCCTGTGCCGGCGCCGGTGGAAGAGGAGGCCATCAAGGCCATTCGCGCGGGCTATAACATCTACACCCGGCTCGACGGCATCGAGCGTTTGCGTAAGGCGATCGCAGAAAAGCAGCAGCGCGACTATGGGCTGACGTACGATCCGGAAACGGAAGTCCTGGTGGCCAGCGGGGCCACGGCCGGTCTGCATGCCGCGGCCATGGCGCTGCTCAATCCCGGCGACGAAGTGCTCCTGTTCGAGCCGTTTTACGGCTATCACGTGGCCACGCTCAACTCCATGCGCATCAAGCCGGTGCTGGTTGCCCTGGCCGAGCCGAACTGGGTGCTGGACACCGATGCGCTCCGGGCTGCGATCACGCCGAAGACAAGGGCCATCATTCTCAACACCCCGGCCAATCCCAGCGGCAAGGTATTTTCGAGGGCGGAGATCGAGGCGATCGCCGATGCCTGCCGGAAACACGACCTGTTTCTCTTCACCGACGAGATCTACGAGTACTTCGTGTACGACGGGGCGCGCCATATTTCGCCGGCGACGCTACCCGGCATGCGTGAGCGCACCATTGTGATGTCGGGGTTTTCAAAAACGTTCAGTATCACGGGATGGCGCCTGGGGTACGCGACCGCCGATGCCAAGTGGATGGCTGCGATGGCCTATTTCCACGACCTGACGTACGTGTGCGCGCCCTCGGCATTCCAGCATGGTGCGGCGGCTGGGCTAGAGCGGCTTCCGACGAGTTTCTATACCCAGATCGCCATCGACCACCAGTCCAAGCGGGAGAGAATGCTCTCGGCGCTGCGCGATGCGGGATTCGAGCCCAGCGTGCCAGCCGGAGCCTACTACGTGCTGGCCAGCGCCGATCGGCTGCCGGGAACCACGGCGGCGCAAAAGGCTCGCAACCTGCTGGCCGCGACAGGGGTGGCATCCGTGGCGGGAAGCGCGTTCTTCCGTCCCGGACGCGGAGAGAACCTGCTGCGCTTCTGCTTCGCCAAGCAGGACCATGAACTGGATGAGGCCTGTGCGCGGCTGCGCAAGCTGTGAATCGTGGGATCCGTCCCGGTATGGCCTTATAAAATCAGCGTGGCGGCTTCGATGCAAAAGGGCGCCCCACCGAGGTTGAAGTGAACGAATTCCCGCATGCCATGTTGCGCGAGATTTACGAGCAGCCTGACGCCATCCGCCGGACGCTGGATCTTTATCTCGACGGGCAGACCTTCGACGCGCAAGCCTTTTCCCCGTTGGCGAAGTGGCTGAACCCGCGCGGGGAAGTGCTCATCGCCGCCAGCGGTTCCAGCCGCCACGCCGGGCTGGCGGCCGAGATCATTCTCGAAGATTTATGCGGCCTGGCTGTGGACGTGGAGTACGCCAGCGAATACGGGTGCAGGACTGGGGCCAACCCGCGCAACCCATCGCTGCTGGTGATTTCACAATCGGGCGAAACCTCGGATACGCTGGCCGCTTTGCGCTGCGCGCGGGCAAGCGGCCACCAGACCCTCGCCATCGCCAATGTGGCCGGCAGCACAATGATGCGCGAGGCATCGGCCGCCATGCCCCTCGGCGCGGGGCCGGAGTTGGCCATCCCGGCAACGAAGAGCTTTACCTGCCAGCTCACGGCTTTGTATGTGCTTGCGCTCTACGAGGCACAGCAACTGGGCACCTTGGATGAGACGGAAATCGCCCGCAGGATTATCGAGCTGCATGCATTACCCGGGCAGATCCAGGGCCAGTTGAACCGCTGGCGCGAGCAGACGGCGCACCTGGCCGCGAAATATTCAGACGCAAACACGTTTCTGTATCTTGGCCGCGGCGTGCACTATGCGATCGCCCGCGAAGGCGCGCTGAAGATGAAGGAAGCTTCCTACGTTCATGCCGAAGGCTACCCGGCCGGAGAACTGAAGCACGGCCCGAATGCCCTGGTCAGCGAGCACGTCCCGGTGGTGGTGATCGCAACCGTCGACCCCGCGTCAGGAGATTCAACGAACCGGTACGAAAAGACAATTCAGCTTCTCGAGGACATGAAAAAACAGCAGGCCCGGGTCATTGCGGTGGCGAACACCGGCGACCGGACCGTGGCGGAGTTGTCGTCGGACTGCATCGAGGTCGAGCCGGTTTCGGAACACCTGCTGATCATTCCGGAGGTGATCCCGCTGCAGTTGTTCAGTTACTTTATGGCGCTGGAGCATGGCGTCGATGTCGATCGGCCGCGCAATCTCTCCAAAGCGGTCATCGAAGTGTAGCAATCACCGACGCGTCGCATGGTTGGTTGCTATCGAATCATTGCGCTCAAGTAGCGCGGCAAGGGCAGGAGCATTCAATGCAAACTCCATGCTCGGCTCTGCGGGTTGTGCGCCGCGAAATAATGGCGGCCGTTCGAAGAGCCGGGGTCGGAGTTTTCCTGGCGCTTCTGGCCGCGACTTCATTCGCCCAGGAAAAAACTAAACCCACAGCGCAACCGGAACCACCCTCGGTAAACACCCAACTTCCGGTTAACTGGCTGTACGGCGCCTACATTCCGAAAAATGCTCCCCTGGTTGCATTGAATGGTCGGGAGCGATTCAAGCTTTACATTCGCCAGACCTACACGACACCTGGCATTTATATCAAGACCGGATTCTTTGCGATGCACGATCAATTGAGAAATACGCCGCCGGCCTGGGGCGATGGATTCCCTGGCTTCGCCAAGCGCGTTGGCTCCAATCAGGCGACGAATATCATCCAAAACTCATTCACCTCGTTGGGCCAGGGAGTGGTTGGATGGGAACCGCGCTACGACCGTTGCCGATGCGAAGGAGCTTGGCCACGCTTTCGACACGCTTTCGTCAGAAACTTCATAACCTATAGCCACAACGAAAAATCAATCAGGCCGAATCTCATGCCCTTTGCGGCGGCATTCGGAGCGGGAGCAATCGGCGCAACCTGGAATCCCAATAATCCAACGATCACAGTCAAGGGATATCAGAGCGTCATCACGCAAGCGTGGGTGGGAGTGATTATCAACAGCATTGGTGAATTTGCGCCTGACGTAAAGAAGAAGATCGGCAGACACAAGGATTGATCCGCGAGATTCAATATGTGTCTAGGGCAGGAGGGGGGCAGGTGCGCTCTTCCCGGTGCCTGCCTCCCTGTTCTTCATTGACGTCTCAAGGTCATTTGCACGGGATTGCAGTGCAATCTACCCCAGCCCCACGCCCGAACTCCATTTCGCTTGCATGGCATCTGCAGTATCGAAGTAATAATCGCGATCGCAGGGGAAGAGCCCCGGAATCGGAGCGGGATCGGTCACTGTGTGCCCGTCCGTCCACTGCCAGAGCGTCCATTGGGTCCAGCTGGCCGGAAGCACGGGAGTAGGGCCATATTGAGCCAGCCATAACCAGCAGTTCTGCAGGGTTGGATCGGCTTGCGATCCCAGTTGCTCCTTCAGATACGAGCCGCCATACAATCCCGGCCAAACTCCCGTGGCTTCGTGAATATGGGTAACGAAATCTTTGGCTTCATCAAGCGACATGGTTGACCCGGCCCGATTCGACTCGAAATCGAGCACCAGGATCGTTCCCGCCTCCGGCTTTACCGTGTTCAGAAAAAACTCAGCCTGGCTTATGCCGTCGTCGCCATTCCCGAAATGGTAGGCGCCCCAGAGTAATCCGAGTTGCTGCGCCGTTTGCAAATTGGCCGCATAGGTGGGATCGGCGAATCCGGTGCCCTGGGTTGCCTTTTGAATGACGCCCAGGATCCCGGCCTGCTGCGCGGCGGCCAAATTAGGGTTGGCGTTATTGTGGGAGATGTCGATCACTACATTGGTGCGAGCCATGTCTTCCTCCAGTGTTTCCCTGTTGAATCAATCCGCAAGCCTGGGATCGAGGATCATTCGTGATGCGGGGAATCGCGGTCCAACTTTAACAGAACCGCGACCCGAGACGCCCCTCTATCGCAGCGCGGCCCAGATGGCAACGTTCAGCCCTACCATGAGCACAGACGAAGCGGGGATCAGGAGCAGGGCTTTTTTGAGCCGCAGCGGATCGCCCCCGGCGATGGCGCCGATGATGCGCGAACTGACCGCAAGTCCCGCCCATCCGCAGGTGATCACGAAACCGATGGCGGTTCCGGGCAGGCGCGGAAATGCTCCGCCGGTGATGGCGAGCGTGGTGGGGAAGACCGGGGCCATGGCCAGGCCGGCCAGGAACACGAGCCCGGCGGCCTCCCCGGCCTTGTTGGTCCTCAGCATCAGGAAGGTTGTAACGGCCATTGCCACCGAGGATGCAAGCAGAACCAGAACGGCCGACATGTGGATGAGAATGGGAGACACCGCGACCCGACCCAACAGCAGGCCGAACGCAAATCCCAGCGAGAGGATGTTCAGAGCCCGCGACTCTGGAATGCCCTGGGCAATGAGATGGCGGGCGAGCCAGTTCCACACCCCCACTTCGCAAGAGACGTAGAGAAAAAGGAAGAAACCGAGCAGAAACAGCAACGGATGGCCGAGGATGGGACCTGCCTGGGTGAGAACGAAACCCGATCCTCCGGCCGGCGCCGGCATGTGTGTGGTGGCTTGGATGACGATCGAAACGAGGGTCATCCCGGCGATGGTGTAGCAAAGCCGTACCCATTTGCGCTGAAAGAGATTGGCGGAGATGAAGGGGGTCGCCAGTCCGCCGAGGCCGAAGAAAAGATTCACCAGGTTGAGAGCGGTGGCGCGGTGCGCCTCGCTCACTCCGCTGACCAGCGCGTTGGCGGCCGTGACCACGATTCCGCCGCCCACACCGAGGACAAAGAGAAGAAACACGATGCTGCCATAGCCTCCGGCGCGCGGTAGAGCGAGGAGCGCACTGGCGATGAACACCAGGCCAAGGATGAGGCCGATCTTGTCGCCCTCGGTATCGAGCAGCGGACCGACGCACAGGGACGCGATCATCAGTCCCAGCGCCTGCGCGAACGCGATGGTGCCGTTTTGCGTGGGCGTCAGGTGAAAGCGCTCTGACAGGTCGGGCAAGATGGTGCCCAGCATAGCGGCGATCATTCCGTAGACGAAGATGGCGAGGATGGCGGCAAAGATCAGCACGGGCAGGGGTGTCCTTTCAATTCCGTAGGCAAGGATACGGCATGAACCCACTGCGCTCATCACAAAAGGGCGGCGTCCCGGCTTACTGCTCATGGGCCATTGCGTCTTTAGGATGAAAGACCGCGCTTGCGTGAAACAAAACCGTCCGTTCGTTCGTTTTCTCTTTAGGCAAACACCGGCGCCCCGGCCGCTTCTCCGATTTCAGCCAATCTTTCCCGAGCGGAGCACACGTCAATGGGTGATTTTTGGAAAGACGTCAAACACGCGCTGCACCTGTTTTTCAAGAGTCCGGGCTTCACCATCGCCGCGGTTTCAGCACTGGCCCTCGGCATTGGCGCCAACACCGCAATTTTCACCGTGGTCAACTCGGTGCTCCTGAAGCCCCTCGCCTACCCCGATGCCGACCGCATTGTCGCTTGCGAGCTTACCGGGCCACAGGGAAGCTTTCCAATCGCATCGATTCCGAAGTTCCAGATCTGGCAACAACAGACAAGTGTGTTCAAGGACGTGGGTGCCTACGACTTCGCCGGTCCCGGATTCAACATCACCGGCGACCGCCCCGAGCTGGTCCACGGCATTCATGTGTCCGAGGCCTGGTTCCGCGTCTTTGGGGCGCCCGTCATGTTGGGGCGAACTTTTACGCCGCAGGAAGACGCGCCCAACGGCGGCCATGTCGTGGTGCTGAGTTACGGTCTGTGGCAGCGCAAGTTTGGCGGCCGTGCCGACATTATCGGCAAATCGCTACCGCTGGGGAATGAGCCCTACACGATCATCGGGGTGCTGGGGAGGGATTTCGTTTCCGACCCCGATGCCGAAATCTGGCTCCCGTTCCAATTCGAGCCCAACAGCACCAACCAGGGCCATTTCTTCCAGGCCGCGGCAATGCTGAAGCCCGGCGTGACAGTGGCCCAGGCCAACGCGCAGATGAAGCTCGCATGGCAGCAGTATCTGCGCACGTTCCCGAAGGCAAATCAGCAGGGAGGATTCGGAGTTGAGGCGCTGCGCGACTCGATTATCAAAGACGCCCGCAAATCGCTGCTTGTGCTGCTGGGGGCGGTGGGGCTGGTGCTGCTTATTGCCTGCGCCAACGTCGCCAACCTGCTGCTGGTGCGCGCCACCGGCCGCAGGCGCGAATTCGCCATCCGCTCCGCGCTGGGCGCGAAACGTTTGCGCATTGTGCGCCAGCTACTCACCGAAAGCGTGATGCTCGGCGTGGCCGGCGGTGTGCTCGGCCTGATTCTCGGCTTCGTCGGCGTGCGGGCGTTGCTGGCGATCAGTCCCGCGGGCTTGCCGCGCATCGGCGAAGATGGATCGGCCATCGGCATGGATTGGCGCGTGCTCTGCTTTACGCTGGCGGTTGCGATTCTCACCGGGATCCTGTTCGGCCTGTTTCCTGCTTTCAGTGTCTCGCGCACCGACCTGAATTCGTCGCTCAAAGACAGCAGCAACCGTTCCGGTACCAGCATGCGCCACGGAAAGGCGCGCGCCCTGCTGGTGATCAGCGAGGTCTCGCTGGCTCTGGTGTTGCTGATCGGGTCGGCGCTGCTGATCCGGACCTTTGTCGCGTTGCACGCTGTGAATCCGGGCTTCGACGGACACAACGTTCTGACCATGGAGATGTCGCTGACCGGGCCGCGTTTTGAAAAGACCGCGGGTGTGGCGCAACTCTCGCACGATGGACGGCAGCGGCTGAATGCCATTCCTGGCGTCGAGGACTCGGCCTTCACCTGCTGCCTCCCGATCCAGGGTCAGTTCGGTCTCCCGTTCACGATCGTGGGAAAGCCGGTTGATCCATCGAAGGGGCCCCCGGGAGCGGGATGGATGAGCGCATCGCCCGATTACTACAAGCTGTTCAGGATCCCCGTCCTGCGCGGGCGCGAATTTACTGACCAGGACACGGCCGGGGCGCCGGGTGTGGCCCTCATCAACGAAGCACTGGCCAAGCAGTTCTTTCCCAAGGAGAATCCGGTGGGTCAGCAGATCGTGATCGGGCATACGGTGGGGCCGGAGTTTGAAGAGCCGGCGCGGCAGATTGTCGGCGTGGTTGCCAATACCCACGATGGCGGACTCAGCCGCGATCCCGGCCCGCTGATGATCGTGCCGGACGCGCAGGTCACCGACGGGATGACCAAGCTGAACGCAGGCATCGTACCCCTGCGCTGGGTAGTGCGCACCCAACGCGATCCGCGCCAGCTCACGCAGGTCATCACCGAGCAGCTTCGCCAGGCAAGCGGCGGCTTTTCCGTCAGCCGGGTCAAGCTTATGGAGGAAGTCGTTTCGCGATCGACGTCGCGCGAAAGCTTCAACATGATGTTGCTGACCATCTTCGGTGGGGTGGCACTGGTGCTGGCAGGCATCGGCATTTACGGGTTGATGGCGTACTCGGTGGAACAGCGCACGCAGGAGATGGGCATTCGCATGGCGCTCGGCGCGGATCGGGGCGTTATTCGCAAGCTGGTCGTCTGGCACGGCATGCGATTGGCGCTGGTGGGTGTGGTGCTGGGGATCGGCGCGGCCTTCGGGCTCACGCGCTTCCTGGCCAGTTTCCTGTTCGGCGTCAAGACGTGGGATCCGATCGTGTTTGTCGCCGTGCCCTTGATCCTGACAGGGGTGGCGCTGTTGGCAGTATGGCTGCCCGCAACGCGGGCTTCAAAGTTAAACCCGATGGTGGCGCTGCGCGTGGAGTAGATCACGGGTGGTCGTGGTGATTTACAACCGGACGCATTTCTCTGGTCTCGCTGTAGTAAGTGAGGATGTTTCCCTGTCAACGAATTGATCGGCACAAACTTTCTCTCAAGTAACTTCTTGTTAAAATTGTATGCCATTTAGACTGCTTACTCTAATATGTCCTGGGGGAAGCAGCCGATTGTCAAAGTGTTCAAGTCTTATAATTAGTTGCCGGGTTTGAATCATCGGGTTCGTTTACAGGAAGGGGGGATACAGATATATCGCATGGTATCTCTTCTTACTATCTTCGTCCTTTCGCTTCAAACAGCTTCGGCACCCGGTAGTCCGCATGCGATTGTATGCCCGGCGGTGAGTAACCAGGAGGTCGTCATGAAGATTCACTTTGTTCGATCCGGCGGCTTTGGCGGCGCGGCCACGCGCGTGGAAGGCGACGTAAGCCTTGACGATCATGGAGCCCAGGTAATCTCAGAAAAAGCAGGTTATCAACGGCCATTGGCGGCCTCGGAAGCGGCGATGCTGCGTTGCGCCGCAGAGCCGAAACCTAAGTCAAAAAACAATCTGCCCAAGGCTGCCGCCATGCCTGATGGATATCAATACGATATTTCAACTGTGACAGACGACGGCAAGGTTCACCACCTTGCTTCGTTGTCAGATACCGCGAATACTTCAAGCCGGACCCCGGAAGAAGAAGAGCTTTTCAAATGGGTTCAGCAAGAGTCGGAAAGAATCTGGGATTACAAGATCAACCATCGCTGAAAAATTTCTCTAACTTCTCCATCGGCTGTGCTATAGTCCGAGTCGCTCCAGGCAACATAACTCGGAGGACTCGTGAATGTGTAAGCATGTTGGCTGCTCCAGTATCTTTTGCATTCTCCCGCCTCGTGTTTTGCTCAACATTGCACAGAATGGCAATGAAGACCAGCGCTCGTTCGCGCTACAGGCGCTGTCGTTGGATCACAGCCTGCGCACCAGCCGTCTCACATTTTCGTTGCTCGGCGGGTTACAAGTTTCCCACGAATCTCTTACGGCGGCACCGCCGCAAAAGCAGCGCCTCATTTACGACACGCAGCAATCGGAGACCCTTCCTGGAAACCTGGTTCGCTCGGAAGGCGGGGCGGCGGTGGCTGATGCCTCGGTCAACCAGGCGTATGACGGCCTGGGATTTACGTTCGATTTCTATTACGCAGCCTATCAACGCAACTCGATTGACAATGCCGGCCTGACGCTCAAGGCGACCGTTCACTACAGCAAGAAGTACGATAACGCCTTCTGGAATGGGCAGGAGATGATTTTCGGCGACGGAGATGGCGTGATCTTCAACGGTTTTACCAGCTCAGTCGATGTGATCGGACACGAATTGACCCATGGCGTAACCGGAAGCGAGGCCAATCTGAATTACCAGGGCCAGTCGGGCGCGCTGAATGAATCCATTTCCGATGTCTTCGGCTCGCTAGTCAAACAGTTCTCCGCCAATCCCAAACAGACCGCGGATAAGGCTGACTGGTTGATCGGCGATAACCTGCTGGCCAAGGGGATCAACGGGATCGCGCTTCGATCGATGAAGGCTCCGGGGACTGCCTACGACGATAAGGTTCTGGGCAAAGACGATCAGCCGGCGGACATGAAAAATTACGTCCACACCGCCGAGGACAATGGCGGAGTGCATACTAATTCCGGTATTCCCAATCGCGCTTTCTATCTTGTCGCTTCTAACATCGGGGGATTTGCGTGGGAAAAAGCGGGACAGATCTGGTATGACACGTTGACCGATCCGCGCCTGAAGCGCAACGCCGATTTCTCCACGTTCGCCAATCTGACGGTGCTCAATGCTTCCCATCGCTACGGTGGCGGATCCGAGGCAAAGGCTGTCTCGGATGCGTGGAACCAGGTGGGCGTAAAGATCAAGAAGTCCTGATTAGGCACCCCTGCGGGGACGAAGGCGTACGGTCGAATCACTCCAACCATGGTGGGGAGGGCAGGGAAGTGTCTCGAGCAGGATGGAACCGCCCCTGGCCATCCGCAGCCCGGGCATGACTGAGGCATCGAGCAAAGTCCAGATTCAGGAAGCGCCTTCGATTGGGGGATAATCCGCTTGCGCAGGTTACAGTTGCCCAGCGAGGGCAGCCTAGCGGCTCATGATCTTGTGTGCGAGAGTCTCTTCGTCTGAGTCAGCCTGGATGATCTTGTTGTGGAGGCAGTAGAGGGCCAGTTCCAGACGGTCGGACACGCCGAGCTTATCGTAAATTTTACGCAGGTAGTTCTTGATCACCTGCTCTGTCGTCCCCAACTGGTAGGCGATCTCCTTGTTCCGCTTGCCCTGGGTGATGCACGTGATGATGGCCATTTCCTTGGGCGAGAGCCGCGGCTGGCTCTTGGGACTGACGAGCGCCGCAGCCTGCGCGCGATATGCCTCAATCACCCAGTTGATCGATTGATTGTCGATCCAGGTCTCGCCGGCTGCGATCCGGCGCACGCATCGAACCAGCAAGTCAGGAGAAATCGAGCGGGAGATGATCCCGCGAACTCCCTTGCGATAAAGCTCGACGGTATGGCTTTCGTCGGCAGTCACGGCCTGGACGATCAGCTTCAGATCGGGTGCGACCCGGAGGAGTTCGTGAATTGCATTGGCCGAACCGGCCAGTAGGGTCCCTTCGAGGAGCACAACATCGGTGGGATAGCGCTCGATGGCTGCGCGCAGGTTCTCCAGGGAGTCTGCCTGCGCCACCACCCGGAGATCGTCTTCGAGCGCGAAGACCTTGCGAATCCCCACACGGTAAATGGCTTGAGAATCCGCGAGAATAATGCGGATCACTCCAGGTTTAACTTGTCCGTCCAAGGCTTCGTTTTCGGGCGAATCTTCAAGAAATTCCATACAGGGCTGCGGCACTGCCAGGCCAGAGCGTCACTGTTCCACGAACTCATACTCGTCAATGGTGGCGGCAACCTGGGACTGGGACTGGCTCATGGAGCAGCGTACCACACGTCCGTGGCAATGAACCAGAACATCGTGAGTTGTTCCCAGGATCGCTCCCGGCATGCGCAGGGAAAAATTGATTCCTTCTCCAACCCGGAGCGGGCTGTTCAGTTCAAACAGAACTCCGCTGGCGCTTACGTTGTTAGTAAGTGCGGTGTACTCCTCGGTCGAGGTCGAAATCACCACCGGCAGAGTTAAAGGAAACCGAACGGCACACCGAACCTCGTGTCCCGGGGAAGCGGGGGTGGGGGAGTCAGACACGATAGCAATTTCCGGTCTCTTGCGATCTTCCATAGACAATGTCTCCAACTTCCGGAGCCTTCTGGATTGATGCTTGAATCTGTTTTTAAGACTCTAGCGGACTGGACAGGCAAATCCCACAGCACGAAAGTTCCCATAAAAGTAACCTCTTGCAGGTCCGACAGATAGCGGACATAGACCCGAGACTGGGTGCCGTCGACGTTCCTATGCCGCACACCTCGAGGAATCCCTATTCCGGGAAAAACGCCGCGGACCCGCCAACCCACTCCTGGTTCTTGTTGTGGTCTACTCCCATCATCTTTCCCCGTCCTAGCCGCACCAGCGAAAGAACCGGGGTGAGGGTGCCGTCATCGGGCCAAAGGTAGAGGATGCGTATTTCGGCCTGCGTCAACCCATGGGGTGTTTCGATCGTGGGTACGAAATTCAGCCGCTGCTGGAGAAGAAACTCGCCGCGTGCGGGGGCGGGAATCGACTCCAGTTGCGCCTGAGTTGGGTCAAACTGGATTCCTTTGCCGGCAAAAGAGAAAAGCGGCTTCAGCAGCAGATCGGGGTAGGCGTCGGACCCCGATTGGCGGGGCATGGGTACTCCGGCCTCTTCGAGCGCGCTCCGGCCCGGTCCCTCGAGGAAATCGTCCAAGAAGACGGCGGGCGGAACAACCGGATGGCTTCCCGGGGGCCGACAGAGCCACGGAAGTGAAAACTTGCTGATCAGGAAATACCAGTTCGGATGGCCCGCCCACTCGACCTCCCACTCCCGAGTTAAATCAAAGGGCAACTGGATGTTGCGGGCGATGAGTTCGTCCACGATCGCGCGATTGTAGATGCGGTGGATCGGGACCAAGCTGCCATTCTGGTTTCGATAATGAAGTTTGCTTCCTGCCGGTTCGAGTGCGGCTATATCCACGACTGAAATCCCGAGGCGCCGGGCCGTGACTTCGAAATCCGGTCGGGTCTTCTGGTGCATCGGGTCCACCTCCGTGAGCACAACATTTTTGGGTGCGTGGCCCCCCAGGATCGTCCGTCTTAGCATGTTCCAGTATTTTTCCTCGCTCAGTCCCCCCAGGAACATGCCCAAACTGCCGTTCAACTCGAATATTTCCCGGTACCCGGCACCCAGCACCGCCTGATACCCGTAAACAGACGGGAACGCCTGAATCTCGACCAGGCGTGGTGCCAGGTTGCCGGAAGAGTCGCGCGCCAAGGCAAAGTCGGCAGTAAGAAAGTGAGGATGGGCCGTATTCCCTGCCACCCGGTAGGCTGGGGGGATGGCTTGCCGGGCCGCAGCCAGGTAATCAGCCCGGCCGATGAGAGCGTGGGCAAGTTCCGCACCGGCGTTCGCCATTTCTTCCAAGAGACTCAGGGGCACAAAAATGGGGGTTTCAGACACCCGAAACTCGACTCTGACCCCGCAATGCTCCTGGAGCCAGGCCAGAAGGGACGCATAACGTTCCAAAGTGAAACTGCGATTGAAACGGATTCGTAAGTCGGGAATCACGATTTTGACCTCTTTTGGAGACTAACGAAGGGGAGTAACTGACAGCAGAACCAGCCTATACCGCAGGCGGCATGTAAACGATTACGAGATGACTGTATGCACGGGCTCAGAAACTTGCTATGTGATCTAGCGCACTGATGGACTAACTGTTTTGCCAGTAACAACTTTGAGGTCCAAGAAATGATTCCCAAAGATTTGCAATAAAGATTACTTTTGTCGTAGTCGCAATCACTCTTCTGGGGTACTCTTGATTACGCATTAACTAAAGACAAGGGAGACCATTCCAATGACGTTCTTTTCTACTTTCCGTTTTGCAGCACTTTTTGTATTTTCGACCTTCTCTGCCATCGCGTTTGCCGAAAGCAGTCCGATCATTCTGCCGCCCCAGCCTTCGACCAATGGTGGTAACGTTGCCATAAGCAGCCCGATCATCCTGCCGCCCCAGCCTACGACCAATGGCGGCAATGTAGCCGTGAGCAGCCCGATCATCCTGCCGCCCCAGCCTACGACCAATGGTGGCAATGTAGCCGTGAGCAGCCCGATCATTCTGCCGCCCCAGCCTACGACCAATGGCGGCAATGTAGCCGTGAGCAGCCCAATCATTCTGCCGCCCCAGCCTACGACCAATGGCGGCACTATTGCTGCGGCATAATGATTTGCTGCTAGACTTATTCCTGCCAGTCCCAGAGTGAGCAGGTGATGAATGCCGTTGAATCTGGATATGATTCTGTGGCTAGCCGGAGTCTTTGCCGAGGCCGGTGTAATCGCGCTCTGTGTGCGAGCACGGCTATTTCGAACTGCTCCGATGTTCTGCTCATATATTGTTTGGAGTCTGTTCATTGACACAGTCTTTCTTTTTCTCCATCTCCGATATCCCCCGTCCAGTCCCATATACTTCTGGTCTTACATGCCGCAAATGGTCGTGGACTCGCTATTCCAGTTCGCCGTTCTTGTTGAACTGGGATGGGGGGTACTCAGGCCGATACGAGCCTCCCTACCGAGGCGATCGATTCTGATTCTGGCTGTACTGATTGTTCTGGCGGGAGCCGTAATCTGGCCGATCGCGGCGTGGACGATACCGGCAAATCTGTCCGCTTCAAGTCGCACCTTAGTCCAGGTGCAACAAACCTTTGCGGTCCTCAGGGTTGTCGTCTTCATGGCGCTCGCCGGGTTCAGTCAGATTCTCTCCATTGGCTGGCGAAACCGCGAGTTGCAGATCGCAACAGGCCTCGGATTCTACTCCATGATCAGTCTCGCGGTGTCGCTCATCCACACCCATCAGGCTCCCGGTCTTCGCTATGGCCAGCTGGATTCGCTCGTGATGGCGAGTTATTTCTCCTCCTTGCTGTATTGGGTGTACAGTTTCGCGCAGCGAGAGGAAGAACGCCAGGAATTTACTCCCCAGATGCGAAGTTTCCTGTTGGCGGTTACCGGAGCTGCCCGCAGCAATCGGGTTGCCTTGGCGGATGCGGGAATCGACAGAACCAGCAAAGCCGGAAAATCATGACCCAACTCCTTGGAATCCAATCATTTAACGAGACGCATTAACCCCCGTCGGCGTTACCAGCGGGATGTTACCTAGGTGCACCTCACTTTTGGGTACCTTTTCCGGGTCAAATTTGTACCCAAAGGGCGGTTTTTGGTGCACAATAACACCATCGTCTGGTACAAGTAGTAGGACAGATTTGAATAACCGGGATCGCAACTGAAGGAAACTGTGGGTTACCGAATCTCGGTTTTTGAGGATCACTAATGATTCTGATCTTGCTCCAAATTGCGGTTTTTGCTGCCGTGGCGGGTTTTTTTGTCCGTTGGCGCGCCGCCGTACGTAGACGGAATGCGCAAACGTGGGATTCGCTCGTCGCTCGCCTGCGCCCGGAATGGAGCGCGCGCGAACTGAGCGACCAGTTTCTCTGGAAAGAAGGCCTCAACGCCACGCAGGATGACGCCTGGCAGCGGATGGAAGGTCCCAAGGGTCTTTGGGTCATGTTTCAGAATGCCAAGGTGATGATGGAAATGGCCGACTTCGCCGCCAAGCATAACGAAGCGGTCGACAAAGTTCTGATTGAAACGCTACGTAGCGACGCGATGCAAATTCGAGTCTGCGTTCTGATGGGGCTGGCGCAATATGCATTTAGCCAGGCCAGCGAAGGGGTACGCGTGAACGCTTTTCGCGCCGCTTCGATGTATACGTCGATGGCTGCGCGAATGACACAGCTGCTGCAGGATCATGCGGCCGTCGTACTGCCTGATTTTGTGGCCGCGATGTAATCGCGAAACTCCAAGCTTGAAAAAAAACCCGGCCACGGCCGGGGTTTTTTATTCAAGTTCACCTTCAAGCCCTGTTCTGGGCAAGAAACGTGTTAATCCTGTCGTATTCCTCCTGGCTGAGGCGGAAATTGAGAGCCGGTGCTAGACCGTCGACCTGTTCCGCACTACGTCCGCCCACGATCGCTGCGGTGATGGAGGGGTGATGCAGCGTCCACGCCACTGCTACTACTCCCGGGCTGACTTTGTACCCGCTCCCGATCTCGCGCAGAAGCTCAACCAGCTTCAAGTTGCGGCTCAGACGCGGCTCGTTGAACTCGACCGCTCGCCGGCGCCAGTCGTCGGCCGGAAAAGAAGACACGCGTTCGGCCGTCATCTTGCCAGTCAACAATCCGGAAACCATGGGCGAATAGTTGATCACGCCAATCTCGTGAGCCTGAGCAAAGGGGAGAATCTCCGCTTCGACGGCCCGGCGCAGCATCGAGTAGGGCGGTTGCAGGCTGGTGATCGGCGCGATTTTTATTGCCCGCTCCATCTGCTCCACATTGAAATTCGAAACGCCGATATAGCGGATCTTGCCGTGCTCCTTGAACCGCGCCAGCGCCTCCCACCCCTCTTCGATTTCCGCTGCCGGATCCGGCCAATGAACCTGGTATAAGTCGATCGTTTCGACTCCCAGGCGGCGGAGGGAATTCTCCAATTCCTCGGCCAGAGAATCGGCCTTGAGCGACCGGTAGATCGAACGATCGGCGTTCCACCGCATCGAGCACTTGGTAAATACGAGCGGTTTGTGATGCGTGGACTTCAGCGCCCGGGCGACGATTTCTTCAGAATGGCCAAGGCCGTAAATGGCAGCGGTGTCGATCCAGTTGATCCCCAGGTCGAGGGCGCGATGGATCGCGGCAATGGATTCCATGTCGTCCTGCGGTCCCCAGGCGAATTCCCAGTTTCCGCCGCCAATCGCCCAGGCGCCGAACCCAATGGGCGTCAATCGAAGGTCTGAGTTACCGAGGGTACGCAAATCGCTCTTTACTGCTGGTGGTGTTGTGGTTGTGGCAGCTTGTGTCATATCTGTAGACCTAGATGTTACGCTGCCCCCGATTGGTGCAGCAAAAGCCGGTGCAGCTGAAGGAAATCCATGCGAGTTTGCGCGAGGTCCAGCCTTTTACCATTGCCGTCATACGGCCGAAGCTTCCTCTGTCAGCGCCAGCGACGGCTCTTCCGTCCGTCCGAAATAAGACCGCATTTGTGCCAATGCCCCTGCGAGCGTCGTCGCGATCGGAATCTCTTCGCCTCGGCTGATCTTTTGCGCCGCTTTCGTAACATCATCCGGGTAGTTCCATATTCCGATCATGATCTTGCGCTGCGGGGTCTGAGCGCGCAGACTGCGGCAAAGCCGGTGCGCCCGGGCCATCGCGAAGGGCGGCATCCCAGAGAGAAACACCAAGTCCGGATTCTCCGCCGAGACCGTTGCCAAGACCTCATCCGCTCGCTTGACAGGCATCGCCACTGCCTCAAAGCCTGCCTTCTCCAGCAACTGGCACAGCATCATCGATCCCAATTCATCGGTTTCATCCCGCACCGGGATGCAGAGCGCTTTCGGCGCGCCCGCACCGGCGTGTCTGGAGACCCCGGCTCCCCGGCCGCCTTCCTTCTCCGGTTCCCCATTTTCTCTGAACCCGAGTTCGTCGATAAGGTCCCGCGCCGTCTGGCGAATGAACCCGATCGAGGATTCGTCCAGATCCCCCTCCAGGCGGTCCTTCTCCGAAAGCATCAGCGCCGGAATCAACACCGAATCATAGATCGTTTCCAGCGAACCGTCCTTGAGACAGGTTTCCAGGATTTCACTCGCCTCGTGCTGATCCCGGGCGAGGAGGCGTTGATAGAAACAAGTAAAGGGCGGGACTACCGGCTGGTCGCCCAGCATCACAGTCAGGAACTCGAGCGAAGGTATGTGGCTGCCCATCACCACCAGGCATACTGTCAGGGGCACTGATAACGCCAGCCCGACCGGCCCCCAGATTAGCGTCCAGAAGGCTGCCGCCACCAGGATTGCGAGCGACGAGAGCCCCGTGTGCCTTCCATAAATATGGGGCTCGGCGTAGTTGGCTGTGAAGAGTTCCAGCACCAGGAAAACGCCGACAATCATCGCCGTTCGGCTCCAGCCTTGGAACACGGCCAGCGACAGAAGGGTCGGCAGCAGGGCGGCAACAGGCGACCCGATGTAGGGGACGAAGCGGAACAGGGTCGCGAGCGAGCCGAACAGCAAAGAGTGGGGCAGGCCGATGAAATAGAGCGCCGCCCAGACGAGACACCCGTAGATGAGGTTGATCAGCAATTGGAGCGAAAAGTAGCGGCTGATGCGGCGGGTAGCGTCGTTCATGGCCTGGGTAGTGACCGTCACGTGGCGATCGCCGGCCAGCCGGATCAGGCGGTTGCGCAAGTCCTCGCGCTGCAAGAGCACGAAGAAGGTGAACACCACGCTGAGGGCGGCCGTGGTCAGCGGCTCGACGACGCCGCCCAGCTGATCGAGGCGGCCGGTGGGTCGGGCCACTTCGCGCACCTGAACAGGCCGCTCCGGCGACGAACCCAGAGGTTTGTTTCCCGGTCGTGCGCCCGGGCGAATTTCAGCTGTTGCGGTCGAGTTCGCTAGCCCCAACTCTTCGCTAAACTTCTCCACTTCTTTCTGTGCGCGAGAGAAGGCAGAATCGCTGGGGCTGTGGATGGCCTCCATCTTCTGCGTGATGTTGTCGCGGTAGACCGGCAGATCGTTGGCCACGGCCACCAGCTGTGTAAACAGCATCCATGCCGACGTTCCCAGAAGGGCCGCAAAGCCGAAGATCACCAGGATGGCCGCCAGCGCACGGGGCAGACGTAGCCGTTCCAACAGCGTGACCACTGGCGCGAGAAGGAATGCGAATAGAAGGGCAAACGCCAGCGGCAGGAACAAAACCTTGGCGAGGTACAGGACCGTGATCGCCACCACAACGATCACCAGAAGCCACAGGCGCGACAGGATCCGCGCGGTGCCAGAATTATTCATCCCAAATCTCCTGCGCGCACCGGCGCCCCTGCCGTCTCCCTGAATGCTCGAGGTTCGGGCTGTCTCAGCCTGCCGCGTTGGCGTCGCGCGGCGTCTCGCCGTACGGCACGTTTTGTTTGGATGCGGAGAGGGCCGAAACTGCCGGACCGGAGTCCGGTTGCAGGTTTCGGAATCGAGAGTTGAGTCAATTTTTAGCGGTTTCAGAGGCGAAGAAAGAGCGGCAGGATGACAGGCCTGCTTCAGGCGGCGATCAGGAAGCGGCCGTTCTCCATGATCTTCTCTTCGCCAGAATCCGATTCGAGCCAGATGTTGAAGCCAAGGCCGACGACATCGATGTGGGTGCTGGAGTACCAGGGGGCGCCGGTGTGTTCGCCGTAGGGATTGCCGAAGGCGATGTGGATGCCGGGAAATTTCTCATCCTGGAGGATGTTGCCGATGACGCGCTCGATGCCGAGGTTGGTGCCGATGGCAAATTCGCCGACGCGGTCGGAGTTTTCGTCGGTGTGGGTGTAGGTCCAGAAGTCGGCTTCGAGCTGCTTGTTGTCGCTGGAGCAGGACACAATGCGGTTGCCGGCGATGTGGATGGTGAGGGGAGTCGAGGCGAGCAGGCCGTAGCGGGCGCAGAGCCAGTCGCCGACCACGCCGTCGACGACAAAGACGCCGTTGACTTCGCCGGGCGAGGTAAAGCATTCGCCGCCGGGGAGATTGCCCCATTTTTCAGTGGAGATGATGCCGGAGGTCTTGAACCACTTGTAGCCGGGGTTCATGTCGGCGGTGATGTCGGTGCCGGCCGCGGTGGTGGCGCGGATGCGGCGGGCGCGGCGAACGCGGTCGAGGACCTGTTGCGACAGCCGGTCGACGAGGTTGAAGTCGGCCCTCATGCCCTGGCACATGATTTCCGGGGTGATGTTAACCATGTGTGCGTGGCGCATGTGGCGGCGGTTGACCACGTCGGTCATCTGCATGCGCGAACGGAGCTCGTTGGGCTGCACCTGCACGGCGAAGATGGAAACCTGGGAGGTTTCCATGTCGGCCAGGATCTCGGCGGGCATGTTGGCCACCGGGCGGGGAGCGAGATCTTCAAGGACGAAGGCGTTCCATTGGCACCCGCGGCCAGCCAGCTGGGCCGCGAGCGCCGCCGCGATGGGTTCCGTGACCCGGTCGGTGATCAGAGTGACCTTTTCATCGGGCGCTATGCGCAGGCATGTGGTGACAGCGGAGCGGGCGCCGGGGGTGAACTCAGCCGGGTAATCGAGGGAGAGCAGATGGGTGGTGGTTTCGAGCATTCTGGCGGGCCGGTCTCCTTACAAAAAACACCCAGATGATGGGATGCGTGTTTTGTCAGGGTAACGGAAAATTCACGGGAATGAAATGGCCTGGATCAGGCTGGCGCCGTTTCCCAGGAAGTCGGCGCTTTCTCATGCAAGCGTATTGTGGGGTAAAGCCCATATTTTCTGCTTTTGAAACCTTTTGGCGGGTGGTCTCGCAAGGTCTAGTGTGGGCTTGTGGGAGAGCGGAATGAAGCGACGCCTGGTGATGGCCGGAGTTGTGGCGGCGGTGATCGCGGCGGGAATCTGGCTCGCGGTGGCGTGGGCCGCACGCCGGGGTCGCAGCGACTACTCGGGGACTGTGGAGACCCGGGAGATCCAGATCGGTTCGAAGGTGGGCGGGCGGGTGATCCAGGTGCCGGTCGAAGAAGGACAGATAATGAAGGCCGGGACGACGCTGGTGCGGTTCGAATGCGACGAATTGAAGGCACAGCGGACGCAGGCCGAGGCGGCCCAGGCCCAGGCTCAGGCGGACCTCGATCGAATGGTGCGCGGCAACCGGCCGGAGGAGATCGAGCAAGCGCAAGCGACGGCAAAAGCCAGCGAGGCGGCCTATGAGAGCGCTCGCAACGGGCCTCGCAAGCAGGAGATCGAGCAGGCGCAGGCGGACTTTGCGGCGGCGACTGCGGAGGCGACCAATGCCGAGGTCTCCTTCAAGCGGATGGAAAAGCTGGCGGCGACGGACACGATTTCACGACAGCAGTTTGACGATGCCCGGGACAAGCGCGACGCAGCCGCGCAGCGGGCCGAGTCGGCCAGGCAGCGGCTGGCGCTGTTGCAGGCCGGCACCCGCGCGGAAGATCTGAACGCCGCGGAAGCGCGATACAGGCAGGCGCAGGCGGCGGCGGTGCTGGCGAAGAAGGGGTTTCGCAAGGAGGATGTCGATGCGGCGCGGGGACGCGTGCAAGAGGCCCAGGGGCGGGTCGCGGAACTGGCCGCCCGGCTCCGTGAGGCCGAGCTGACTGCACCCGCGGATGCGGCGATCGAAGTGGTGAGCGTGCGACCCGGGGACCTCGTTCCCGCAGGACGCATTGTGATGACGATGCTCGAGAGTTCGCAGTTGTGGGTCAAGGTCTACGTGCCGGAGACGGATCTGGCCGGGGTGCACGTGGGACAGGGGGCGGTGGTACGCGTGGATGGATTCGGCGCGCGGGCGTTCGCAGGGCACGTCGGCCAGATCGCGTCGCAGGCAGAGTTTCTGCCCCGCAACGTGCAGACCAAGAGCGACCGCGAACACCAGGTTTTTGGGGTCAAGGTGTACGTGGACAATCCGCAGCAGGCTTTGAAGTCGGGGATGGCGGCGACGGTGCACCTTCAATGACGGCTATCATCGAAGCCGATCATCTGACCATCCGCTTCGGCTCGTTCACGGCAGTGAACGATGTGAGCTTCAGAGTGGACAAGGGAGAGCTGTTTGGTTTTCTGGGACCGAACGGTTCAGGCAAGACCACCATCATCAAGGCGCTGTGCGGGCTGCTGCCACCTACCGAGGGGACAGGAAGGATCCTGGGCATGGATGTTCGCACGGATGCTGCCGAGATCCGGCGGCGGGTCGGATACATGTCACAGAAGTTCGGCTTGTATGAGGATCTGACGGTTGCAGAGAACATCGCGTTCTATGCGGGCGTATATGGGCTGAGCGGTTCGCGGGCGGCGCAGCGGTTGCGCGAGGTGCAGGAACTCACCGGGATCGAGCCCTACATGCAGCGACGCGCGGGACAGCTCTCAGGTGGTTGGAAGCAGCGGCTGGCGCTGGCCTGCTCGATCATTCATTCGCCGGAGGTGGTGTTTCTCGACGAGCCGACGGCGGGGATCGATCCGGTGGCGCGGCGGGCGCTGTGGGATTTGCTGTTTCAGCTTTCGGGGCAGGGCGTCACGTTCTTCGTGACGACGCACTACATGGATGAAGCGGAGCGCTGCGGCCGGGTTGGCTATATCTATTCGTCAAAGCTGATCGCGATCGGGACGGTGGCGGAGTTACAGCGGCTGCCGGATGCGAGTCCGCCGGGCACGGCGCGGGTGCAGATCGTGACGGCTAACCCATCGGAGATGCTCGACGGCGTGCGCACGATGGAAGGCGTTCGCGAGGCGACCATCTTCGGACATGCCATCCATGCGCTGGTTGAGACGAACAGACTGGACGCGCTGCGGGAGAAGATGCCGAGGGCCAAGGTCGAAGTGATCGAACCTTCGCTGGAAGACGTGTTCGTCACCCTGACCTATCACATCATGGAGAACTCGCGATGAATCGCCTTTTCTACGGCCTGGTTCCGGTATGCAGAAAGGAGTTTCTGCACATTGTGCGCGATCGGGGAACGCTGTTTTTTGCGCTGCTGATTCCCATGCTGCAGCTATTTCTTTTCGGGTTTGCGGTGGATACGAATGTGCGCCAGATAGCGACTGTGGTGCTGGATGAATCGCATACCCAGGAGAGCCGGCGGCTGCTGGAGAGATTCGCGGGTTCGGACGTTTTCGATTTGCGCATCTACGCGCATTCGCCGGCGGAGATGTATGAGGCGATTCGTGCGGGACGGGCGCGATCGGGCATCCGCATTCCGGTGGATTACGCGCGACGGCTGCAGGATGGCACGCAGGCGACGGTGCTGGTGCTGGTGGATGGGTCGGATTCGAGCGTGGCCGGCCAGGCAGTCAGCACATCGACGGGCGTCGCGCTGACAGAATCGCTGGTGCGGGTGCTGCCGGATGGCGCGACGCCGATTGAAGTGCGCCCGTCGGTGTTGTACAACCCGGCAACGCGATCGGCGAACTTCTTTGTGCCGGGGCTGATTGCAATCCTGCTGCAGATCATGACGATTTTGCTCATTGCTCTGAGCCTGGTGAGAGAGCGTGAGCGCGGCACGCTTGAGCAACTGACCATGACGCCCGTGGCTCCGCTGGGGCTGATGGTGGGCAAGATGATTCCCTATGGCGTACTCGCATTCGGCGAACTATGCGCGATTCTGATCGTCATGGTCGCCATTTTCCAGGTGCCAATTCACGGGAATTTCGTTCTATTGCTGGGCTTGTCGATTCCGTTCCTCATGACGGTTCTGGGGCTGGGGCTGGTAATTTCCACTCGGGCGCGGACGCAGGCCGAGGCTTTTCAGTTGTCTATGGGCACGATACTTCCGTCGATCTTCCTGTCAGGCTATATCTTCCTGATCGAAAACATGCCGCCGTTCTTTCAAGGAATTGCGCGATTGATCCCCGCGACCTACTATATCCAGATTCTGCGCGGCATCATTCTGCGTGGCGCGGGCATACGCGATCTGTGGGTGCATGCCATCGTGCTTACATTCATGGGCTGCGCGACAATTCTGCTGGCGGCCCGCCAGTTTGTGAAGCAGGGGGCACGATAGACGTGCGCTGTCGTTCAAGCAGCCAACGCCTGCTCCTCGGTCATTTGCCGCTTCATGGGCTGACGCTTCCAGTAGGTAAGTGAGCGCCACACCCACTCCATGGGCCCGAATCGATAGTAGCGGAGCCAGACAGGGCTGAGGATCAGGTTCAGCGCCCATACGCAGGCCACAATGGTGTAGATCTGGAAGTACTCGAGGTTGCCGTAGAGCCCAAGACCATAGCGGCTGAAGAGCAGCATGCAGCTGATGCTGGTGAACAGATAATTACCGAGCGCGGTTTGTCCGACCGCTGCAACGCGGCGGGTGAGCCAGGGGACGAGACCGGCCTTGGCCACAACGACTACAAGAGCCACAATGGCCACTGCGCCGGAGAGGCGTCCAGCCTGGTAGAGCACCCACCAGCCGGACTCGGGCTGAAAGTTGTCGCGGATGAGTCCCAGGGCTTCAAAGCCATTGATGGGAATGCTCAGCAGAAATCCGACCGCGATGATCCAGCCGTATAACCTGTAACTCAGAGCGCCGGTCAGAAAGCCAACGCGATAGAGTCCCATGCCGATCAGCATCATGCCCAGCGTGTCGGTAAACCCGAAGGTGTAGAAGTAATACGCCTGAATCTTCGGTCCCCACTGCGCATGCCATTTCAACTGATCCAGATAACTGCCGCGCATGGCTTTCAGATCGTCATCGTGGTCCTTCTTGCGCTTTTCAAGCGTCTCATTCCACTTTTTCAGCGCATCCTGCTGTTCGGCGGTGAGTTTCTTGCCGGCCTTGGCGAGAGCCTGAGCCTCCTGTCCCTGGTTCCGCTCGCGGATGCCATCGATGGCGAAATAGGCGTCGGAGCCGCTGCCGATGACCAGCACGAGCGCGCCGGCGATGAGGAGATTTCTGAACCGGACATGGCGGCAGGGATAAAGAAACAGCAGCGCGGTTAGCCCATACCAATAAAGGATGTCGCCCATCCAGATGAAATAGAAGTGAAGGACACCGAAGAGCACCAGCCACATGTTGCGGCGGAGGAAGATGTCGGCGATGTTCTTGCGGCCACGGCGCTCAGCGCGCTCGATGAGCAGGATGACACCGGCGCCGAAGAGCATGGAGAACGCGGCGCGCATTTTGCCCTCGAAGAGCACCCAGCGGATGGACCACGCGATGAGGTTATACGTTCGGTGATGGCCGACAATGAGGGGGTTGGTGTACATCTCCAGGGGTCCGCTGAAGGACGCGATGTTCATGAGCAGGATGCCCATGAGGGCCACGCCGCGAACAACATCGATGGTCGGAATGCGTTCCCGCTGAGTGACGGGTTGGGGAAGCGGAGCGGCTTCATCTTCGCGGGCAGCGGGGATCGACGCGGCGCTGAAGTCGCTGTGAGGCTCGGCCACGGTGATAGAGGATGCTTGAACAGAGAGGATAGGGGGCGTAACAGCGTCAGCTAAGGGGAACCTCCGGGGAAATGGTAGGTTGAGCCCGGGAAACGTTACGCAAACTTTATCACGGCATCTGAATATTCATTGCCCCAAAAAAAGAAACTTTAATCGGCGCGAAGGGTGATGGAGGGATCGACACGCGCGGCACGCCATGCCGGGGTTGCGCAGGCGGTAAGCGCGACCAATACAAGCAGGGCCACGACGCCGAGGTAGGTTGATGGGTCGAGGGGGGAGATTCCAAAGAGAAGCGTGGTGAGGGTCTGGCTGGCGGCAGCCGCGCCGGCCAGGCCGATCGCGATTCCAGCGGCTGAGAGAATCATGCCGTCGCGCAGGATCAGAGAAAGGATGTCGCGACGCGATGCGCCGAGCGCCGCGCGCACGCCGATTTCGCGCATTCGCTCATTGACGCTGCCGGAGAGCACTCCGTAGATGCCGACGGCGGCAAGCAGCAGCGCGGTGATTCCGAAGGCTGCAAACAGCACGAGGACGAAGCGGCGTTCGGCTTCGGAGACGTCGACCAGCTGCTTCATGGTTTCGACGCGCACAATGGGTTGATTGCGGTCGATTGACCAGATAGCGCTCTTCACCGCGGCGGCGGCCGAAGCTGCATCGGCGGAGGTGCGGATGACGAACGAGAGAGCGTCGTCAGCAAACCAGGTCTGGCGAGTGGAGAGATAGACTGCGTCGGGCTCGTCGATCGCGAGTGAGGTTTGCTTCACGTCGCCGACCACGCCGACGATGGTGTACCAAGGGCGATTCGGGGGGCCGACGTGCAAGCGCTTGCCGATGGGATCCTGGGCGGGAAACTGGCTCCGCGCGAGCGATTCGCTGATGAGAGCAGCATAGGGCGCCGTCTCGGAGTCTCGCTCATCGAGGTATCGGCCACTGCGCAAAGCGATGCCCATGGCCTGGCAGTATAGCGGGCTGACAGCATAGCGAAAGACGTTGCGGCCGCCATTAGGGCCGTCGCTTTCGAACTGCGCGCCATACATGCCCATGACGGGCGGATCATCGCTGAGGGCAAGCAGACTGGTGAAGGCCGCCTGTTTGACCGTGGGGACGCGGCGCACGGCTTCGAGGGCCTGTTCGAAGAATCGGCGGCGCGCGGCGTCGCCGGCGCCCGGTGCATTGGGGAGTTCGTCGAACTGATGTCCGGACGTCTGCACCTGCATCGTCAGCAGATGGTCGGGATTGAAGCCGGGATCGACCGAAAGCAGCCGCTGCATGCTGTGCAGCAGAAGCCCGGCACTGATGAGGAGCACGAACGCCAGCGCGACCGATGTGACGACGAGGGCGCGGCGGGTGAGACTTTGGCCGACGGCGGCGCGGCGCGAACTTTGGTGGAGCGCGGAGTGGAGTTCAGCCCGAGACAAATGAGCAGCGGGAACCAGTCCGGTGAACATTCCAATCAATGTGGTGATGGCGAGCGCGAATGCGAGTGCGGCCGGGTCAACGGCGATTGCGTCGAGGCGTGGTAGTCCGGGTGGACTCAGAAAAATGAGCGTGCGCACGCCAACAAAGGCGACGCCGATGCCGCCGATACCGCCGAGTCCCGCAAGCAGCAGGCTCTCGGTGATGAGTTGGCGGAGCACGCGGTGGCGCGATGCTCCGAGCGCGGCGCGGACTGCGAATTCACCGCGGCGCTGCGTGCAGCGCGCCAGCAGAAGGTTGATGACGTTGACGCAGGCAATGGCCAGTACGAGGACGACGGCGCCGAGGATGGCCAGCAGCGCGGGCTTGACAGTGTGCGCAATGTCCACTTGGAGCGAATCGATGATCAAGCCATGGTTCAACGACGCCCAGCGCGGACGCGGGAACTCCGGCCAGGGCGTGCGTGCGATTTGCGAGAGTTCGTTCACAGCCTGATCCATGCTGACGCCGGGCTTGAGACGGCCGGCGATCTGAATATGCAGTCCCCAGGCCCAGGCCCATGAGTCGACACTCGGGATGAGTGTGCCAGGGTCATAGCGCTGTGTCGTCCAGATGTCGGCGGACGGCGCGAGGACATTTTCGAACTCGGCCGGCATGACGCCGATGATGGTGTAGTTATCGTCATCGAGTTTGAGCTCGCGCCCGATGATGCTGCGGTCGCGATTAAATATGCGTCGCCAGAGGCGATCGCTGAGAATGACGCGCCGGGGCGCGCGCGACCCCTCTTCAGAGGGCAGGAAGTCGCGGCCCAATCGGGGAGCGATGCCGAGAACGCGGAGGAAGGCGGTGCTGACACTTTGGCCCTCGAGCCGTTCGGGCAAGCGGTCGCCCGTCATCGTCGGTTGCCACGGCTCAAACACCGTCATGGCTTCGAATGAGCGGCTGCGGCGGGTGAGTTCATAGAAGGTGCCGAAGGAGAGCTCCGACCGGGCGCCCTGATATGTATTCCAGATCATCAGAATTCGATTGGGATGCGGATAGGGCAAGGGCGAAAACAGGATGGGATTCACGGCGCTGAAGATGGCGGTGCTGGCGCCGATACCGAGCGCGAGGGTGCTGACGCTGACAACGGTGAAACCGGGATGATGGCAGAGTTGGCGGGCCGCGTAACGCAAATCAAAGAGAAAACTTCGGAAGCCATTCTCCCACCCATAGGAGCGGACTTGTTCGTGCACTGCGCTCGTGTTGCCCAATTCAAGGCGGGCAGCTCCTATGGCTTCGTCGAGTGAGAGACCGCGAGCGATGCCGGCGGCGGTGGCGTCTTCGAGGTACTGGTGGATTTCTGCGGCGATTTCCTCATTCGTCTGGGTTTGATGGAACAGGCTGCGAATGCCGCGCGCGAGTTGCCGCCACAGAGACATGGGGCTAGCCCTCGGCCTTCAGAAGGCGCGCGATGGCGGAGGCGCGGCGGGTCCAGTCCGCGGTTTCGAGTTCGAGTTGCTTCTTTCCCGCCCGCGTGAGGCTGTAGATCTTGGCGTGGCGTGAGTTTTCCGTCTGCTTCCACTCGGCGTCGAGCCACCCGGCGCGCTCCAGCCGCTGCAATGCGGTGAGAAGCGAGCCGGGGTTGACCTTGAATACGCCGCGCGAAATCTGCTCGACACGCCGGGCGATGCCGAAGCCGTGCATGGACTCAAGACTCAGCGTCTTGAGGATGAGCATGTCAAGGGTTCCCTGGATGACGTCGGTGTTCGGGTCACTCATGGGAGACGAAGGTACTGCAGCTTCATCATGATTGTCAAGATGTGACGCTCAAATGAGCGGGCAGGTCACTTCTTCAGGGAGTAGACAATCGTAATCGTAGTGACAACTTCAACCGGGTCGCCATTGAGGTGATAGGGCTCCCAGCGCCAATTGCGGACGGCGTCGATTGCGGACTGGTCGTAGTCGTTGCGGAGACTCTTTTTGACGGCGATATTTTCGGGCTCACCGGTTTTGCCGATGATCACTTCCAACTGGACCTCGCCGTTGAGGGCGTTGCCGGAGGTTTTGGCTTCCTGCGGATAGACCGGAGGTTCCTTGTGCAGGATTTTGAGGTCTTTGACATGCACCTTGGTGGGCTTGGGCGCGGGGTTCTGGTTTCCGGCATCCATCACGTCCATGCGAAGCGCCAGCGCCGAGACGCAGGCCGTCAAAGCGATGGTGCTGCAAAGGCCGAGGACGGCAAAACGACGCAGGCCTCGTAGCTCAACTTGTTTCTGCTTCAGGTCCATAATTCTCCTCTCGAAGTTGTTGGTATCGAAGATGGCGACAGCTTGCAGGGCGCCGGCTGTCGCGGATTCGGAGAGCATCGAAGCCAAGCGCAACAGGGATCGCGCATAACTCTCGCGTCCGGCGAGGGCATCGGCTGCCTGGGCGTCGCACACCAGTTCGCGGCTTTCAGCCAGGCGCGCTCGTGTGAGCCACAGCAAGGGGTGGTGCGATGCGGGGATCGACAGCAGTCCGTAGAGAATGTTCTTGGCAAAGTCCCGACGCTCCATGTGCGCAAATTCATGCGCCAGCAGCGCATCGAGATCGTCCGGGGCAACACCTTCCAAAAATTCCGGGGGCACCAGCAGCACCCATCGACGCACGCCCACCGTGACCGGCCCGGAGATCATGGCCGAGGTGGCGATTTCGAGCGCGTGCGATGCGGATCGGTTTTTCTCGTTCAAGACTCGGCTGGAACGCACGCAACTCTGCGCTAACTCGCCTTGCGGTGGGACGAGTTGAGAATGACGCAGCATCAGGTGCGTCTGCCAGAGCCCCCACGCCAAACGTCCGGACAAATAAAGCAGGACAGCGGAGTATGCAATCAGAAGAGTTGCCACGAGAAATGGCGGAAAGTGGAGGGCGCCGGCGCCATTCGCGATGGCCGGACCGAGCACGATACGCGCCTCGCCGTCATGGCGGCCGGGACCGAACGACAGCCATGGGGCCAGCCATCTGAACAAATCGAGAGGCTGGATTGGACAACCAGGCAGGATAGTTTCGAAGATCAGAGCACCGACCCAGATGCGATGCTCAATCCGGGGTCCGCTCGTGCGGGCCAGGCGCGACGCGATCCACGCGGCCAGGAAGATCAAAGGGATCTGCCACAGGGAGTTGAGCACATAGCTGAGCGCATAAAGCTCCAGAGCTTTCATTCGCCGCCCCCTTCCTCTTCCAGCCGCCGGGTCAACTCTGCAATCCGCTTAGGGTCGATCTGCCTGGTCTTGATGAGGCTCATCACGAGTTCCTCGCTGGAACCGCCGAACATCCTGTCCACGAGGTCACGCAGGGCATGGCCTGACGCCTTGGCCTCGCTGACGGCGGCGGCGTATTCGTAGGCCCGCCCGTGCAATTTGCGCTTCAACTTTCCCTTGCGGCAAAGGATGTTGAGCATCGTCTGCACGGTGGTGTAGGCGAGGCTCTGCTCAAGGGCCTCCTGCACTTCAGTCACGTTGCTGGTTCCGCGACGCCAGATGACCTGCATGATCTGCAACTCGAGCTTGGTGAGCGGATTCTTGTCGCGTTGAGGCATCGGCTCCAACTCCTAATGAATTAGGAGCATATGCCGGAGAATTGGAATTTGTCAACTAAAGGTTTAGGACTTGGCGGGATGAGAAACGCGTTTCTTGAGGGACTAAACCCCGGGCACGGGCGGGCAGCCGGGGAACTCGGTGAGGAAGGTATTGCCCTTGTAGCCGAGATACTTGATGCCGATTTTGCTGGTGAAAAAGCCGTCTGCGGTGAAGTTGCGCAGGAAGGAGAAGAATTCCACCGCGTCCTCGAGAGTCTTATCCTGCCGGGCGTTTTTGCGGTAAGCGATGAGGTCGAGGATTTCGGCCTGCTGCTGCGGAGTGGAGTCGAGCCAAGCCTTGCCATAACGAGTGGTGCAGGTGGCATCGAGCCACTTCAGGCCGTCGCCCAGGGTCTTCTGGTATTCGCTGTTTTCGCTGCTGAGGAGGTCGATGAATTCGGGCGCACCGGCTTCGATGGCGCCCGCCGAATCGGCGTCCGCCGGAAGGATCGTTTCGCAGAGCGCCTGCAGGGTCTTGTATTGATGGGGGTCGAAGTATTTCGGGGTGTACGCCGTTTGGGCGCCAGATTTTTCGTCGTCAATAAGATGATGGGCGTATTCGGCGGCTTGCAGCGGAATCACGCGAAGGACGGAGCCTACAGCGGCGCCGATGGTGAGCGACTTGAGAAGACTGCGGCGAGAGAGCGGATCGGATGACATTTGTCCTCGGTGATTTCCTGCGTTTTAATCCCAGGTCTCAAAATCGAGACCTGGGGCACCCGGCTAGATCGTTCCCGTTTTGGCCTGGTCGAGAAGGTACTCTGACGTCTTCCACGACAGGGCCATGATGGAAAGGGTGGGGTTTTTATCGGGGTTGGAGACGAAGGGGGCGGCGTCGGCAACGAACAGGTTCTTCACGTCGTGGGCCTGGCAGTTTTTGTTCAGGGCGGAGGTCTTGGGGTCGTTGCCCATGCGGATAGTGCCCAGTTCGTGAATGATTGCTCCGCCCTGGGAGATGTGGCCGGCGGGCTGCTGCACCAGCGCGTTGCTCTCGCCGGCGCCGGCCTTTTGCGGGTGGCGCCGGGTGCCGGCGATGACGGTGCCGCCGGCGGTTTCGATGATGGAGCGGAAAGTCTGCTGCATATCAGCCGCCATCTTGCGTTCGTTCTCGCCCCATTGCCAGTGGAAGCGCAGGACGGGAATGCCCCACTTGTCCTTCACCTCGGGATCGATGTCGCAGTAGCAGTTTTCGTTGGGGATCATTTCGCCCCGGCCGCTGAAGCCGATGAAGGTGCCGTACGTGCTGCGGCATTTCTGCTTGAGGCTGACGCCATAGCCTTCGTGCTCGTCGCAGACGTATTCGAAGCCGCCGACGCCGGGCATGTCGCGTCCACCGCCGAACTCGATGTGATAGCCGCGGAGGAACTCGTTCTTCTTGCCGAAGCGCCACCAGGGCATGTACATGTGCATGCCGCCTACGCCGTCGTGGTTGTGGATGGGCATGTTTACGAGCTGGGGGAAGTGGCCGGCCAGGTCGCTGCCCACGGAATCGGTGAGGTAGCGCCCGACCACGCCCGAAGAGTTGGCAATCCCATTGGGAAAGCTCGAGGAGCGCGAGTTCAGCAGGAGGCGAGCGGATTCGCAGGCACTGCCGGCTACGACGACGGCCTTGGCATAGACGCGCTGCTCCGTGCTCGTGGTCTTGTCGATGTACGACACCGCCTCGGCTTTGCCGGTGTCGTTCACGACGATCTCGCGGGCCATGGCGTTGGCAATCATGGTGAAGCGGCCGGTCGCTGCAGCGGGCGGAATCATCACCTGGCTCGAGGAGAAGTTGGATGCGGTGCGGCATCCGCGTCCGCATTGCGCGCAGTAGTGGCACGGATCGCGGCCGTTCAGGCCCTTGGTCAGGATGGCGAGACGCGAAGGAATGCAGGTGATGTGGAGCTGGTCGCAGGCCTTCTTGATGAGGGTTTCAGTGCAGCGCGGCTTGGGCGGCGGCTGGAACACGCCGTCGGGAGCGTTGGGGACGTTCTCCTTCGACCCGAAGACGCCGATGTAGGATTCGACCTTGTCGTAGTAAGGCGCGAGTTCCTCGTAGGTGATGGGCCAGTCGTCTCCAATTCCATCCGTGGAATGGGGGCGGAAATCGGCCGGTCCGAAGCGCAGCGCGATGCGTCCCCAATGGTTGGTCCGGCCGCCTTCGATTCGAGAGCGGAACCAGCGGAAGGAGGATCCGGGGGCGGTGGTGTAGGGCTCGCCTTCGATGTCCCAGAATCCGTTGGGAGCCATGAATTCATCGCCGATGCCGCGCAGGCGGCCGCCGACGCCCACGCCGCGATGGGGCAACTGGTAGGGCCACATGTGCTCTTTGAAATCCCGGTCCGGATCGAGGCGCGGGCCGGCCTCGAGCATGACGACGTTGAGGCCGCCCTCGGTCAGCACTTTGGCGGCGGTTCCGCCTCCGGCGCCGGATCCGACGATGCAGACGTCGTAGACCTTGCGGGGCGGGTTGATTTCAAGCATCGATTCACTCCATGGAGGTTTTCGGGGTACGCTAAATTGCCTTGCTCATCCGGAACGATAGACGCGCATCATTCAGGGATCGTTCTGCGCGGAAGCTCTGCTTCGCGTTCCCGGGCGATTCTTGATTCCATGACAAGAGCCGGACGAACTACATAGTCATCGAGAGATCGCATGAGAGCCTCGGCCGAGGGATATTCCACTGTGGGCAGGAGCCAGTGAAACTTCGATTGTAGCCCTTTGAACATCGAAAACTCCTTTTCACCGCTCTGGATGATAGGGACAAACGGAATCATGTAGTCGGGAACGGTGGCGTTGATCTCAAGGGGAGAGGAACTGGGTTTGGTGATGTCAACAATGACAAAACGGCTGAGCCCTGCCAGAACCTTAACGGTTTCTTCGAAGTCCCTTTGAGCCGGCTTCTCGAAATCGAAGATGATTGGGACGTACCCGGACTTGCGCAATTGGTCTCGAATCCCGTCGAGAATTGCCTTCCGCTCGGGAGTAAATCGGCCCAGGATCAGTACCGCTTTCCTGCTCACCGTGTCGATTACATCGCGGATGCGCTGATTGTTGACCATCAGGTGGATGAATTGAGCCACTTCGATATCGTCAACGTACAGGGGCGATTCATCGTGTCTTGAAACGCGAAGATTTGATTGAACTGTCGCCGCGTTTCTCCCCAGATTCCACGCCGAAATGCCATAAATGTCGCAATCGGTAATCGACGCTCCCTCGATGTTCGAGTCCACCAGAACCGTACGTTGCAGGTCGCATTGATTCATCCTGGCTCCTGCCAGGTTTGCGCCGTGCAGGTTGGCACCGCGAAGATTAACCTTATCCAGAACCGCGTTGCGGAAATAGGCCATCCACAGATCGGCCTGATAGAACGAAGCACCCGTCAAGTCGGCGTGATCGAAGAACGTATCTTCGAGGTAACAACCCTGGAAGTTCGCCTTTTGGAGGTTGGCGTAGGAGAAGTTAGAGGCAACGATTCGAGAGCGGCCAAAATCTGCTCCTTCGGCGATGACGCCGCTGAGCCGTGTCTCTTCGAACACCGATGACCACAGCCCGGCGCCGGTCAGATCCGCATCGAGGAGCACCGCGTAAACAAAAGACCCCGTTATCTTCGCATTACAAAGATTGGCAGCGGAGAGGTCTGCACGGTCGAGGTTGACGCCATGAATCACCACGCCGGACAAATCTGCGCCGCACAAGTCGGGGCGCTCGACGTTTTGTTCCTCGCGCCAGCGGTTCCATATCCCCGCATCGTTTAGTCGCACGGCCTCGCGCAGAACCTGAAGCGTTGCTTCGGCTGATACGGTGGGTTCCGCTTCGCTCATGCTCTGGTCCCGGACGTTCGCGATACGAGAGTAACACCCGGCAAGCCCGGGCGGCGAAATGTGGCGGATTTGCAGTCGTCCGCGCAAGATCGAGACGAGATTCCGGCTCCGCATGAGTGGGGAATATTGATGCGCCCGTGAGTTCGAAGAGGACGAACTGAAGGGCCGCTGCAAACAGTGGCGGCGGCCCCGGCTTGGTGGAAAGGGATGGTTTACGACTCTGGCTTCGGTTCTTCCTTTGGCTTCTTCTCTTTCTCTGGCGGTGGTTGTTTCTCAGGGGCTTTGGACGCGGGTTCGCCGTTTGACCTGGGTTGAGACGGAGGCGGAGCCGCATGGGCCGGAGGTGGAACCGAGTGGACCTGCGGTGGAGGTGCGGGCTTGGGCTGCGCAGGGTGCTCGACTGGCCGCGGTGGTGGAACCGGCTCAGGCGCGGTCCGTTCCGCAGGATGGGGCGGAGGCTGGTGTTCCGGAGCCGGCATCGGCACCGGTTTCTCGGTTGACCGGACAGGCTGCGTGGGCTGGTGCGTGAGATGAGGCTGCTCGGGCGGGCCTTGTGGGGTCTGGGGCTGCGGCTGAGCCGGAGGCCGGGTCCCCGGGGCAGGAATGGGAGCCGGTTTCTGCTGGTTTGGCGGCAACTGGCCGGGGCGTTGGCCGGAGGGAGGCGGAGTTGTGCCAGCTGGATGTGCGGGGAGCGGCTGTTGAACCGGACGATTGGCAGCCGGCTGCTGGGGAGCGGATGCCGACGGCTGACCGGGGTGAGGAACTGGCGCTGTTTGCATTGCCTGCCGGGCGTTGGGCGTCATCTTCACGTTGGGCGGCGGAGCGATGACCGTGCGGTTCGGCAGGCGCGGAGGCGGCGGGGCGGTTTTTACCGGGGGCGGCAGGGGCTTCGCCCTCGGCTGGGCGGCGACGGCCAATCCTTTGGCGTTGATCATGACTGGACGCGCCACTGCAACGGGGACGCGGCGGATGGGTGGAGCGCTGATTTTGGCCTGGGCGGTGGGCGTAACCTCGGGCCGGGCCATCACCTGAACGTGAGCCATCTGTTGTGGATCGATGTGGACCGCCGCCCGCGCCACTGGGCGCCCTGCCGCAAAGTCTTCATGGCGGATTGCCGTCACACCGGTGGTCCGGTTCACGTAGGTAATGTTGGTCACGTTGGTCACATTGGTGACGTTGACGATGTTCACGTAGGTCTTCTGCACGTGGACCACGCGGGTTTCCTGGATGTTGGATATGTTGACCCGGTCAACATAGCGGGGGCTGCAGGGGTACCATGGCCGATAGGCTTCGCCGGGGCCGAGCGGGAACCACACGGAAACACCGCCGCCTCCGGCCTGGATTCCGCCGGCGAAGACCACCAGCGCGGGCGACCAGACGGGGTGCTCGGCGCGCGGGCCGGGAACCCATCCCCAACGGCCGCGGTAGTTGATCCAGCGACCGAAGTGGAACGGCGCATAACCCCATGGCTCGTCTTCGACCCAGGTCCAGCCCCATGGATCACGATTGATCCAGTGTCCGTAGCGATACGGCGCCCAGCCCACAGGAACGCTGGGGAACCACATGTCGCCGTAATCGGTCCCGGGCGTCCAATGGCCATAGGCGTCAAGGTCCTCGACGCCGGGCGCCTCCGCGCTGACGTAGCGGAATGACGCGGCATGGGCGATCTGCTGGTCGCGGCGTTCGCTCCAATTGTCGAGATCGTCGGAGCCGGCCGGCTGGAGCCATTGTGGATAGACAGGATTGGTGCCGACCAATTCGAGGGCCTGGCCAGAGCCCGTGTCCATGCCGAAGTCGTTGGCTCCGGAGACGTAGACGTCGCCGTTGTAATTGGAAAAGATGGCACTCTGCTGGTCGGGATAGACGTCGACCCGGAAATCCGCCGGCCCGGTAACCGTGCTGCTGCCGCTCGGGGTTTGTATATAGAGGGATTGGCCGTCCCAAAGGCCGAAGGTGCGAATATGCAGCGAACCCTGGGCGGCTCCAAAGGTGATGTCGCCCGAACTGAAATCGACAAATGTGACGTCGGAACTGGGACCGATGCGCACATAGGTCCGGCCTACCTGGATTTCGGCGCGTCCGTCGGAATCGGTGAAGATGCGATCGCCGGGGCCGACCGGATAGTTGAGGTAGGCCTGTCCCCAGTCCTGGGTACCGGCCGGTTGAATGGAGACTGTGCCGTTGACGATGGACAGCCGTCCGGCCTGCGGCGGCGGATCGTCATCCTGAGCAGGGGAGGCAAGGGGGAAGATCGCGAGACAGGCCGCAACGGCAATTGCCACGAGGGTATTTCTGCCGGAAAAAACTTGCAACATGGGAGCGTTCCTTTCATTTTCTGCCGACTTCGATGTCTAAACTCAAACCACGATCAAACGGGCCCGACGGGGAAGTGGAACCCCTTGCGATTGAATTCTGAGGTTTCAAGTCGCAAAGGCTCAAAGCTATCAGAAATGCTAACCCTGCTCCAGGTGGAAAGTGGCAACAAATCACCGAGATACCATAGCGACACCGTTCGGACCCGGTTGGTTCGATTACGGAAATCGTGAAGCCGGGCGTAAAAACAACGTCGGTTACTTGGATGACATCGAAGGGTAAAGAAGTGGCTTGGCCGGAGACGGCACCTGTCGGGGTCCCAGAGATGCCATGATTGCAGCCCGGCGCGCGCATGTACTGTATCCGACAGAAGGCTGAAATAGGCACCAAACGAACGAGCATGACAAGCGTCAAATTATTATGTTTTTTTGTGCGGAATCATAACTTTGGACTTAAGTCAGGGTTCTTATTTGTGTGGCCGTGCTTATTGGCATGAGCGCATGGAAGCTTTCCCCGGGCTTTCGCGGCAAAATCTTTCCCATGCCAGTCGCAGGCTAGCAAAATCGACATTGCGATCACATGAGGAGCTATGGTGGTCAAGAAGGGCAAGGCGCTGCGCATATTGGTTGTCGACGATGAAGAGATTATCGCGGATTCTCTGGCCCACATTTTGAAAGACAGAGGGTTCGCCGCGACCGCCGCCTACAACGGAGAACAGGCGCTGGAGTTGGCAACATCTGTCAAGCCGGACGTTTTGTTGAGCGATGTGGTCATGCCCGGCATCAGCGGAGTGGAGCTCGCCTTACGCCTGATCGGGCTGCTCCCTTCCTGCCGCGTCGTACTCTATTCGAGTATCGCGGTTGTGACAAACCTACTGAAGGCGCCGGGAGCAACCAACTATCCATTTAAACTGCTGGCAAAACCAATTCACCCGGATGACCTCATCGCACATCTAGTGGCCTAAAAAAATGGACGATACATCTATCTGTAGTAAACGTGACATAAGGGATGAAGACAACCTCTATCCGACATGAGTTTTCCTAATTAGTAAGTGAACAATTGGAATGACCTGGTTGCCAGCATCTAACTCCGTAAGTCCAGACAGGGAAACACGCAAGCTCGCGTGGTGCTCCGGGTTCACGCTTCGACCGGCAATTCCGCCGACAAAATATTCATGGGGGTCAGGCCGCGCTGGCGGAGGGCCCGCAGGCTGAGCGCATCGTGGCGCTTGGCCAGCCGCCTTCCGTTGTGATCCACCACCAGGCGGCAATGAAACCACTGTGGTACCTTGAATCCCAGTGCCCGATGGAGCAAGATCTGTCTCGCGGTGGATTTCAGCAGATCAGCCCCGCGCACGACTTCGGTGACGCCCATGGCGGCGTCATCGGCCACGCAGGCCAATTGATAGCTTGGCACGCCGTCGCGCCGCCACACCACGAAATCGCCGAAGTCCTCGCCGGCGACGAAGCGCTGGGGCCCGAGGTTCAGATCGAGGAACTCCACCGCTTCACCATCCCGCACGCGAAAGCGCCAGTTGCCGCCCTCCGGATTTTCGAGATCAACGGCTGTAGGTCCGGGCAGTTGCGGGGCGTGCCATTGGAGATGCCGGCAGGTTCCGGGATAGACTGGTTCGTCGTCGAATGGGTCGAGCTTTCCGGCGCGCAACCCGGGAGCGCTTCGGGAAGTGTGCTCATGCGGCGCGCCGAGCGCGCTCTCCAGATCTTTGCGTGAGCATCGGCAGGGGAACAGGAATCCACCGTCGCGAAGTTTGCGCCAGGCATCGAGATATACGGAGCGCCGTTTGCTCTGCACATAGGGACCGAACGGGCCGCCTTTGTCCGGGCCCTCATGCCAGCGGATTCCCAGCCAGCGCAGGTCATCGAGAGCGGCATCCGCATACACGGCTCGACTGCGGTCGGGATCGAGATCCTCCATGCGCATGACGAGAGCGCCGCCCGCGTCCCGCGCACGCTGCCACGCCGTCCAGAAGGTGCGCGCATGACCCACGTGCAGGTACCCGGTCGGCGAAGGGGCAAGTCTCCCGCGATAATTCGACACCGGCCCTGAGACAATGCTCGCCACTTACCCAAGTATTGTAGTAAGGAGCCAACGTGTCGGATATGGCGGGTTAGATACCGGCGCATGGCGGGACAGGCACCGGCGACTCGTGACAGAAGTTATTCCTGCGAATTAGTGTCGGGGACATCATCGGGATGGTGATGATGCTCATAGTGATTAATGATCTCGGAGAGATGGTCGGGGTCAACTGAAACCTGCACCACATCCAGATTGCGGCCGTCCTCGTCGAGCACAAAGAGTCCCATGCGCGCGCCCTCGGGGCGCATGAAAATCAGGGTCTGGTTATTGCCGCTTCCCGCCCCGTGATTGGGGTCTGGGGAGTCCGATTTGCGGCTGGTCTCGCGAATGATTCGTTCCCAGCCCTCACCAAGTTTCGTCTCCACCATCTGGTTCAGTTCGTCTCCATCCATTACGGGCGAAAAGTACTCGAACTCCGCGATGTGCAGATTGCTGACTCCGCCATTGGTGGCTTTGCGGGACACGAAGCTGATGAGGCCGAGAAAGGGAATGCGGGTGGCGCGCACGTGGTATTGGGTCTCGATGGTGCGCACCACGCCGTCAAAACCGTTTTCACTTCGGCCGGCCAACACCACGACGGGGACCAGTAGGGATACAAAGCATATCGGGATCAACAGCAAGCGCCTCATTCCGTCCCTCCCTTCGTTTTGTCCTTGTCTTTTTCCTTGTCCTTATCCTTGTCTTTGCCGTGGGGAACGGCGTCAATGGCGCCCAGGGCGCCCAACCCGCCCAGACCTTTCAGTCTGCCCAGGTCTTCCATGCGCACCGGCCCCAGAATGAGCACGATGGACAACTCTTTCGGCTCGGCGTTCAGGATGAACATCCCGTGGGTCTCGCCGTTCACCATCTTGACCATGACGTCGGTGGTCTCGCCGGTCCTGCGCTCGCGGGCGCGGACAATGGGCGTCCATTCGGCGGTTTCGAAATACTGGCGCAGCTTCTCGATCTCGTCCAGCGAATACTGGCCTTCTTTATCGAATTCATAGTCGCGCACATAGATTCCGTCGAGATTTTCGATCAGATGGCGCGTCGCGGCCTCGTCCTGATCCTTGCCGTTCATGAATTTCGCGGCAAAGCCAAGCATGCTCTTGCCCAGCGTCACCTCGGTTACATTGGAGGCGCGGGATGCCAGTTCCTTTTCTACCGCGGGCGGCAGGGGCAATGGCGAAGTCTGGGTTTGAGCCGGCAAGGCCGGCATGACCACGAGCGTCAAGAACCCACCAAGGACAAAGGCAATCGTTCGTTTCTTCATCTGGATTCCCCTTACTGAACTACTCACTGAGCTGGGTTGCGGTTGCGAGCAGCCAGGCGCAGATTCATCTCGTTGAGTGCGCGCTCAGTGACGCGCAACGCCGTCATTACCTGGCGGCGCGCTTCTTCACCCCGGCGCCGATCTTCGGCCCTCTGCAGTTGCCACTCCATCGCCCCGCCAAGCATCGCAGCCAACACCAGTCCCGCCGCCACTCGCTTCCACGCGACCCAGTAGTGGTGACGTCGCTCGGTGATTTCGAGACCTCGCCGGGCCATGACTTTTCGCTTGAGGCTGGGGGGCGCGGGCCTCCGCTGCAATACCTGCTGTAATTCTTTTTCGAATTCGTCGATGTGTTCAGGCTCCACGGATGTACTCCCGTAAGTGGTTTGCTGCCTTGGCGCGGAGCAGCTTGAGTCCGCGCTGCAGGTGGCTTTTGACGGTGGCCAGCGGCGCCTCCAGGGTTGCGGCAATTTCTTCCGGCGGCATGTCCTCCTGATAGCGAAGAACCAGCGCGGCTCGCTGTGCCTCGGGGAGGGTGGTCAGGAGGAACTCCATGCGCGTTCCTAAGGGCGACGGCCGTTCGTCCGTGCAGGACGCGTGTGCCTCATTCATTTCCACCCACAGGTCGAGTCCCCGCACGCGCCGCCGCCTCAAGGCATCAGAGGATCGGCTGATGGCCACGCGCCGCAACCAGAAGAGGGCATGTTCCGGGTTCTTGATCTTGCCCATGTTCCGATCCAGTTCCAAAAAGACGTCCTGAGCGATTTCTTCAGCCAGCCCTCGGTCGCCGCTCATCCTCAGGGCGAGCGAAAACACCATGGACTGATGCTCGTCCACGAGTTTTTCGAAATCCGGCTGCCATTCATTGGCCATGGGTTTCGCTTCTACTTTCTTATCCGCGGGGAAGCGCGGGGCGGGATGCAGAGATTACGCGAGGGCCAGGAAAAAGTTCATACCCTATCCGGCACCGCCCCGGTTTGTTACCCATTCGACCGTTCGGTCAAACAACGGTTACGACGATTCCGATGGGTAAAAACCGGATTTCGTTTTTGTGGTCTCCCACCCTTTCGCCAGGAAAAAAGGCGAAAGGATGGGGCACGGAGATTTCGTAATGGGTTAGAACAAATCAGGGATGCTGTGAAAGGCAATACGAGTGGGGGCGGCCTTGTAGGCGGTCAGCATGGTTGCGGGCGCAAGCGTGCCGAGGCCGTACTTGTGGTTAAGCGCATCCATGGCTGCGAGGAGACGAGTCCGGCCTTGCTCCACATCGAGGGCGTCGAACAGGCTGAGGGTATGGAGCCGGTCGGGAACGAGTCCGCTAAGTTGCACACCCACAAAAAACGGATGCGCGTACTCGGCCCCATCGGGCTGAGATTGCCAAAGCCGCCGCAATGCCGCGATGAGAATCTGATTATCCTGGCATTCGGTCAGCTTCAATTCGCCCTGCCAGCCGCGGGTCGGCACGCCGAAGCGGCTTACCGGGGTTCCGGGCGAGTTCTCTCCGCGCGGCGCCGCAAAACCGACGGCGAGCCCGATGCTACTTGCCCAGAGTCCGCCCGAGCGGAGGCGCATGGCGGCCTTGTGCAGCAACTTGTGCGCAACGGCCCAGGCTTTCTCTGAAGTGCGCAGTTCGGGCGCCAGCACGTGCTGGTGGCTGATCGACTTCAGGTGTTCGGTTTCGGACATCTCGAAGTCTTCGCCCTTAAGCCAATGCCAGAGCCGCTCGCCCCACACCGATCCCCACAGCCGCCCTGCCTGTTCGCAGTCGAGCGCCAGCAGTTCGTTCATGGTGCGAATGCCGCGCTCGTTGAGCCGCTTCTCGGTCCGCGCGCCGACCCCGGGCAGATCGCGCAGGTTGAGTCCCTGCAGGGCTTGCGGCAAGATGTCGAGGGGGAGCGCCACCAAGCCGTCGGGTTTCTCCATGTCACTGGCGACCTTGGCGAGATAGCGATTAGTGGCCAGTCCCACCGAACTGCGCAGCATCTCGCCCACGCGTTCGCGAATGCGGGCCTTTACCTTGCGGGCCAATTCGATGGCCGCGAGCAGTGGGCGCTCGCGCCCCATCAGGCGGCAAGCCATTTCATCGATCGAGCAGACCGCGGTGACGGGGAGGCAACTTTCGACAGCCTCAACGACCCGGTGGTGATATTCGACGTAAAGTTCGTGGCGACCCTCGACGAGCACGATGCCGGGACACATCCGCCTGGCGTCCGCGACGATGGTCCCGGTTCGCACCCCAAAGGCCTTGGCCTCGTAGCTGGCGGCGATGCAGCAGGTCGTGTCGGCCAGCATGGGCACCACGCCGACCGGCTTGCCGCGGAGTTCGGGGCAATCCTGCTGCTCCACAGAAGCGAAGTAGGAGTTGAGATCGACGAAGAGCCAGTTTACGACCGGTTGGCTCGCGCCCGCCTGGGCCGACGGGCGCGTTTCAGGGGCCGGGGGCGCAGGCTGGATGGATCTGCCGGGGTCGCCGGACCAGTTTTCCACCGGGCTTTCATCGACCGAAACTTGCTTCGGTTCCATTTCGATATATCTTCGTCTTATATTCGCCCCACCGCAAGTAGTTTGTGGTTCCCAGGCTTATTTTTTCAGTGGTACACTGTGGACACTTCTTGCAGATTTTGACACAGGGACATCGAAACGGCCCTCAATCTGCATCTATGTTTGTAGCTCTCTGGCGCGTGTTCTATGCATACCGTTTTACATTGGCTGATGACGAGCGGAAGCCTTCTAGCCGTGATTGCCACGGCTGGAGTTGCGATTCTGCTGGTCTGCTGCCTGGGTTGTTCGAGATGCCCGTGCCGCGAAAAGGACGACATCTTCAGCCGGCGCGAAGTGTAAGAGTGTAAGAGAACGACCCGCAGTTCAGGACGTTCGCGTCCCCTGGTGAAAGCGCAAACGCCACCCTCCCGGTTTCTTTGTCCAAATTGAACTCCGCAGACTTGAGATTTGGATCCCCGTCCGGGCGTCTGTGCGCGAGGCGCGGTAGGTGACCAGCGCCACGTCCTCCGCAAGTAGGGCGCATTGATAGTCCGTCATGTGGATCGGGGCTTGCGTTTCGCTGGCAAGCAGGTCGAGAATCTCGTCCCGCGCCCAGATGCGTCCAGACGATCCGAACTCGACAAAGTCGTCTGCCAGCAGTTCCGCAACCCGCGTGCGATTGCTGCGCACGGCGGGATCAAGCAGGGCTTCCTCCGAGCGGCGCAAGTGGTTGGCGATGTCTTCCGGGCAAGTCATCTTCTTATTGCGGTTCTGGTTTTAGATACTTCTCGAAATGAGCCAGGATGCGGTTGAATAACTGAACGCGCGCATCGCTTCCCGCTAGGGAGTGCGTCTTGTCGGGGAACAGCTGCAGATCATAGGGAATCCGCGCCTCGATCAGCGCCTGGATGAACTGAATTGAATTCTGAAGATGGACGTTGTCATCGCCGGTTCCGTGCGCCAGGAGGAGGCGCCCCTTCAATTGCGCGGCCGAGTTCACTACGGAAAAATCCTTGTAGCCTTCGGCAAAGTCAGAGGGGAGGCTTAAATAGCGCTCGGTATAAATGGAGTCGTAGTTGCGCCAATCGGTGACGGGAGCCACCGCGATGCCGGCGCGAAAGCGATCGGAATGGGTCAGAGCGTAGAGAGTGAAGGTGCCGCCCCAGCTCCAACCCCACCAGCCCAGGTTTTCCTTATCCAACTGCGGATAATTTTCGAGCACATCATCGAGAACCGTGAGCTGGTCTTCAAGCTGGATAGGTCCGAAATTGTGATAGGCCGCCTGTGCAAACGCCCGCCCGCGATTGCCCATACCGCGATTGTCGGTTCGAAGAACCGCGAAGCCATGCTGGGAGAGCAACTCGTCGAAGAGCAGGTTATCGGCCCATTCGTGGTTTCCCCAGCGATTGATCACGGTCTGCGCACCGGGTCCTCCATAGGGATTCACGATCAGCGGCACGCTTCCCAGGCCGTGGGATACCTCCGGCAGCATCAGAGTGGCGAACAGCGTGGTGCCATCGTGGGCCTTGACTTTGAGTTCGTCCGGCTCATGAAGATGGTATGGTTCCAGCGCGCGCGTCGACCAGAATGTCTTGCACTCTTTCCCTTCGGGGCAGAGGCTCAGCGTCGGAGGAGTCATGCGGGTGGAGAAGGTATCGACGAAGGAGCCGCCGGAATAGGAAAAGTTTCCATCGTGATACCCGGCCGCGGCGGTCAATTGCCTGGACTGGCCTTCGAAACCGACCTGCCATAACTGCTGTTCGAGCGGATTGCCCTGGTTTGAGGCGAAGTAGACCAGCTTCTTTCCCCAGTCAATCGAGGAGATTGCTGTAACTTCAAACTCGCCGCTGGTGAGCTGTTTGCCCAGTTGGGCTGTTGTCGACGCCAGGTCATTGGTGTCGTACTTATATAGATAGATATGGTTGTGCCCGTCGGACCAGTTAGTCAGGATGATGTTACCGTTGTCAACGGCTACATCATAGTTCTCATCGAGAAACTTATCGTCGATAAGTTCCAGCACTAAGTGGGATTGGCCGGTCGCGGAGTCGGCAAAGTAAAGACTGCGGCGCTTGTGATCGCGGGTGAGAGTCTCGATCCACACTGTCCTGCGGTCGACCCATCCAAAGCGCGGAATGTAGTCCTGGCCCGGATGCACGGGGACCCTCATCCACACGGTTTTTCCCCCCGATGCGTTTACTACGCCAACGCGAACATCGGGATTGTTATCGCCCGGCTGGGGATAGGGTTGAAGGAGCGTCTTTGCATGAACCGGCAGCGAGTCGACGATGGGAGACTCCGGCACCTGCGATTCGTTCATCTGCAGATAGGCCAGATCTTTCGAGTCTGGCGACCAGAAATAGTTGCTACGCACGTCCAGTTCTTCTTCGTAGACCCAATCCACTTCGCCATTGATGATCCCGGCGCCGGCTGTCCCGCTAACCAGGCTCATGGGATTGGCAACATCGCGCAGGTGGACCACGGCCAGGCTATGGTCGCGCACGAACGAAATGGCATCGCCATTGGGAGAGAATTTGGGATCGTCCCCGGAGGCCGCACCGGTAAAGCCAATCTGTATGCCAGTGCCGTTCTTCAGGTCGTAGAGCCACAATCGTCCGTTGGAGTCGAAAAGGAGATGAGCGCAATCCGGCGCCCACAGATAGCTTGACATCCTGTAACGTTCGCGATGATCGCGGTCCTGTTCCGAAGCGGGCGACTCGCCGAGTGCAGCGAGTTTGGCGCGGCTTACCAGGACGTGCGGCTTACCCGAACCGGGATCGAGGTCGATCAATTCGCCGCCGTCGATATAGGTTACGTGCTTGCCGTCCGGGGACCAGGTGATGCCGCTGGGTGGGCTGCCGATCAGGCCGCCATGCCCGTAGATCTTCTCAACGGTCAGAGGTGGCGCTGTTTGCTGGGCAACCAACGGACCGGTGAACAGCGCGAAACCGATTATGGCCCGCAACACAAGAGCGGCAACGCGCCTCAAGACAGGTCCTCCCATGCGGTAGTGTGGCATCGCTCTTCACAACGAGCGATTGGTTTAATGGCTCTCAGCGAAAGTCTAACCCAGTTCGGGAAGCGGCCTTGTCAATCGATGGTCAACGAAACAACTTAATGGCCGACGGGTCCGCCCTTGCCCTTGCGCGGCCGCTGCATGAGGAACACCAGCGGGATTAAAGCCAGCATCAATACGGCCAGCACTTTGATGACATCGAGATACGCCAGCATCGTGCACTGGCGGAGGAACTGGCCATAGATGTTTCCCTGCGCCAGCGCCTTTCCCTGCGCCAGCGACACGGCCCGGCCTCCGTGCTCGACGAGGTAGCGCCCCAGCGAATTCAGCTGGTTCTGCAGGTTGCCGTCGCTTTGCGAAATCGAGGAGCCGAGGCGGTTCTGATGAAACTGCTGCCGGCGCGCGAGCATGGTCACGACAAACGCTGTCCCCACGCTGCCGCCGATGTTGCGGGCAAGGTTGGTCAGGCCGCTCACGTCGTTGTTCTTGGTCATGGGAATGCCGTTGTACGAGAGTGTATTTATGGGAATGAAGAGAAATGCCAGTCCCGCGGCCTGAAACACCCTGAGGAAGGCTATGTAGCCGTAGCTCACACCGAGGTTGAGGTTCAGCATGGTGAACAGGGCCATCGACGACACGGCAAATCCGTACACGATCATCCAGCGCGGATCGACGCGGCTGACCAGAAAGCCGACAACGGGCATCATCAGCATGACCATCAGGCCACCGGGCGAAATCACCAGGCCGGCCTGTTCGGCGGTGTACCCCAGCAGGGTCTGCGCAAATTGCGGAATCATCACCGTGGTTCCGAACAGCACGATGCCCAGCACTCCCATCAGGACAAACGACACCGCGAAGTTGCGTTGCTTGAACAGGGTGAGATCGAGAATGGGCCGCTTCTTGCGCCGGATCTGCACCAGTTCCCAGGTGACCAGCGTGATCAGCGACAGGACGCATAAGACGATGAACGTCGTGATCAGCCGGGATCCGAACCAATCGTCTTCCTGGCCCTTGTCGAGAATGAACTCGAGCGACCCGAATCCCAACGCCAGCAGGCCGAAACCCATGAAATCGAGCTTGAGGCCTTCTTTCTGCACCCGCTTGACCTCGGCAACAATGTGGGGTGGATCTTCGACAATGCGGCTGGTCAGAAACAGGGACATAATCGCAACTGGCACGTTGATGAAGAAACACCAGCGCCAGTCGAAGTTGTCGGTGATGTATCCACCCAGGGTGGGCCCGATGGCCGGCGCGCAGACCACGGCGAAGCCATAGAGAGCAAAGGCCTGGCCGCGCTGTTCGGGCTTGAAGGTGTCGGCCAGGATGGCCTGTTCGCTGGGCGCGAGGCCTCCGCCGCCCGCCCCCTGCAGCACGCGGAAGAAAATGAGCAGCCCGAGCGATGGGGCCAGGCCGCAGAGCGCGGAGCTGATGCCAAACAGGACCACGCAGATCATGTAAAAGCGCTTTCGGCCCAGGAACGTGGTCAGGTACGCCGAGGCGGGCAGAATCACCGCGTTCGCCACCAGGTAACTGGTCAGCACCCAGGTGGCTTCGTCCTGGCTTGCGCCCAGGCCGCCGGCGATGTGCGGTAGAGCCACGTTTGCGATGGAGGTGTCGAGCACCTCCATGAAGGTGGCTAGTGTGACCGTAATCGCGATCAGCCACGGATTCCGCCTGGGCTTCCAGACGGCAACGGGAGCGGGCTGGGGAAGAGGCCGTGGTTCGGCGGCTGCGGCGCTCATACGCTTTCTCAGTCTAGTAGAGGCAGGGGCCGCGGTTGCCGATGCAGAAAACTAAAAAACGGGCCGGTGAAGTGACGTGGAATCGGGCTTCAGGATAGTGGGACTTTGTGAAGACGATTGGCGGCCACCAACTTCTTGAGCGTTGCAACCAGCCGCTCCCGTTCTTCGGCGGATAATTGCGAGAAGAACTCTTCGTCATTCTGATCGGCGATGCGCGCGAGCCGTGGCACAAGGGTGCGCCCCGCGGCCGTAAGTTTGATGTCCTGAAAGCGACGGTCGCCGCTTGCCTCCGCGCGGCTTACGAGGTGTTTTAGAACCAGCCGATCGATCAGCTTTGAGACCGCGCCGCGCGAAAGGGAGGTCGCGGTAGCGAGCGCACTGGGCGAAGTCGATGCGGAGTCGAACATCTCGCGGAGAATGACCCATTCCGCAACCGTGACGCCGCTTCCATCCAAATTGCGGGCGAACGTGTGCGATACGTGATTGGAAACAAATCGCAGCCAGAACCCGATGTGACTTCTCAGGTCGGTGACGTCGGGTGGAGGAGTGCGAGGGCGCATGGCTGCTGTTAGTTTATTAGGAAATTGTTACAATTCAACGTCTTCGAAGACGATCCAGGTTGCGTCGGGGAAGGCGAGGGTTGTATGTTCCCCCACATGCAATGGACAACTCCGCAAGAACGCCGTTCTCTTGGCCAGGCGCGGCGCAAGCAGGTAGGCCGCCAGGAGCACGATCAACTGAAACCCAAGGCGAGGCCGGCCTCCGCCCTCAAACTCCTCGAGCGCGCTGCCCACGGCCGCGTTCAAGCGCTCCTCAAGCTGAAATACGAGCTGATGGCGCAATCGCCCTTTGGCTATTTTCGCGGGGCGGTGCCGGTGATGGCGGCCGATCTATCCGTTCTTCCCAACACCGGGATTATCTCCCAGATCTGCGGCGATGCCCACGTCCGCAACCTGGGTGCGTTTGCTGCTCCTGACGGGCGCCTGGTTTTCGACATCAATGACTTCGACGAAACCATTCGCGCTCCATTCGAGTGGGATCTTAAACGGATGGCCGCCTCCCTCGTTCTCGCCGGGCGCGAGTCTCTACACAAGGAAGCTACCTGCCAGGCCGCTGTGGAGAGATGTATTGGAACCTACGCTGCGCAAGTCCGCGCATTCTCTGAAATGCCCATCCTCGAGATTGCCCGGTACCAGGTGCACCGCATCGGTTCCGTCGTCCCCATTCACGCCGCCTTGCTGAAAGCGGAGCGGGCAACTCCGTGCCACACTCTCGACCTGCTTACCGAGCCCACCTCATCCAAGCCGGGCGCGCCCCGCCGCTTCAGGGAAATCAAGCCTACGCTTACCCGGGTCACGGGCAGCCAGGCCCAGGCCGTGCTGGGCTCGCTGGGACCCTACCGGTCGATGCTGGAGCCGCAGCGGCAACACGGGCTCTCGTTCTACCGCCCGATGGACGTGGCATTCAAGGTGGTCGGCACCGGCTCGGTGGGCACACGCGACTACTGTATCTACTTTGAAGGCAATGGCCCCAAGGATCCGCTCTTCCTGCAGATCAAGGAGGAGACTGCCTCCGGATACGCGCCCTATCTGCCCGACGCCAAACCTGCCCATCACAACGGCCAGCGCACCGTCGAAGGCCAGCGCGCCATGCAGTTGCAGTCCGACCCGTTCCTCGGCTGGACGAACTTGGCGGGGCGCGATTTTCTGGTGCGCCAGCTGAATGATCACAAGGGCAGCATCGCCATTGAAGACATGAAAGGCGACGGTCTTGAGACGTTCGCGGCTGTCTGCGGCGAACTGCTGGCCCGCGGGCACTCCCGTTCGGGCGACCCTTTGATGATTGCAGGCTACATTGGCGGGGGCGACAGGTTTGTCGATGCGCTCGCGCGGTTCGGAGTCAACTACGCCGACCAGACCGAGAAGGACTGGAACGAACTGCGCCGCTCGGGCAAAGCGGGAAAATTAGCCCCTGCGAAGCAGGCGAAGTCCTGACTCCCTGGTCCGGATTTCTCAAAATTCGGATGGAGCGGTCGCGGTTGTTTGCCTTCTGCGGTTTCGTGGCCACGCGGGGCGCGGTCTGAGACGCGAGCGATTGTCCTGGAAAGAGGGACAATGTAACAGAAAATGCGGTTACATTCGGAATTTAGGCTCGTAAACGCTTTGGATTCAGTGCGCTATTTCCGATAAGCGAAAGAAGAGCGAATCGACATAGGAGGTGGGTGGGGGTGCCTCTGGGGAACGGACCGGGGACATACCTGACAGATTGAACCGGGGATATTGCTGACACCGCGACGAAGGGCTTTGGGTATCTCCAACTCCAAGTTTGCGGCACGAGGCCTTAATCTTCTGCCAGCCCAAGCAAGACATTCAGAGAAAACGTCGTTAGGCTGATGCGACAGGATTGGTTACCGGGATTGTGGAGGTCGAGGGCAGAGCAGCGGGATTGGCGCGCGCGGGTTCGGGGACGGGGTCGCCGCGGATTTTGAGGACAGTGATGTCGTCCTGCTGGCCGAAGGCCGCGGCGGTGGCGGCGATGTGCTCGGCCGAGAGGATGGCAATCGAGGCAGTGCGCTCGAAGCCGAAAAGCTCGCCGGTTTTGGCTCGGGCTTCGGCGACGCCGTCGGTGACGAGAGTGAGTTGCTCGCCGGCGTCGAATTGGAAGATGGATTCGGTGTACTCGGCCTGGGCGGCGAGCCCGAGGGGCAGGCCGCTTTCGACGGGGACTTCGTTACTGCCGAGGTAGGGAGCAAGATGGCCCGCGTTGGCGACGGTCGCGGCGCCGGCGGGATCGAGGCGGAGGACGAGACAGGTGGTAAAGCCGTGCTTGCTGCGGCCGAGCATACGCTGGTTCATGGCGGCGAGGATTTCGCCGGGGCTTTGGGTGTAGTGGGCGAGAGTACGGACGGTGCCGACTAACAGCGAGACCGCCATGGCGGCAGGCATGCCCTTGCCGCTGACGTCGCCGATGACGATGAGGGCGCCGTTGTTGGGAGTGGGAAGGATCTGGAAGAAGTCGCCTCCGACCTGGCCGGCGGGTTTATAGACGCATTCGATCGCGAGGCCGGGGATGGCGGGGATCTCTTCGGGGATGAGGATCTGCTGGACGGTGCGCGCGGCTTCTAGTTCGGAGGCGAGGCGCTCTTCGTCGCGGCGCGTACGAGCGAAACGAAGCACGAGGATGGCAAGGATGGAGAGCTGCATCAGGAAGTCAGCGACGTTCTGGGAGGACGCGGGAAACGGCCAGGTGAAAGGCTGTTCGAGCTGCTGACGAAACACCTCAAACGCGGTGTACCCGGCAAAATGTGCGGCCCACAGGAGCCTTTCAACGACGCCCAATCCGAACGAAAGACCGACGGGACCGAGAAGCAGGCGCGCATCCAGACTGCCTCGCCTGGCGGCGAAGAAGAGGAGCAGGAGCACGCACACCAGGTAGGGCAACACGGCAAGGGCGACAGCGGCACTGGTGATCAACGCGACATCGACGCTACCGATGCTTATAAGGGCCGGGAGGGGAGCCACCAGTGCGGATGCCAACGCGATCCAGTAGATCCAGCTCCGACGCTGCTTCAGCAAAGCAACAAGAAAAAAGAGGAAGCAAACGGAAGAGGCAGCCTGCAGGTAATCTGACAGCGCCCAGAAAACTCGCAAATCGACGGCATGGAACGCTTCGTAGATCCACAAGGCGCCAAACGCAGCATTGGCGAGTTCGGACGCAGCGAACCACAGATACTCGCGTTCCGTGGGGCGCAACAGGAAAAGGCCGAGTCCCGCACTGCCGGCCATGAGATAGACGAGCAGCAGAATATTCGCGGCAAAGACGGACCAGAATCCGCTCCTGATCTGGAGGGTCTTCCACTCGCTCAGAAGTCCGGCGTCCCCGATGCGAATGGCTGCCTGGGGTCCTCCTCCCAAGGCGTTCTTTGGCTCCCGCGGATTTATCCAAATGCGGATGGCGATGGAGAGCGGCCCACCCGCGGAGGTCAGATCCTTGGGGAGGGAAATGAGCCTTTCGCTTCCAACAGTAAAACTAAATGCCAACTTGTCTTTCGGCGGCAGTCCGCCAAGCTGGCCAACCAATCGGCCGCCGGCGAATACCTGGTAGTTCCCAAAGATTACGGGAATGAACAGGGCCAGGGCCGAGCGATTTGCCGGGAGGAGAACCTGAAAGCGGTACCATGCGAAGCCGCGATAACTCGCGTAGCCCTGCCCATCCCACGGCTGGTCGGAGCGCAGCAGCTTCCAAGAGGAATCGTCGAAGTCGGGGTCGGACCAACGGGGATCATCGCCTGTGTGGAAGCGCCAGAGGTCATGGATTTCGACCACAGGGACGCGCTCGTTTTGGAAGTTCACGACCTGGGCAGGCGCGAGTTTTGTACCGATGAGAACGAGAAGCGCGAAGGTGAGGAAGACCGTCGTGCGCCTCTCCCAACCCCGGGGAAGCATGATTGGGATGGTTGCATAACGGGTGGGGCGGCGCAATGGAAAAGCGCCGCCCGAGAAGCGGTTTCCCACCCTAACGCCGTCTGGCGACGTCGTTAGAATGGGGCACCCGATTTCGCGCCCATAGGCCTGTCGCAGCGAATCGATTACCAGCATCGTAGAGAAGCAACTGCAGGTCCTTCGGCTGCGTTGATCGCTTCACCACCCCAGCGACGAAGACCTGTCGCTGGGGACCCCGGAACGCGATCAACTTCGCTCAGGATGACACACTGTTGAAACAGATGCGCAGTAACGCTTTCACTGCGATACTTCACTTGTCAGGGCGTGACGGTTAACTCGGCATGGAGAGTGGCGGTCGAGTCTTCGCCTGCCCATACATCGAATGTGCCAGGCTCGACGCCCCATGCTTTGGTCTGCGGGCTCCAGAATTGCAGCTCATCTTTGCCCAGCGAAAACTTCAGGGTCTGCGTCTCTCCGGGTTTGAGTGTGATGCGGCGGAAGCCTTTGAGCTGGCGGACGGGGCGCGATGCGGAGCCGGCGCGCTGGTGGATGTATACCTGGCCCACTGTATCTCCGGCGGTTGAGCCGGTGTTGGTCACGTCGACCGCAACCTCGGTTGTGTCATTCGCCCCGATGCTGGTTTTGCTCAGGCGCACGTTGTCGAATTTGAACGTCGTGTAGCTGAGGCCATAGCCGAATGGATAAAGCGGCTTGCTGGACAAATCCCAGTAGCGGGACGTGAAGGTGGGCCGGTCTTCGGGCTCGTGGGTGAGGTTGTGGTTGTAATAGAGCGGCTCCTGGCCGGCGGCGCGGGGCCAGCTCACGGGCAGCTTGCCGCCAGGGTTGACATCGCCGAAGAGGACATCGGCCACGGCGTTGCCTCCCTCGGTGCCCGGATACCAGGCTTCCAGAATGGCGGGGACATGTTCGGCCGCCCAGCGGATGTCGAGAGGGCGGCCATTTTCGAGCACCAGCACAACCGGCTTGCCGGCTTGCGCAATGGTCTCGAGCATTTGCTGCTGGATGCCGGGCAGGTCGAGCGTGCCGCGCGATGCGGCTTCACTACTCATGTCGGAAGACTCGCCCATGACGGCGATCACGACGTCCGCATTGTCGGCGGCGGCCTTGGTCTTGGCGAGCCAGTCGCTGATTTCGGCTGGGGTGGGCGGGGGCTGCGACTTCTTGCCCATGATCGCCTCGAACAGGCCAGGGAATACGCGCGTGGGCGCGGGGCCGGAGACGGAGGAGATCTCGGCGCCGGGGAGCTTGTTCTTGAGGCCGGCCACAATGGTGACGGGGTGGCTCTTGCCGCCGCCGCCGAAAAGGCCTTCGACTGTCCAGCCGCCTTCGATGTCGCGGGTGGAATCGGCCAGCGGGCCGATCACCGCGATTTTCTTAGTGGTTTTGGACAAGGGCAGCGCGTTGTTCTCGTTCTTGAGCAGCACCATGGAGCGGGATGCGATCTTGCGCTCCAGTTCGAGGCCTTCAGGCCGGTTGAGCACCGAATCGACTTTCGACTCGTCGACGTAGGGGTGATCGAACAGGCCCAGTTCATACTTGAGTTCAAGAATCGGCAATACAGCTTTGTCGAGTTCGGTTTCGCTGACTTTGCCATCGGTGACGAGCTTGGCCAGGTTGTGGGTGTAGGTCTGGCTGGCCATGTCCATGTTGAGACCGGCGCTGATGGCCTTGTAGGCGGCGTCGGAGGGATCGGCGGCGAAGCCGTGCGTCTGAAGGCTCGCCACGGCGAAGGCATCGGATACCACGAATCCCTGGAAGCCCCACTCCTCGCGCAGAATGTCGGTGAGCAGCCAGCGATTGCCGGTGGCGGGCACATCGTTGAGGTCCATGTAGGCGCTCATGAAGCTGCCGGCGCCGGCTTGTTCGGCGGCGTGGAACGGGGGCAGGTAGACGTTGCGGAAAAGAACTTCAGGGATGTAGGAGGAGTCGTAGTCGCGGCCGCCGTCGGCCGCGCCGTATCCGGCAAAATGCTTGACACAGGCGAGCACGCTGTCGGGTCCAAGGGCGGAACCTTGAAACCCGCGCACCTGCGCGCGGGCCATGGCCGAGCCGAGATAGGGATCCTCGCCGGCTCCTTCGACAATGCGGCCCCAGCGTGCATCGCGGGCGATGTCGACCATGGGGGTGAAGGTCCACTGAATTCCTGCCGCGCGCGTATCGGAGGCGGCGTACTTCTGCGCGGCTTCCTCAACTCCGGGGTCCCAGGAGGACGCCATGGCCAGCGGAACGGGAAACACGGTGCGGTAACCGTGAATGACATCGAAGCCGAAGAGGATGGGAATATGGAGCCGCGACTTCTCCATGGCCAGATGCTGAAGGCGGTTGATCTCCTTCACATCGATGAGCCAGAGGACGGAACCGACCTTGCCCGCGGTGATGAGGTCGTCGGGCTTCTGCGAGCCGAGCATGGGCATGACGATGCCGGCCGACTGGGTCATCTGGCCAACCTTCTCGTCCACCGTCATCTGTTTGAGCAGCGCCTCGGCGCGCCGTTGCGAATCCTGGGTGATGAGACTGGTTTGCGCCGCCGGATTTGTGGCCAATGTGAACAGAGCAACAGCAGAGAGCAAAGATAGAGTGACTTTTCGATTGAGCATCCTGATGGGCCTCACAAGTGGAAACGAATGAGGATAGAGCATCCCACCATGAATTTGCTATTGGAAGGCGAATTGGCGTGAATGGTTCTACTGCGGCAGTGCGGGAATCTGGTCGCCGGGGACCGATTCGCATGCGGCACCGCTGGTTCCGTCGCAGCTGACGGGGGCCTGGCGATCTCCACAGTGGCTGCGCGCCGACTCGACGAGGCGAATCAACTGGGTGAGCTCGTCATGTGTCAGATGGCCGAGCAACTCATAGGGTCCCTGCTGAACCACCGGGTCCATTTCCGCGAGCAGGGCGAGGCCGGTCGGGGAAATCTGGGTCCAGAGGACGCGCTTGTCGCGCTTGTCGCGTTGCTGCCGGACCAGCTTTTGCGCTTTGAGGCGGCCCAGAAGCCGCGTGATGTCCGGTTCGGCAGTGATCATGCGGTCGCCGATCGCCGAACAGGTGAGCCCCTGTGGCTGCGAGCCGCGCAGGATGCGAAGCACGTTGTACTGCGTGGAAGTGATGCCCCAGGCGCGGGTGGTGCGCTGCATGGCGCGGTGAAGGCAGTCCGCCGTTCGCATGAGATTGAGGAGGGCCTCCTCTTCGGGGCCGGAGAAAGGGCGCTCTTGTGCGATTTCGCGTTTGAGATCAGACACCGGCGCCCCCATCCCTGGATCGGAAACAGCTAGGCAGAATGGACCCGATCCATCGTCTGCCGTGGGACCGCAGTTATTGCTTGGCCACGTCCAAGTCGATGGTGAGTTTGATGTCGTCGCCGACCATGGTGGCGGGGGCATTGGGCCCGACGCCGAAGTCTTTGCGGTTGATGGTGGCGGTAGCCGAGTAGCCGGAATGCGGCTTCTTGTCCATTCCAGGCACCGGACCGCTGGGCCCCTCGACGTCGAGTTCCACCGGACGCGTGACTCCATGCAGGGTGAGATCACCGGTTACAGTGAGGCCCATCCCCTTCTTGGCCACGGAAGTGCTGGTGAAGGTCGCAGTGGGGAATTTGGCGGTGTCGAAGAAGTTGGCGCCCTTGACGTCCGAATCCCGCTGGGCGACGCCGGTATCGAGCGAAGTCACGTCGATGGTCACCTGAACGGTCGACTTGGTCACATCGGTGTCGTTCGTGATGATGTTTCCCTTGAGATTGCCGAATCTGCCGTGAATGTTGGACAGAGTCAGGTGGCGGACGACAAATTCAATCTGGCTGTGGGCAGGATCGATTGCCCATGTGGAAGTCTGCGCCGTGGCGAATGGGGCTGCGAGGGCCACGATGCCGGTGAAAAGAAGAAAACGCTTCATTAATCAGTTCCTTTCAGTGCCGGGCAAGGGTGAGCCCCGGAATTTCAGGTCGAGCACAGGCGCTGCCCGAGTGAGCGTAAACCGCGAAGGGATTGTCGCGCCCGAAGAATACTTGTCCTGTAACCAAGGATGCCCGCACTAAGGTATTTGTTGCAACAAATATTTGGTCGCGAACTTTATCCTGGAATGAAATCATCGTTTCCGCCACGGTGCCGGCGTCTTGCAACGTCGCTAGAATAAGGCCCCCAGGCTTACCCGATCGAGGAGACGCGCATTAGTTTCGTCGGCTGGATTACTAATCAGGGACCCGGGCGACTGTTTGTGGTATTTTTCCAGGTCCCTAATTTCCCTATGCTTACAAAATTGAAGTTGTGTGTACTCTGCCGGGGAGATCCGGGCTGAAAGCTGCGCGATTCTGGCAGCAAGCGCTCCAGGAACGGGCACGATCTGTGGATTCAAACACGAAGCTTTGAGAATACGAAGAGTGCTACGGGCAGGGATTTCAAGCCGATTTGTCGATTGCGGGATTGTGGTCATACAATCCGGCTTAACAATCCTCGCTCAACCGCGTGAGGCAACTCACCCGGCGCAACGAATGGAAGTGGCTGCCGTGGCATTTGGTCTAAACGGTATCTCGCTGGAGATGGCCAATCCGTTGTTCCGTCGATCAATACCGCCGGTCAGGCGCGGCGCTGCATGGGAAACCGGCAGGGCGCGTGTCGCCGATCGGGTCGCGAAATCAGTGAGGAGCCGAGTGTCGTGACCAGACCTGAACCTTTGAAGCCGCAGGCTGCGACATTGCCGGAGGCTTCGCCTGAGCTCGATGCAGCGGTACCGTCGGCAACGACCCTTGCGGCCGACGCGGACGCCGACTTGGGGGAGGCAGAGTCAACGACGGCCCAGGCACCGCGAGCGGCGCGAGGCAGGGGAGAGCCGACCAAAACAGCGGCCGCGCCCAGAACAGCCAAGGGGTCGCCGTCACCAAAAGCTGCGCTTCCGGACGCTCCGCCAGCAGTTACGCCCAGTGCCGAGGCGTGGATGACTCCGCCGGCTCCACAGCCCGGGACCGAGGAGCCAACGCCACACGATGTGGCATCGGAAGACGAAGATTTTGGGCACCCTCCCTCCCGGCTGAGTGGACTGAGGAACTTGCTCGTTTCGCTGGGGCGGAGAAGCCTGATCGAAGATGAATCCGCCGCTGACGAAGCGGACACGGAACCACGCTTCGAAAGGGCCAGTGCGCGTCCGGCGTACCATGAGCCGCCAACTGCGGAGACGGAGTCGATTGCGTCCGCGCCGGCGCCGGTGCGCGTGACGGCTCCTCCAGAGTTCCTGCCCCCGAAGCCTGCGGCTGAAGCCGAAAAGGAGAAGGAACCTTTGCGTCCCACTCCTCCGGTGCCGCGCCGCGAACGAGAATCCCCGGACGAGGTCCAGACGCTGCCATCGTGGCGGGGCCAGTACCGGAAGAAAAGATATCCCCCGATTTAGATTTTTGGAGGTTCAGGATGTCGTCAAATCAGCTCATGACGGGCGGATCAATTCCAGACGGTCGCGCGTTCGAACCCACGTATTGCCGGCCATCCTTCCTACGGCGTCGAGACCGGCTGGGTCGACGCGGAAGTTGTCCACAAACTCAGCGCGAACGTGGAATCGAACGATTTCACCCAGCACAATCACCCCGCCGCCCGGCTTGTGACTGGTGTAAATGACCTGGAGAAGTTTGCATTCCATCTGGGCCGGAGACTCCGCCACCCGCGGGGCCCGCACCACGGCGCCAGGGACGGCGGTCAGCCCGGACAACTGAAATTCGTCGACTTCCGGCGGAACGTCGGCGGCGGTGGCATTGGCCGCGGCGGCAATAGATTCGCTCACCACGTTCACGACGAACTCGCCGGTTTCCTCCACGTTGTGCAGGGTGTCCTTGCGGGGGGCGCGACCGGTCGCTCGTCCGGCACGCAGAGCGGGGCAGAAAAGCAGGGTGGGAGGCACCGAGCCCACACCGCAGAAAAAGCTGAATGGGGCGAGGTTGGCGACGCCGTCGCGATCCACGGTGGACACCAGTGCGATAGGCCGCGGCACGATAATCCCCGTCATGAGCTTGTAGACTTCATGCGGCGGACGCTCGGCAGGATCGATCGTGAGCATCGACGGGAGAGGCGAAGCAGGGGCGGCCATAGGTTAACAGCCTATAGCATTGATTCCGCCCGTCGCACGTCTAACCCAGAAGCCGGTCGTCCACGGCGCCGTCTACTCATCGAATCAATGACACCTATGGTGCATTGCGAAGTTTTTGTCAGCGTGTAACATACATGATGCACAATGATTTGTAGGAGAAGTCTGCTTTGCCGCGCATCCACTTCCAGCAACAGCTCGCCGCACTGAAGGACCAGCTCCTCGCCATGGCTGCGCTGGCGCAGCAGGCAGTGGAGTCGGCGGTGGACGCCTATCTTCAGCGTGACGCAGGCCTATGCCAATATGTTCGGCAGAACGAGACGGCCATCAATACTGCGCAGCGGGATTTGGACGAAATGGCTTACGAACTGCTCGCCAAAGAGCAGCCCATGGCCATTGACCTGCGCTTCCTGCTCGCGGTGATCAAAATCAACGGAGACCTGGAGCGGATCGGCGATCAGTCGGCAGGCATTGCGCGGCGTACCCGCGACGCGCTGGAAATGCCCAGCATCGATTTGCCGGTCGACCTGGCAGCCATGGGCGAGTACGCGACCCGTATGATTCGCACCGCCATCCAGGCGCTGCTCGAGGGGAATGCCCGGCTGGCCGACTCAGTGCGGGAAATGGATGACGAGATCGACCGGATGAACCGTCGCGCCCACGCCGATCTGCTGCAACTGATCCAGGACCATCCGGAAACGACCCAGCAGGCAATGACCGGGCTGTTTGTCGCGCGGTCGCTGGAACGCATCTCCGATCACGCCTGCAATATCGCCAGCGACGTCATCTTCTGGGTTCGGGGCGCCGACGTGCGCCATCAGCTCAGCATGTCGATGGATTGAACCTCCGCTGCTTCGGCGGTCCCTACCAATTCGTGATCGAGCCATCGGGGCGGAAATAGGTCTGTGCGCGGGCCGTGACTGGCTCCGTGATCTCTGCGATCTGGGTGAGGTGTTTCATGTCGAGTTCGACGCCCAGGCCCGGCCGGTCATTTGGATACAGCTTTCCGTTCCTGAAGTCGAGGCACACCGGCACATGCTCCAGGGTTCGGCCCTGGTAGTTGTATTCCATCAGAACAGGGCCTGAGAAAGTACTGAGGCAGTTGACCAGCGCGGCGGTGGCGATGGGTCCGGTGAAGTGCGGGACGATGCCCACAAAGTGGGTTTCACAGAGGGCGGCGACTTTCATCATCTCCGTGATGCCGCCGACATTGGGAAGAGTCGCGCGCACGAAATCGATGGAGTGGTCCTCAATCAGGCGGTTGAAGTCCCACCGATTGCCCCATTCTTCGCCCGCGGCCAGGGGAACATTTACTTTGCTGCGAAGGATGGGCAGATCCTGCTGAAAGGCTTCGGTGCGCACCGGATCTTCGACGAAGAAGGGCGCCAGGCTCTCAATGGCAATACAGCCGCGGATGGCGTCGGGGAGATCGAAGCGCTGGTGGAAATCGACCACCCAGTCGCCGTCGGGGCCGACTCCTTCCCTGGCCTCGGCGCACTCTTCATGGAGGTGCGTGATCCGCTCCCTGGCGTTGTAGGTCGTATTGGCGGGCGCATCCATGGCGCCGAAGCGAAACGCGCGATAGCCTGCAGCGATGGTCAGCCTGGCCCTCTCCCTGGTTCCCATGCCCTCGGTGATTCCGGGAATAATCCCGGCGGTGTTGTAGAGCTCGCAATAGTTCCGTACCGTGCCGCCCAGAAGCTGATGCACGGGGCACCCCAGCGCCTTGCCTCTGATGTCCCAGAGCGCGAGGTCGAGAGCACCGATGGCGTGCGTTCGTTCGCGCCCCGCGGGGTAGAAGAAGGCGCGATTCATGTCCTGCCAGAGCTCCTCGATGTGCTGAGGGTCCTTGCCGATCAGGCGGCCTGCGGACTGCGAGAGCGTGTCCTTCGCGCCCCCCTCGCCGATTCCGGTAATGCCGGCGTCGGTTTCAATGGTGACGACAACATCGCTCTGATTGAAAAGCGGGTTGGGATGCGGAGGGAGCCATGCCCGCACGCGGGTGATCTTCATCTTTGGAATGGCTGCAAAGACACTTCGACCGAATGTCGATCCCGCGGCTGCAGCCTCCGCCAGATAACCAAGAAACGACCTTCTGTTCATGACCAGGAAGCTCTCCTTCGGTTGCCGTTTATATTCTGACAATCAACG
>Ga0207098_10009_pt1 | contig 55262 bp, 33 predicted proteins | sample Alteio_BWMinHeat_84_FD_153548 | JGI IMG/M metagenome (GOLD analysis project Ga0207098, IMG submission 153548) | Enriched cells from forest soil in Barre Woods Harvard Forest LTER site, Petersham, Massachusetts, United States -... | ecosystem: Environmental > Terrestrial > Soil > Temperate forest >...
CATCCCGCTTGTCTGTCCGCTGCTCGCGCGGTGCCGAAGCATGAATCGCGCTGGCGTCCCCCACCAGAAGTTCATGACCAAGTTCACTCATCAGCTTGTGAAACCAACGGTCATTCCCCGTTGCTTCCATTCCGATGCGCACCGCCCTGCCTGCCAATGACCGGTAAAATGCTTCCGCCTCTCCGCGATGGCTCAAACGGCGCTCCTCGTACTCCCCCGTTTCCTGCTCTACGCACGCAATCTGCTGAAAACTAGGATGAAAATCACAGCCTATAATCATCATGCTCGGCTCCTTCTCCCGAGCTTCACGGTCGTTTTGCAGCAACCAGTGTAGTCGGGCTGAGGGAGCCGACGCTGTCATGAAATCAGGTAATCAAGGCGCTGCGAGACGGAGGGGTCACCGGCCACTTTACCATTGGCGGCCACTATGCAAGCTTTGAGCCAGCCGAGATTCTTAGCCGGACTCCGGGCCTTGATTCTGTGGTGCGGTTCGATGGCGAAATGACCCCCGTGAAAATCCTCCATTGTCTCAGCGCCGGCGTTGACTGGCGTACTCTGCCCGGGATCGCGTTTCGTTGGCGAGGGTCAAATCGTGGTTGCACCGTTGGCAAAGGTCGTGGAGAACCTCGATATCCTGCCCCGCCCCGACCGGCGGTCGATCGACTACGAGAGCCACCCCATGCCCACAGCCTCGGTTCTTGGCAGCCGAGGATGTCCCTGGGATTGCTTTTTCTGCGGCGTTCGTCCTTTCTACGAAAGCCTGGGAGGGCCGCTTGCGCAGTCCACGCGAGGTCGCCGACGAAATGCTCGAACTGCACGTGAATCGAAAGGTCCCAATCTTTCTGTTTCAAGATGATGATTTCCTCGCCGGCGGGAAAAACGCCAAGCTGTGGGCCATCGAGATCGCCGATCTGATCGCGGCCGCGGGCTTCGCCGGAGAGCTGGCCTTCAAAATCAGTTGCCGCTCGGACGAGATTGACGAAGAGATTCTGCGACGTCTTATGGCAGGTGGCCTGACGCACGTCTATATGGGCGTCGAGTCTGGCGATGAGGAAGGACTAATCAACATGAACAAACGGATGAAACCTGAGTCGCATTTGCGGGCCGGACGGATATTGAAGAAGCTCGGGCTTTCCTTCGACTTCGGATTTATGATGGTGGATCCCTTTCTCCACATTCCGCAGCATTCGGCAAAACATATCATTTCTGGAAGAGTTTATAGGCGATGGATGGACGGTAGCCCCGTTCTGCCGCATGCTGCCTTACGCCGGCACTCCGGTGAAGCGCAGACTGGAGGCGGAGGGCCGGATGCTGGGTATTGCGTTCGAGCCAGACTATAAGTTCCTCGATCCGAAGCTTGATATTTTCTACGAATGGATGATTGCGACCTTCTACGAAAGGAATTTCACGAACCAGGGCCTGTGTCATATGTTCAGGGGATTGAACTTCGAGGCAAGCCTGCGGCTACCGAGGCGAAATCGGGTGTCGGACGCGCAACGGTCATATCTGCGGTACCTGACCTCAGTGTGCAATCGGGTAGCGTGCTACACGCTTCGTTGTGCGGTGGACCATCTCGAGAACACTCCCTTGTCAATACTTGAGCACTACGACGCTACCTGGAAGGACTGACGGCCCACGAGAAGCGGGAGGAGACGCAACGGACGAACGAAGTTGGGCAGTATTACAACTGGGTTCATGAGGATAACAGCGAGCTGCCCGGCCCCGTGGGTGACTTCGACAAATCCTGGACGTTTTACGAGGGGGACCGCGAGGCGGCTGGGGTAGGCGCAGCCTAAGTGTTTGCAGCCTCAGCGAACGCTGAACTTATCTAGTAAGCATTTACAGCACGCATCCGATGAGAAGTACGACATTCTGCCAATTTCCGTGAGCACCGATCCTTACCCTACGCTCAAACGCGACGCAGCACCGGCTATTACACAGTGCCTTCACATCGGGACGTCTGGTATCGCGGCAAGTTCGGCCACAGCGGCAGGCGTGCAACGTTGGAAGACTGGTTTGATCCGCGTCGCGTGCGCGACGTTTACGTTCCTACAGGATTCAAACCGTATGGCGCGAAGACGTATGCGGTCGAAGGTCACCCGTTCGAGTTCAAATCCCTGATGGCGACCGAAGGGCTCTGATACTGGCCGACCTTTCAGTCCTAGTTATAGGTCAGATAAAGTCGGGACCAGAGCACACACGGTATACGGATGTGGAATTGGATTTGTGTATCCTCACGCAGACAGGGTCATGGCTCAGGTAGCCATTCAAAATGCCTTCGACGTCTGGAACATGAAGACGATTTCCGGCCTCCGTCGATCATCCCGACGGAGGCCGGCCATGGGTTGGACTATCGATGCTCGTTGAGCGCCGCAACTCCCGGGGCCACGGACGGCACGGCTATGGACGGCGCCGGGGGCGGACTGGGAAGCTTGAACGGAGATCCGGACACCGGCTTGGGCATCGATTCATTCATCTTGTTGGAGCGTTCGGTTACATCCTCAAGGCGCACGGTCTCGAAGCCGCGGCGCAAGGCCACGATCCGGTAGTCGAAAGCCACATTGGACTGGCCACCGCCCAGCTCACGCACTTCGAAACCGTTGGCACTCTTGCCGCTGACGTAAAGGCCGCGGCAGTCTCCCCCGGGAGTGAGGAACACGTGATAGTCCGAAGCTCCATTCACCGTCTCGGCGAAGGTGGGATCGAGAGCCACCGTGGCCGTGCCACTCGCGAGGTGGCCGTTTCCGAAGTCCTCAAACCAATGTTGCGGCGATTGCATGGCATAGAGAGCCACCTGACGCTGCCCTCCGGCCACCGCAGCTATGGTTGAAAAGCCATTCTTGCAGTTCTCATGTCCGTTGCTGTCAATGGTGCAAAATCCACCATTACCGCCGGATTGCAAAGCGAGTTGGTTGGCCGCTCCCTGAAACATGAAGGCCGTGGGCACACCGCTGGGGCTGTTGTTTTGCAGGAAGATGGCACGAGCATCGTCTGCGGTACCGATTAGGCCTGCGTCTCCGAAGACGTTCGACCGAGTGTCTCCCCACACGCCCACCGCGCAGCACCCGATCAAAGAGCTTCCGGTATTGCTTATTCCCTGGCCCACACCGAGAACACCCGTGCCATTAGGACTGTCGGTCACCGAATTCACGCCGAGGGTAACGCCGCTGCTGGCCTCTTCTCCGGCCACGACACCCGCAGCGAATCGGCCGCTGCTTCGGTTGAAGCCCGAGACGCCGGAAGTCTGCCCCGACGCTCCCTGGGCCTCACCCATCAAAGCCGCAGAACCGGTGGTTGAGGTGAAAATCTGGCCGAGGACACCCTCCGACAAGCCACTGGTGCCGGTCACGTCTCCGAACACGGCAGTGCCGGTTTTGAAGGCGTCGGCAGCAAGCACCGTGCTCACAGCGCAGCAGGCGACGTTGTTATCCGTGACTTGTAGTACTGTTGCCGGGTTGGTGTCGCCGATTCCGACCAGTCCGCCCGGGGCGAGGGTCAGGACATCCGCTGCTGTGGACAGATCACGGATGTTGAGCTTGTTCGGACCTTGAGCCGCTGTCTTGCCGGTCGCCAGGAGCTCCCAGCTCTTGCCGCCGGTCCCGGTGGTCTGGAAATCGAGGCCTGCTCCCACGCCTGCCACTGGCCCATCGATCTGCTCTCCTAACTGGTTGGGCGCATCGACTAGAAGCTGAAACGCGCCTGGTGCTGCACCGATACCGGCCGCGCCGGTCACGTGGCTTGTTCCCTCGACGGTGGCTGCGCCTTTCACGTCCAGGGTAGTGGCTGGTGTTGTGGTGCCAACTCCAACCTTGCCTCCAATTTCGAAGACCGTTGAATTGCCCAGCGTGGAGCTGTTCAACCAGATCGGCAGGAAATCGGTTGTTCCCGAACCGGAGAATTTTGGCGTAACGGCGGAACCGGACGCCGTGGAGGAATTATTCTCACTCCTTATTCCGGACGCCGGTGCGCGCAGGAATGCGGACGGCGGCAGACCCCCGATGGTGGCGGCGTCTGATGCTTTCAACGCGTAGGGTACGCTCACGAACAGGATTCGCGGTTGTTCCGCCTCTCCTTCGATCTGCACTCCCAACCATCGGGGTTCTTTGGCGCTGAACAGGTCGGCGGGCAGGCCCTCGAGCTTGGTTGCACCAAGGAGAGTCGAGTACTTGCCCTCGCTGTCAGCCTCGATGTTCTGGGTCTCGAGCCAGAGCGGCGATCCGCCATCCTGGTCCTTGTAGACGGCGAAGGCGACGCCGACCATGCCTGTTTTTACGTGGCCAAGGTCATCTTTCAAGACGCCAGTGAACTTTACCAGTTGCGGCACAGCTCCTGCCGACTCTCCGCCGTTGGTGGGCTGAGCCATCGCCATTGCTGCGGTCCCAAGCAGCAAGCAGAGCGCGGCAATGGATACAAGGTGGTTCTTCACGATCATTCTTATGGTCACAGTATGTCTCCTCTCGGTTGAGCTATCAGCCTGGCTGCTATTCGTCCTTGCCGCCCGCGGCTGTAGGGTTAGGTTGGTTGACTCACGATCGATGACCGCCGGCGCAGTGCTTTCCACCTCGGGTAGACCGGGTGGCGAACCGGGCGGCGGTACACACGATTCGGCGGAATGCCGGAATCGCGCGATTCATGAGTAGGTGTTTGCGTCCGCGATGACAAAGTCTCGTTGGGGCACAAGCCACAGCGGTGCGCGACTCTTTCACGCGGGTGCTACATGATTCCTCGTAGGACGAGAGAGCCGATTCCGACGCGGCAGCGACGGCTCAATGGAGCACAGCCGTCGGCGGTCAACATCGCTTGCACAGGACGAGACTTTGAACCGTCATGTGTAGTGGCTCAGGCCAGGCAACAAGACGGCGCGTTAGACCGTCCTCAAGTGCGGCGGCGAACGCTTGGCGGTCTCTGCCCGGCTGAAGCGCGAGGGCTAGAGTCGGGGCGAACGCGGAACGAAAGAAGTGGGTCCGTCCCGACGCAAGCTCATTCGGATTCTGGTGTTTCTCAAACTCGAGCCACGCGGCGTCGGGAAGCTTGGTCTCGTGATAGACCTCGACTGTGAGCGAATGGAAATGCCCTTCGGGATGGAACGGCGCCAGCAGTTCCACCTTTCGTCGGGGATAGGAGGCAATCACCATTTGGTCGCGCTCGGCGGAAGTGAGGCACTCTTGCTTCACCATGTCCGCAAGAACGTCGTTTGCAATATCAAAAAGGGGTTCGAGGCCTACCGATCCATCGGGATCCAGTCCCGGAAGCACGAGCATCATTCGGCCACCCGGACGAAGCTCGACAGAGCGGTACCGGAGAAACTCCTCCCAGTCGGCAGCGGCCTGGCGTTCGAAGGCCGCACGAACGGATCCTGCAGCTCGAAGAGGGAGAAAGTGCCCCGGAATCAAAGCTGGGATCCGGCTCAACCAGAGCGCGGCGAAAGAAGACCACGCGAAATCGACCGAATCGGGGGGAAGCACCGCCTCATAGAACGATTGTCCGACGGCGGCGGAGAACACGTTGGGCTCATTTTGCCCATAACCCCGAAGATCGCGTGACAGAACCCGAAAGAGCGAGTTGAAGTCATTGATGGGAAGATCGACGTGGTACACCACAATCGGACGGCTGGACACCGCGCGGTGACGGAAGGTAGAAATCGCGAGACCGATGGGAGCAAGCGAGTTCTCTCCCTCGGACGATCCATAATCAGCGATGACGATCGGAGCGTCAGCATCGACCAGTGTGATGTTTTCAACTGCTTCTTTAAGCAGAGGCAAGGAGGCTGCTACTCCGCCCTCCTGGATTTTGGCGCTCCGATTGTAGGAGCCGTTTCCTTCCATAGCCCCGACAGGCGGCTGGTGCAGATCGAAGACTACGTTTGTCTTCTCCTCGAAACCAGTTCTAATGCCGGTGATTGATTCGCTCATTTTTATCCTCCTGGCCGGCGCGCGGAGCCGGGTGTTGGGTAACGAATTGCAGCCCCCGGTCACGATGGTGAAGAACTGGGCGCATTTGCCAGTTCCCGGACCGAGCCGCCACGAGAAGCATCGTGGGACTTTCGCGGTCCAAAAGTCCTAAAAGCGGACTAAAATTCTTCCGAAAGGCCCTCCCCAAGGCCAATGGAATTCAAAAAGCAGTGCATTTACGAGTTCGGTCCCTTCGTGCTCGATTCGGCTCAGCAGGTCTTGCTCCGAGACAACAAGCCCTTGGCGCTCACACCGAAAACCTATGACGCGCTGCTTGTACTGGTAAGGAATCGCGGGCGCCTGCTCTCCAAAGCCGAACTCATGCAAGCCCTGTGGCCGGACAGCTTCGTGGAAGAATCGAACCTGACGGTTCAGATCTCGGCGGTTCGAAAGGCACTGGGAGACCAACAGTCGTATATCGTCACAGTGCCCGGGCGCGGTTACCGGTTCAGCGTAGAGGTAAATGAAAGACCAGAGGCGCATGCCGCTGAGTTCGCGGACGACGGCCCAAGTCGCATCCGTGAGACAGCCGAAAGCGGGAGTCGAGAGTGGGCAACCAGCGGCAGCCTGGCATTACACGAAGTACCGAAGCTCGATCCCGTGCCTGCCCGTTTTCTTCGCCCTGCGTACGTGAGCGTCCTTTGCGGCGTTGTCGTTGTGGGATTTCTGTTGTTTCTATGGCTTCGTCCCGCCCTGCCGCCTCCGCGGATCGTGAGCTATACACAGTTGACCGATTCCGGCCGCGTCGATGTCTTGTCAGACGTCATGACGGATGGAACCCGGGTCTTCTTTGCCGCCCATCCACCAGCCAGCAAGGCCCAACGTCTTTACCAGGCGTCCGTATTTGACAAGGAGACGGCGGAAATCCCGACTTCTCTCACAGGCTTCTTCCTTTGCGACATTTCACCCGATCATTCTCAATTGCTGATTGGGAGTTCTCCCGAAGCGCCGGTCGATCATCCAATGTGGATTCTTTCGGTGCTGGGCGGCTCACCCCGGCGCCTGGCGGATATCACCGGCCAGGATGCGGAATGGACACCCGATGGAAAGGGTTTCATCTATGGTCGGGGCACGGATGTCTTTCTCGCCAATTCGGATGGGACTGGTTCGCGAAAGCTGCTGACCACTCCGGGATTCGCCTCCGGCTTCCGGTGGTCGAGGGATGGTCGAGTCTTCCGATTTACCGTAACCAACCAAACCACAAGCCTGAACTCGATTTGGGAAGCGTCGTCTGACGGCTCTCATCTCCATCCCTTGCTTTCAGGCTGGAATGATCCTTCGACCGAGACGGGATGGGGCGATTGGGCGGCGGACGGGCGATACTTCATCTTCGCGTCAGTCCACGAGCGGAAAAACGAAATCTGGGCCATCCGGGAAAAGAACGACTACCTGCACAAAGTTCCGCGTGGCCCTGTGCCATTGGGCATCGGGCCGGCCCAACTAATACGCCCCCGGTTGAGTGTTGACGGCAAACGGCTGTTCGTCATCTCCATCCAATACAGGGGCAATCTGTTCCGATTCGACGCAGGCTCGTCGCAGTTTGTCCCATTTCTCGTGGGACTCTCGGCGCACCGGCTGAGTTTCAGCAACGACGGAAAATGGATGACGTATGTGACGTATCCCGAAGGGGAGTTATGGAGAAGCAAGGCGGACGGGACCGAGAAGTTGCGCCTGACATTTACTCCCATCCACGCCGACCTGCCGCGCTGGTCGCCCGACGGCACGCGAATTGTGTTCATGGACAAAGATGGGGGCCGGCCCGGGGACATCTTCATGGTGTCGGCTTCCGGCGGTGATCCCAGGAGGCTCCTGCCTGATGGGATGTCAGGCGACGACCCGGATTGGTCGCCGGATGGCAACTCGATCGCATTTGGACCGCAACCGACATTTCCGCAAGTTCCCACCGCCGCCGGCGGGACGACTTCTCCAGGCGCCGCAATTCATATTCTGGATTTGAATACAGGACGGATTTCGGATGTTCCTGGCTCGACCGGACTTTATTGGCCACGCTGGTCGCCCGATGGACGCCGCATGGCCGCTCTGAGTGCCGATACGCATCAATTGAAGATGTTCGACATGAAGATGTTCGACAACGGCAAGCGCACATGGGAAACGCTGGCCAGCGGTGCTACCTTGCATAATCCGTTGTGGTCCCGGGACGGAAAGACCCTCTACTTCCAGGATCTTGGCGCATCCGGCCAGCCTGTCTATCGCCTGCAGATTGGCTCCCATGCGCTGCAACGCCTCGGCGGACTCAACGACATTTTGCACACTGATTCGATTTATAGCGCGTTGACGGGCATTACCCCCGACGATTCACCCATCGTGCTTGAGATTCATTCCATCAATGATCTTTATGCTCTCGACATCCTTCTTCCTTGAACACTTCCTCGTTTGTGAATGACGGCGTTAAACAGACAGACCGCGCACGAAACATGTTTTAGCGGCAACTGCTGGATAGGTCCTCTGAAACGTTAGCGTTCGGTTAGCCGACTCTTCGACGAATGTGCATCGGTAAATGCCAAGATGTTTTACGGGAACTCATGTACGCTGGCTTGCCACATGCTCACAGCTGCCAACGAATAGCCGTTGGCCTACAGAATTCCCGCCCGCCCAGCCCACCGGGCGATATAGTCCTGGACGAGGGCGAACTGCGGGCGATCGACCGCAAGCAGATGGGTACCCACAGACGCCCTTACAGCTCACCTGGCTCAGCCTCCAACAGTTCCCGCCGTGACGCCTTGCCGCTCGTCCCCCGGAGAACCTGCCGACTTAAAGATCGGCATGTGGCCGACATCCATACTCTTGCGAAAAGGCCATCAGATCCGGATCGCTATCGCCGGTGCAGACGCTGCGACATTCCGCCGGTACCCGTCAGTGGGCGATGTGACGTGGACCGTTTTTTGACAGAGCGCTTTGGCCTCTTATGTGAAACTACCAATGCGGCCACGTTGAACGATGGCAAGTCGACAGATCGGGTCCTCGTCGGCAAATGACTTCTCCGGTCGCGCAAACATAGCCGGTGAAGAAACAATCCCCAATGAGATGCGAGTTGGTCCATGTCAAATGAGCTCTCGGTTCAATTCGGCTCAGCCTAATCACCCAAAAGCGGCAGCGCTGTGTTCCAGCAGCAATACGCGAAGGTCGAATTGCGAACGGAGGCTAGATTCTGTCCAGGACATGGCCACGACAATGTCTGCGCACATGGAATTTTCACTGGGTCGGAAATTTAAGTTCGCGTGCCAAGCGCCTAAATTCTGGGTGATCTCGTATGCGTTCATAGGCCGGGAAGTCCGGCCTCCACCCTCAAGCGCGGAGGAGACCAGCGGGGGACGCCTCTCGCTCCCGAATGAGGGCCACACCGAAAGTATTGAACACTGTTGGGAATGGGTGGGCGATCACACCGCCCGTTACTCTCGCACCCTCGCCGGAATGAGAGTAGCCATGAAAAGGCCACCGACAGGAGAACGTAGCGCACGATGAGCGAATAATCGCCAAGTGCAATTCACTTGTCTGTATAGTCCGCTACGCGTCAACTTGAACTCGGGTTGGGTGCCGCCCGCTGAATGGGAGTCAAGCCTACGAGCAGCCGGTTTTTCGTTCAACTGAAGCGAACCGCTCGTAAAAACTGGCCACCTTGAACGAAGCCGCAGTGGCGACAAACTCTTGCACATGTTCCAGAACCGATAGTTTACGGCTATCGGCTTTGCTGAAATCGGTCAGGTACAACTACGCGAGGAATTGAAGCCGAGACCCGTCGAACCGAAATTCTGTGACTTCTCCAGTTCTGGGTTCGATTTTGCCAGGCTCTCCACGTCATTGCCACTGGTTGTCAGGCTATAGAGAACGCAATCTGGTCCCCACACCCCATTGCGCTGCACTGCGGCGCCATGGCCGGCGCACGCCAAAAAAGCTGGGCGCTCGGAAGAGCGCCCCTCCGGTCATCGGTTGTGTTTGAGTTAGAACGTGAACTTCGCCCAGAACCGCAGGTTTCTCGCTGTGCTCGCTCTGGCGTTCGGCACGTTCAGAAAATTGCTCGTACCGACTTGGAGTATGTTGTTGTTGAGCGGATTCACATCGTTGTGATTTCCAACGTTGGTCACTTCTGCGCGCAACTGAAACGCCGATCCCTCAAAACGCGACCATGAAATGGGAATGTCTTTCTGAACGGCAAGATTCCATAGCGTGGTACCGGGATTCTTGAAGCTATTGCGTCCATTTTCCTGATGCAGGAACTGGGGCCCGAATGGGATCGTCCAGCGTTGCGTGTCAGGGTTTACTATCACTTCGGCCCCCGTGGAGTTGAGCTGATTCAGGTCGTAGTAAGTCCCCGGAGCATTTGCATCGACATAGATAGCATCAATCGCGGCTGAGTCGACCGGCGCGCTCTTGCTGGTAAGCAGTGGGCGATCGTTGAACGCGCTTCCGTCACCGTTCGTGTCGAGACCGGAGAGGTTGAATGTGCTGGGGGGTCCGGATTGAAGCTGCGTCACACCGGAGATCATCCAGTGCCGGGTAATTGCGCCCAAGAGTAAGTTAGCCGAAGAGTTATCTGAGTGCAATCCGCGCGGGGCCCAACCGTAGGTAACCGAGAAGAAGTTAGGGAAGTTGAAGACCGAGGGACCCCATTCCTGGGCTCGACCGTTCGGGGCAAGGTTCGCAGGATAAGATGTCGGCGAAGCAAAGGTGGTGAACACCTCCGAGCCATTATCCAAATTCTTGCCAAACGTATAAGCCCCACGAAAGAAGAGTCCATGGGAAAACTGGTGGGAAAGTTCCGTCTGAACGCTGTCATACTGTGAAGCTGCTGAATTTGCACGGGCATTAATCGCGCCACGGCTTGGATTCAGCCGATCTCCCGTATCCGGGTCAAAGTAGTTGTACTGCTGGTTGGCATACAGCTTTCTTCCCCGTGCACCCACATAATTCACGGTGAGCTTTAGCTGCGCAGGAAGTGCGCGCTCTATTCCAAGGTTCCACTGATAGGTCCGGGGATTCGCAAGGTTCTTGTCCGCGCTCTGTACCGAAGAAAGCGGGTTGACCGGACCAGGCTGGATTGTGCTCAGCAAATCGAGCGCATTTCCAAGGCCGGATCCCTGCGTTGAAATCAAAGTCGTCGAGGTCGCGTTTGGAGCCGCTTGCGCCGAATTCACTGGAATGTTGCTGAAGTCGGTGTCATAGAAAATACCGATTCCTCCGTGAAAGACCGTCTTATCGGCAAGCCATCTGACTTGTTGCGGGGAGTAGGCGAAGCCGGCGCGCGGTCCCCAATTGGCGGTGTCGGTCTGGATCTTATAAACCGTAGTAATCGGAGCAAAGGGGTTGTTTACGTCGATTGCGGGGAATGGCAGCGAATTGGATGGATCGGTTAGATAGTCATATCGCAGCCCGAGATTCACAACAAGTTCGGGTGTAACCTTGATGTCGTCCTGGACGAAGTATCCCGATCTCCAAATGTGCGGATCGAACCGTGTCGGCCCGAACGTCTTGGTCGCTGTTCCCGATGGTCCAAGGTAGTCGTTGAGGAAGTTCCCCATTGCGCTCAGACCGTTGCCCTTTGCGATACTCAACTCTCCGAGGGCATTCTGTGCTACAAGGTCAGTCTCCAGGATGCGGCCAACATCTGCACCGATCCGCAGAGACTGCTTTCCGACCGTCCAGGTCACCGTGTCCTGGAACTGATAGAAGTTCTCCTTGCGTCCCTGCGGGATGTTCTGAGAAATACCCAGAACGGGTAGATTGTTATCAGTGAAATTAAGGTTGTAGTTCTTTGACAGCGGATTGGCCAACGTTTCCGGAGTTGCTGAGAACAGGAAATTGATGCGTGTCGAAGACGCACGGAATTCATTCAGAACTGTGGGGCCAAAAACGTGAGTCCATGTCACGATACTGAGTGCCGACGGTCCACCAACCTGACCGTCAAATCCCGGAAGACCGGAATCGTTCAAACCAAGGTCAGGGGTGAAATTTGAATTGTCGTGCAGATAGCGGACGGCAAACGAATCGCTTTGCCGCGGATTGAAGTCCACCCTCACCAGGTATTGGGTATCCGGCGCCTGCTGCGGAACTGGCGGCCGTTGAAACATCGCCGTCGTGACCAGGCATCCGCCGGCGGGACAACCATTCTGCGGCCCTGCATTGATCACTTCGCTTGGTCCGAGATTGTTGTACTGGGTGAGGTAAGAACCGCTATTCAGCAACCCTTGCAACAGTGCGACATTCGGTCCGCCAATCGAGGTAAGGATGGCGTAGCCGGCCGAGTCCGGCAATTCAATCGGGCTTGACTGCGAGTTGCCATAAAAACGGAACCACTGCGACCCTCCAAACGCAAAGAGCTTGTTCTTCCAAATTGGTCCGCCGAGAGTAAATCCAAGGTTGTGTGAATCGAACCGGGCTTTCGTGGGCGGGACATAGCCTGGAGGCGGCGGCCCATGCACAGTTCCCCGCCGGGTCTGCCCGTCCAGCGCATTCAGCCCCGACCCCTGGTAAAGCTCAAAGACCGAACCGTGAAATTTGTTGGTTCCACTCTTCGTGATCAGATTCACTACGGCGCCGCCAGAGCGTCCAAATTCTGCAGACGCAGAATTCGTGAGAGCCGTCTCCGACTGAAACATATCAGGAACCTGGGGTTGGAACGCCTGCCCGCCGATTCCGACGTCGTTAATGTCCTGCCCATCCATCATGAAATTGTTGGAACGGGGACGGGCGCCATTTACTTCAATCTGCTCGTAGTTGCCACCAACGCCACCCAGGTTTAACTGCGCATTCACCATTTGGACACCGGGCAGCGTGGCGACCAATTCGATCGGATTCAGTGAAAAGATGGGAAGAATGGTCAACTCGGCATTTCCCAATGTCGACGCCAGTTGCCCGTTATCCGTATTGATCGTGTTGCTATTCGCTTGGACCTCAACCGTGGTGGTGGCTGTTCCCACCGGCAGAATCGCGTCATAGGATGTGATCACTGACGGATTTACCTTCAGGCCCTTGATGTTTATCGACTGAAATCCGGCCGCCTCTGCGCGGACTGAATAAGACCCGGAACTGATTGCATCGACGCGATACTCACCCTCCGCATTCGATTTGGTCTGCCGAGTCTCTGTGGTCTGCTCGTTCGTTACTGTAACATCAGCGTTCGCAATGACCGCTCCCGAAGCATCGCGAACGACGCCTGCAAGCGTCCCCTTACTGGTTTGGGCTTTTGTGGGAAGTTCCGAAACCGTGAACAGAACCATCAGCAGCGCGATCCAAACCTTCGCAAGTCGGTGCATGTTTCCCCCAATATCGCATCTGGCGTTCTTGACCCCGCGGTCGGACTTCAACATGTTCGACACAAATCCTCTGCATCTCCGAAAACGCACAACGCTCATAATGCAACCAGCGTTCCATTTGCGATAAAAGGGGATTAGAAACTCGATCTCACCCTTGAGTTCGAGAGCTATTTCACTACAAGTAACTGAAACGAGTCGAATTAGCGTACGATAGGGCCGAAGCGCGCCAACCCGGTGACAAGCAATCCTCAGACAGTGACGAATGCTCGAAATGAACCGTTAGTTGGATGCCGCGTTATTACATTTCATATCTTTTCCCGCGAACACGTTCGCAATGACACAAGGTTCAATGTCACTCGATCAATCAGCCTAATGGTAAAGGCTTCCATTACATTCGCAGGCGGGTCATAGATTGGCGGGGGGGGGGATCTTAGTGAGCCATTGCAAGGGTTGATGGCATAGTTGAGATGACAATATGCGCAGGTATATCTATTATATCCAGTCACCGGAACGTGTCACTAAGTTAGGTAAATCGTGCGCTAAGATAGTCGCCGTCCTCAACTTGTCGAAGCCAAGAAATCGTTCTTGCCGACGCATCTCGAATTGAGTTGTCGGGTTCGAATGGGTCTCACCCCACGAGTGCATCCACCCATGCGAGCATCATGAAAACACAATGCCACGCATACCTCTTACGCGCGAAGAATCCCCTTGCGTTTGGACAACACGACGCGAAACAGTTACCACCGTCTCGCTCTATCTTAGTGGCGGTACGATTGCAATGGGCAGATCCAAGAGCTCCATTCCGATAAATTGTGACGAAGCTGCGATTCCAAGTGACGAACTGCAAATGATGTGATTAAGTGCGGGCAACTCCAGGCCCGTCAATTCCCGCGCAACAGATGCGTTCCTTCGAAAGGACAACGCGCCGGCAAGCACATCAATGTGGCCAGAGATTGGATTCAATGTTGCTTTGCCCTTCGCTCGATTGATACCGCAATTGAACACCGGATAAAAACAGGATCCTGTTCCTCATGGCATCTTGTGCCAACCCCTCCTCACTGTCTCTCGAGAAGGGCTGTGACCTCGCACGCCAAGCCATCACCCCAAGATTCCCGAACTTGTTATCTACCAGAATAGTGGAATAGTGCGTCGAATAAGGCTAGAGCGCTGGTTAAATGATTAGTTAATGGGAAACGCCGTTCCGTCATTGGCTGTGTAGTCGCCTTCTCCCCAACTGTGCAGCTTCATCCCTACGGAAAGCCTTGCCGGCGGATTGAATGGATCGGGTGGTGATCCGGTCAAATATACCGCTCGCCTTACACCAAGTCATCTGAACCGAAAGAGAGAGCCGTTCGCTGAAGAGTGCAGACTGCCCTCGACGTCACGAGGAAGCGATTCTATCTCACCAAGAAAGACATGAGCGTGCGCGCAATTCTCGCTTTGACTTTCGCCTTGAAAGAAAAGAGAGAGCGGCTTGGATTCCTGTGCGAATTGGTTCCTGATGAGAGTTTGAGGATACGCTCCGCGTTTTTATGCGCCAACTTCTCTTTATCCTCGTCTGATAGCTGGGCTTTATTCAAAAAATCCACGCCCTCGACATTGTCTCCGAATGGATCATCGACCGAGAACAGAATGTTGTCGATACCCAATTCCGCAATCGCGCAATTCAGAGCCGCCTGATCGAATGCGCCGCTGGTCGTGATAAAGACGTTTGCACGCATGTAGTAGGAAACGCTCTTCTGCATACACCTCAGTTCCGCAAATTCGGCACCCTTCGACTGACTGCCAAGAAGCCAGTTGCCCATGGTGAGGGCAGCGTTGATGCGGTTGAGGCCAAAGGGGATCAATTCGCCCATGTGCCCGACGATTATCTTGAGAGTCGGAAAGCGATCAAATACGCCGCTGGCGATTAGTCGGAGAAGATGCGTACCGGTTTCGACCTGCCACCCCCAGCTCTGCTTCATCGCGGGAAGGTCTTTGTAATAGGTATCGAGGATCGCCTGTGGCGGATCGGTGGGATGTAAATAGATCGGCACATCCAATGCTTGTGCTCGCTCCAAGATCGGCGAGAACGAGTTGTCGTCCAGATAGCGTCCATCTGTATGACCGTTGATGAGGGCGCCTTTGAATCCGAACTGGGTAACCGTCCGCTCCAACTCATCGGCTGCATCGATCGGCGATTGGGTCGGCAGCATGGCAAAGCCAGCGAAGCGGGTGGGATATTCCTGAATGACTCCGCCCAGCCAATTATTTACCTCAATCGACATGCGGATGGCGACACCGCGCTCCAGCGTCTGCACGCCCGGCTGAACGTGCGAGAGCACTTGCAAGTCGATGCCGGCTGCGTCCATGCGCCGGATTCTTTCGGGACCTACATCGGTGAGACGTCCTTTGATCATGTCGAGCAATCTCACCCATGACGCAGAGTACAGTTCCCGCAGTTTGGGGTGCAGGAAGTGTTCTTCGAGAGAGATGATGCGCGCAACCGACTTCCTACCATTCTTGTTCATCATCGTATGCCTGAGAGAAAACTTGCTTGAGGTGTCAAAGGAAAAGACAAACGCCGGCTTGCTTCAACCGACTTATCCCGGCTTGGGGGATTTGGTCAGTTTTCGGTTGGAGCGGCTTGCGGCGAACCGCCTTCCGTAGCCTGGGTGTCCATCCGGAGTCAGGCCGCGATGGGCAGCAAGTTTCGCGCATAACTCGATCAGTGTCTCCCGCTCCGGCGTCGTCAAGGACGAGCCGAGGTCGGTGTCATGTGCCGTAGCAATTCGCTCGACCTTTTCCAGAAGCCGGCTTCCTTTTCTTGTCAATTGCAGCTGCTGGCTTCGACGATCCTGTAGGCTGCGCTCGCGCGCAACCAGACCTTTGGTTTCGAGCTCGTCGAGCAATACAACCAGGCGGCTGGGCACCACCCCGAGGTGCGAGGCGAGTTCGGCCTGATTCTTCCCTCCGTTGGCATGGATCCAGCGCAGCATGCCCAAATGCGGCGGGGAAATCCCGAATCCTGCGATCTTGCGGCCAAAGGAAAGCGCTGCATGGGTCCCAAGCTGTGACAACAGCAGCCCGAGCGCCCGCTGCGCGGGTACCGGTTTCTCCGGGGCTTTTTGCTTCTCGCCTGGCATACATCTCCCGTTTCAATATAATCTTCTTTCAATACATTTCATAGAGTGAATCGTTCACTTAGTGAACGGAATCGAAGAAGAGATGAGATTCCACTAAAGGAGCGTCCATGTATCGAGCGGCAAAACTGCTATCCCTGATGTCTACCGGGTTCCTCGCCGGGGTTTTTACCTACGCGTTCTTTGCGATCATTCCGGCATGGAATGAAGTCCCGCGCGAGGTGCACTTTACCTACCGTGTCGCGCTCATGCGGCACAATGCAATCGTCATGCAGAGCATCATGCTCGTTGGCATCCTGGCCCCGCTGTGGTGGGCCTGGACTATCCGCATCTTGCCAGCCGCACGCGCCTGCACCGTAGCAGCCAGCATCATGAATTTGACCGCGGTGCTGGTCACGCGCTTCGGCAATGTGCCCATCAACCAGCTAGTCAGGAAATGGCTAACCGAAGCTCCGCCAGCAAACTACCTGGAGCCACTGCATCGCTGGGACGTGTTCAACAACATCAGAAGCGCGGCGGCGGTGTTTGGTTTTCTTCTGATTTTGATTGCCGATGCTCTCATGGACTAGGAGGATTGCCAAGGACACCACGAGCATCCATCGAGGATTCAGGAGTCAGAGAAGCGAGGAATTGAGATCAGATAAGCGCTACTCGGCATTTAACTCCCGGACCGTCGGCAACCCGGAAGTTCGCACACGGTCGAACTGTCGGCATATTGGACAGTAGGCGGTTATACAGCACTTGGATGGTGCAAGTTAAAGGAATCGGTCCATTGTGGACGCTTGGACGGAGTCAGATTGGGCGTTGATTCCGGTCGGACATTCCAATGACGTGCGCGAGCCTGCGGCGCCCAACGCCCCCAACGCCCCACGGCGAACAAGCCGCAATGCGGGAGGTGGCAGCGTCGTCGAGAACCAGGCGGTACCGCTCTCACTGCGCGATCATCGGTTGGCGGGCTCACGTTCAAGAACGAACAAGTCGGTGTAGACACCCATGTTCTGCTGGGCCGGGCAAGCGCTCCGAGCGGCTCGATTTTCAGGAACCACCACAGGGGCAAGTCCAGCCGCTTTCAAACAATGTTGTCCCCTCGCCCGTGGCGGTTGAGGTCGTTCCACTCTCCACGGTTTCGACTTCGCCCAGCCGATGCCGATCGCTAGTCCGGGTCGCAATCGTGGGTTCCGTCGTGATTCGACTTGCAAAGATGCACAATAATTAGAACCGCTGCCCTCCCCACGCGTTGGATTGATCTTTCCATGCCAACTATTCCACGGACCAATTTCTGAATGTGTGTGCAGTTGAATCATCTCCGAGGAAGAGCTCATTTCTTGCAAGTTCCTTGTGGAACAGCGCCAAGTGCTGTAATACGATGAAGTCGTGAATTGGACCCGGGACCCGGATACATCCCTTTCCGTATCGGGTGCGTTTGTCCTTCCGTTCGTAGAAGGTGCCGAAATGAGGTTGTTGTCTCGTCCCATTCGGTTTAATCAGGGAGCGCGCGCGGTCCGAAATGTCGAGGTACTCTTCGCGCTCTCGCTCGTTGTTTTCACGAACGGAGCGAGTTTGAGTGTTGCCCAATCGGAAGTACATGTTGCGCCCGAGATTGTCCTCCAGTCCGGACACTCTCAAGCGGCGTATCAGGTGGCCTTCAGTTCCGACTGCCAATTGCTGGCTTCGGGCGGATCGGACGGGAACACCCTACTTTGGGAGGTTGCGACCGGGCGCGAACTGCGGGTTCTGGCCAACCGAAACACAGGCGTGACGGCCCTGGCTTTCAGCCCCGATGGACATTGGCTGGCCGCTGGCGGCCAGGACGGGACCGCCAAGATCTGGGCAGTTGAGACGGGCCGCGATCGGCACACCCTCTCCGGTCATAAGTATTCGGTGAATGCTGTCGCTTTTAGTTCGGACGGAAGCCAACTCTTTTCGGGGAGCACCGACGCCGCCAAGGTCTGGGATGTTGCCACAGGGCGCGAGCTGCGGAATCTCCCCATGTCGGGCAGAGGACACATCGCCGGAGTCGCGATTAGTTCGAACGGAGGCTGGTTCGCCGCCGGTGATGCTGTTGATCAAAATGTCAGGCTGTTGCCCGCGAACGATGGACAGGCGATCCGCACACTTTCCGGCCAAATCGGCTCCGTTACAGGGCTGGCATTCAGTCCAGATGCATCCATCCTCGCTTCGAGCAGCCACGAGATCAAGTTGTGGGACGTGGTATCGGGAAAAGAGATTAGGACACTGGCCGGACACAGCCTCTCGGTTTCTGCCCTGGCGTTCAGTCCCAATGGTCGGCTTCTGGCGTCAGGCAGTGAAGACCACTCGGTCAAGTTGTGGGATGCGGCTACCGGACTTGAGCTAAAGACGTTCACAGGTTATGACCGTCAGGTCTTCGGCGTTGCATTCAGTCCCGATAGCCGGCTGCTAGCCTCGGCGAGCGGAAACAGCACTATCAAAATCTGGGAGGTCAATACCGGTCGTGAATTCCGAACCCTTGCCGGCCGGGTCAGCCCCTTTTCGGCTGTGGCAATCAGCCCGAACGGCCGCTGGCTGGCGTCCGCAAGCGAAGACGCTTCTGTCCGCCTTTGGGACGTGGAGGCCGGGCGGCAGGCCCACCACCTGACCGGACATGCCAAAGCGGTGGGCGCGCTGACTTTCAGTCCCAATGGTCGCTGGCTCGCCTCGGGAAGCGACGATAGTACCGCGAGAGTCTGGGAGGTGGAGACGGGAAAGGAACTCTTCACGCTATGGGGCCATACCGCCCGCGTCACAGCGGTCATCTTCAGCTCCGATAGCCGTTTCCTCGCTTCAACGAGCCAGATGAACCGCGATGGTGAGTTGATTCTCTGGGACATGTCAAACGGGCAGGCCGTGCATACCTTCCACGCGGAAGAGAGCCCTCCGTTTGCCCTGGCCTTCAGCCCGGATGGACACACAGTGGCAACGGGCCACGATAGCAACACGGTAGTCCTCTGGGACGCGGCTACGGGCAGCAACGTGCGCCTGCAAGGCGATCGTGACCACCCGATCGCGGATGCCCCGTACCCTCAGGTGAACAGCGTAGCTTTCAGTCCGGATGGCCGGTTCCTCGCCGCCGCGGGCAGAGATAACGTGGTTCGTCTCTGGGATGTACCCGCCAGGCGCCAGATATGGGCCGGCACCGGTCATGAGCGATCGGTGAAACGGTTAGCCTTCAGCCCTGATGGGCGGTTCGTAGCATCTTGCGGCTGGGATACGACGGCAAGGCTCTGGGACGTCGCTACAGGCCAGGAAGTTCATACTCTGCGGGGCCACACCGCGGCCGTGATGGTCGCAACCTTCAGCCCCGATGGGCGTCGGCTGGTAACCGGGGGTGAAGACCGAACGATCAAGCTCTGGGATGTAAACAGCGGCGCACTGGTGGCTAACCTGTCAGGACACGACGGCGACATTCTCGGGCTCGCCTTCACTCCGGACGGTCGGCGGCTCGTGTCAGCTAGCGCGGATGGCAGCACCCGCGTTTGGGATGGATCAACGAATCAGGAACTCGCGCTTCTGACTGCAATGCGGGGAACAAGTGACTGGGCCATCGTTACCCCAACGGGCCTTTTCGATGGATCAAGCGCGGGGACCCAGGAACTCGTAGCGTGGCGCATCGGCGGGCACACATACCCGCCCGATCGCTTCTTCGCCGATTTCTACACTCCGGGGCTTTTGGCGCGGTTGTTTACCGGAGAACATCCAACGCCGCAGATCGACTTGGCCAGTTTGAAGTTGCCGCCGGAAGTGCACCTCACCACTCCGGGCGCCGGGGCGAGTACGCCCCAGCAGCGAATTACAGTTGAGGTGGAAGCGGTTGATCAGGGTGGCGGCATTGCCGAGATCCGTCTCTACCAGAATGGCAAGCTGGTGGGTGCGCGACCCGCCCCATCCGGTCCGAGATTTCAACATGCTTTCGAAGTTGATCTGGTGTCAGGAGAGAACGTCCTCAAAGCCGTGGCATTCAGCAGAGACCGAGTGCAGGGCAACGAAGATTCTGCGCATCTCGTATTCGAAGAGGCAGCGTTGAAGAAGCCCGATCTTCACCTGTTGGCGGTTGGAATCAATCAGTATGAAGATCCAAAACTCAATCTTGATTTCGCCCAGCCCGACGCCCAGTCGCTGGCCGAATTCTTCCAGAAGCAAGGTCGGTTGTTTAACTCGGCAGACGTCATCACTCTATTCAACAAGGACGCGACCGGGCCCAACATCCGGCAGGCTTTGGAGCAGCTTGCCGAGCGAACCAGGCGCGAGGACGTAGTGATCGTGTACCTGGCGGGGCATGGCGTGGGATTAGGAGAACAATTCTACTTTCTGCCCCACGAGATGCATGCCGAGATGGATGACGAGGCGGCCATTCGCAAGTACGGAATCCCGGCGACGGTGTTGGGCGACGCATTGCTCGGCATGAAGGCGCTGAAGCAGATCCTGATTCTGGACACGTGCGAATCGGAGGGAGCGCTGCCTTTGTTGGCCAAGGCGGTGATGTTCCGAACGCGGGGACTCGGAAGTGGCGAGGAAAAAGCGATGAAGATGCTGGCGCGCTCGGAAGGGGTGTATCTCATTGCAGCGTCGACCAGGCAACAGTATGCATACGAGGTGCCCGAGTTGGGCCACGGCGTGTTGACCTATGCCCTGTTAAGCGGACTAGGGGAAAAAGGGCCGCCGCAGGCGTCTGCGACGACGGATGGAATCATTACCGTGTACTCGCTGCTCCAGTATGTGAACCAAATCGTGCCGGACTTGACGGAGAAATATCACAACGGCGCAAAACAGTATCCCGTGAGCTCGAATACCGGACAAGACTTCCCGTTGTGGTTACCTTGACGCACCACGAGCGAGTTCGCACCGCGCTGAAGACTTGAGTGAGTCGTAGATTTGAGCGGATAGCCGCATTTCAGCGGTGAATCGCATTGGTGGCTGCAATCAGAGGGATGTCGGTGCCGGCGTCAAAGATCACAGGGGTTTGTGGATCGCCCATGTGGTACTTCTCGGTGAGCTCGGGGACGGCCCGTGCGACATAGTTGATGAGCGAGAGCACGGTCACGATCCCCTCAGAGGTCGCGGCCTGTGGCTGGTCGCGCTCGCCGAGGCCGGAGAGCAATGCGTAGGTGAACACGCCGTGGCCCAGCTCGGGCACCTCGTAGGCGTACTGCTCCGCGGTAGAGGCGGCGATGAGGTAGATGCCATTGGCGTGCGCCAGCATGCGAACAGCCCGTTCCTCAGGCTTTTCAATGCCGCGAATACCGAAGGTCGCCTTGGCCAGTGCGGGCAGGGCGCTTTCCGACTGGCAGGCGTCGAGGATCAGAACCTGCTTGACTGCCTTGATGTGCTGGAGTGCGTCGCCGAACGCGGTAGCAGAGATACCATATTTCAGCACCGCGGATTCGATGTCGGCGTCCTTGCGCATGTCGTGGGGCAGGAAGTAGAACTCGCGCCCCACGAGCATCCCGTGACCGGCAAAGTAAAACAGAGCAACGTCCTCCGGATTGGAGCTCTGCGCGAGGCGGTCAAAGGCCCCCTGGATGTTGGCCTTGGTGGCATCGTTGTCAAACAGAGCGATTACGTCGACTGAGCTGAAGAGGTTGCCGTGTGACTGGAAGAATCGCGCGAGGGCCTGGGCGTCCGGTTGCGCAAAGTCGAGATGAAGGCTGCGGTCGTCGTAGTCGTTGATGCCGACGACAAGCAGATGCAGAGTGGGCTTGGGTGGGGCCGGCGCTTCGTAGTGGAGGTTGATCTCCTCGGGGCCGCTCTCGACACGGTCGCTGCCGAGAGCAATCGCGCGCAGGATATTGTCCTGCCCGGGGATGAGGCTTACGTTAAACGTGTATTGAACCCGCGACCCCGATGACCCGAGCCGGGCTCCGGCGAGTTTGCCGTTCTGATACAGGCGGACTTCGGAGATACCGCCCCCTTCGTCCACGGCTTCCACAGTGACCTTGACTTGTGGATCGGTCACGACATTCCCCACGGCGAACGGAGCTAGGTGGACGGATGGCGGCAGCTTGAAACCGGCGAGCAATGGTTTTGCCGTGGTCGGATTCTCGCGAAGATTTCCAGTGAGAACGTTAGCCAAAAGTCCCGGAGAGGAATAGGCGTCGTAAAACTGGCTCGCGGCCAGAACACGATTCCCCACGCGCCAGGTGACCAGTTGTTTTGTGGCTTTGGGTGTGCCGTCGAAGAGTCCCTTCGGAGTGATGGCCACCCAGTCATCGCTGCCGCTGAGGGAACTGAGAATGGCCGCGTTTTCGCCGGTGGAGGGGTTCCAGATGCGAATACTGCCTTCGGCTCCGGAGGAGATGAGCCAATGCCCGTCGGGAGTAAAGGCGACCCCGGTGGCTTCTCCACCGTGGCCGGAAAATTCGCGAACTTCGTTGCCCGTTGACAAGTCCCAGAGGCGGACCAGGTGATCCGTGCCGGCGGAAGCGAGCCATCGACCATCGGGGCTGAAGGCCAGGGCATTGATGCCCGGCTGATTGCCGATCGAAAGCAGGGATTGATTGGTTTCGAGGTTCCAGACAGAGATGGCGTGAGTATTGAGATCGGCGGAGGCGAGGCGCTTGCCGTCGGAACTGAAAGCAAGTGCGAGCACCCAGCCTGCGGGGAGAGATCCAACCCAATCGTGCTTGACTGTGTCCCACACAACTACCGAATTTTGGCCGGTGACGGCAAGAAGATGCCCGTCGGGGCTGAATGCCACATGACAGGCTGGTGTATTCACGTTGCCATCGCGAGAAACCAGCACCTGGGAGGACCCGAGGTCCCACACTTCCATGCCGCCGCGGAAATCACCTGCCGCGAGCAAGTTGCCGTCGGGGCTGATGGCCGCCGAAGTCACGTAGCCCAGGCCCGTGAGGGAGTTAATCACTTTGCCGCTGGCCACATCCAGGACTTTGATGATTCGGTAGGGTGGATCAGGGCTGGGAAACTGAGCTGCGAGGAGGTGTCCATCGCCGCTAAGAGCGACGGCCGCAGCGCCAACTTTCGTGTCTGCGCCAGGAATGCTTTTCAATTGGCCACCCAGTTTGAGGTCCCAGACGGAGACCGCGTTATCGTCCTTGTTTTGGACCGACACAAAGCGGCCGTCGGCGCTCATGGCCAGGGCACCGATATTGCGGGTGTAGCCGTGCAGACTCTGCAGGATGCGTCCGGTGCCGACGTCGAGAATGTTGATGTTCCGCCCGTCGACCGCTGCGATCCGGCGCCCATCGTCGCTGAATTGAAGGCATCCGAGGAAGGCTTTCTCAAGGGTCTGCACCGCGTTACCTGTGGCCGTATCGAGGAGACGCAGCACATGTTTTTGCGTGTCGCCGACCGCCAGGAGTTTCTCGTCAGGGCTGAAAGCAAGACTAAACCCGCCATGGCCCGTGAGGTCGGGATTTCCGGAATGCAGGAAGGCTTGCTCGCCTTTTGCGATATCCCATACATAGACGCCAAGATGATCATCGGTAGAGGCCATCCAACGGTCACCGGAGCTGATGACTGGATGGTTGATATCGAGCTTGATAAGGTGGCTGGAGAGCAGTCGCCCAGTACCGACATCCCAGACTTCGATAGAATCGCGGCCAATCGTGCGGTCACTCACATCGGAAAGAACGTAGCGAGCATCGGGGGTGAGATCGGTTCCGTACATGATGCCAGACGCTCCGCCTGCAGAAAACTCGCTCACGTGCTGGCCCGTGGCGACGTCCCAGGTCATGACGGTGCGGTCCTGGTTGAGGGAAATAAGCTTCTGGCCAGTGGGCTCGAAAGCGACCTTCATGACACCCATGGGGTGATTTCCTGTGGGCAGAGTGAACAGTTCGCGACCCGAAGACACATCCCAGAGCTTCACGTTGTTGTCGTCCCCAGCTGATGCCAGTAGACGGCTGTCGGGGCTAAACGCCACCGCCCTGACCTCGTCTGAGTGCCCCGTGAAAGTGCGCACCTCCATCCCCGAAGAAAGATCCCAGAGTTTCACCGTATGGTCGGAACTGGCAGACGCGAGCCAGCGCTGGTCATGACTGAACGCAACCTGGTTGATCGGTTGGGAATGCCCCGCCTGGAGGACGAGTTCGGGGGGCTGCCCGGGGGGTGTTTGCGCGACTGCCGTGACGGCGAGGTAGAGGAGACCCCTCGCGAAAAGGCGGGCGCCGTCCGGGACGGTTGTGAATCGCGTCCTCTCGACCGTGGTGACGTTGACATGAAGCACGGTGAGTATCTCCTCAGAACCCCGAAATCACTTCGACACCGAGATCCACGAATCCAGCGACTTGCGGACGTCGGGCAGTCCTTCAGCCATGATGCCGATTGCCGTACGCAGGCGCAGAGCGAGCATCGTCCCGGTGCTCTGTTCCCAGAAGTGCTCTTGCGCCGCCTGGTTCAGAAATTCGCCTGTCCACAGAGAAACCAGATGGGGTGGCACGGAGGACAGATCCTGCACCAGGTAGGGGCCGGATGCTGCCTTGCCCAAGGGCTGGTGCGACGAGACCAGGTATGGACCGCGGGAGAGATTGCCGGGAACCGCGTGCAACAGAAAGCGGGCATGCGCGTAATCGTAGTTGTCCAGGAGCCATTGGGCCGACACTGGCGGCTGTCCGCCGGAAACGACCGGAATGTACGTGGCATTGAGTTGTGCCGCGTCGTAATAAACGCCAAGGGCTTCGATGGAGGGTGCCTGCGCAAGAACGGCCTGGAGAAGTTGGAGATAACGCGGGCGCGATCCATCGTCGGGCGCGGCACTGAAAAGCACGTAGCTGTAGAGACCATAGCCGGGAGTTTCCGGGGTGTTTTTGACGAGGAGATCATGGCCGCGATCTCGCACCGGACCTCGCTCGCCTGCGCTCTCTTCAATGACGATCTGGAGAGAGCAGGATGCGGGGCCAGACGGTCCTTTGTAACCCACGGTTGCGGTTGCGTAGCCAGCCGACGCTCCGGAAAGATCCCAGAGGGCCTCGGCACTATGACCCTCGATGTGGCCGGCGGTCGCTGTCCACGTGTACTGCGGTGTACTGGTCTCGGACGCTGTCCACAGGCGTACGTGGATGGCTTCCTTCGATCCCGCAATCGGTTTTTCCGGGGTGCAGGAGTCACCCGGAGGATGCGCGCCGGAAGTGGCCGATGGAAGGTCTTGACGGCCGGAAGCTGGTACGTCATTTTGGGCAGGCATGCGCCCTGAAAACAGGGTAAGCAGGCCCAGGATTGAGAAGAATCTAGCCATTCTTCTTTCTCGGCTTGGCAAGGCGGCTCCAGAGGAACTTTGCCGCCAGAACAACCAATGTGCAAAGACCCACGACCACCGTAGTCTCCGCCGGCTGTAAAGGCGCGGAGGTGATATCGAAGAAGCACCAGACCGCTAGCGAAAGGGCGAGGATGACCGCGATCGCGACGGCAGAAGCCTTCAAGATGACCTCCCGACCTACGGAAAGACTGCGGTGCTAGCGCCAGGCTCTTATGGCGCTGCTGGACGGAATGAAGCAGCCCGGCTATCCGCGACGTGCTCTGATCTGATGCCCGACCCTCGGGGATGAACCTGAGAAAAGTGCAGACAGAAGAGCGGACGTTCACCCCTTGAGGTCCGGCCGTCAGGAAATCTTCCTCACGGAGGAGCAGCACCAGCATAGTGCAAGGCAGATTCCGCGACAAGGATTTGTGCGCCGCATACCTCCAGTAGGTTGGTGCCAAGCCGACTTCATTAAAAATCATGGTGAGCCGATCACTTGAGCGGAAAATCGCCATGTCGTACAGGTGCCAGCCAGAGAAACGCTGGGATTCATGCTTCAGGCTAGGGGGCGGCGAAGTGAAATGAACACATTCGTAAACATTTGGCGATTTACCGTGCCGGTGAGTGGTCTGGCGATATGTGACTGAAAGAATGGGGGCTTCGGACTGATGCACGAGCTCATAGCACGCGACAGAAACCTAGGCATCCTCGCGGAGGACGATCATCTTGCTTTGCAGCATGTCATCCATCGTGCAAGGGATTCCGCCGGTACCAAGTCCAGATTGCCTTTGGCCGGCGAAGGGCATCCAGTCGGTGCGGAAGGCCGTGTGATCGTTCACCATGATGGCAGAAGCGGCGAGATGCTTCGCCGCATAGAGGGCGGCATCGATGTCGCGGGAAAAGATCGATGCCTGGAAGGCAAACGGGAGGCTATTGGCTCGGGTGATGGCTGAACGGAGCTGGTTATGACCATAGACGCAGGTGACGGGGCCGAATATTTCGTTCGTGGAAACCAGCGAATCAGGGCGGGGTTCGACGAGAATCGTTGGCTCGTAAAGGCGGTCTCCCATGGGCCTCCCTCCGGCGGCAAGGGTCGCTCCTTCGGCGACCGCAGCCATCACCCATTTGCCGACGCGCTCTACCTCCCGCGGCGCAATCAGAGGGCCGACCTCTGTCTTAATTGAGGTGGGGTCGCCAATGGTGAGTTGCCGGACACGCTCGGAGAAGCGTTCGACGAGCGAGGCCTTCAGATCCTCATGAACGAATATCCGCTGGACCGATACGCAGACCTGCCCGGCGTGATAATAGCCGCCTTTCGCGAGGGGATCGATGACAGCATCCAAGTTGGCGGATCGGTCGATGATAACGGGTGCGGCCCCGCCATGTTCAAGTGCGCAGCGTGTGCCCGCGGCGAGTTGCGAGCGCAGGTACCAGCCCACTTTGGAGGAGCCGATGAAGCTGAGAAATGCGACCCGAGAATCTATGGCAAGCTTTTGCGCAACGTTGTTGTCATCCAGAATCACCGCTTGGCACCAGGATTCCGGCAAGCCGGCTTGATGTACGAGGCTGACGAAATGCAAGCAGGTGAGCGGAGTGACGGGAGCGGGTTTGACGAGTACGGGGCATCCGGCGGCGATACCCGGTACCACCTGATGAACGATCAGGTTAAGCGGATGATTGAAGGCGGAGATCGCGACGACCGGTCCGATCGGTTCCCGGGTGGTGAAGGCCCAACGGTTTTGAGATGCAGGGGTGAGCCCCATGGGGATCTCGACGCCGGCGAGGTGTTCGATATGCGATGCTGCACCCTCGATTCCGTTGATGGCTCGCGTGACTTCGACTTTGGCATCGGCGAGAGGCTTACCACCCTCGCGGGCAATCAACATGGAAAGAACACCGTGGTCTTGTTCAACTAACCGGGCCAGCCGGCGAAGGATGTCGATGCGCTGCCAGGCGGGCAGCCAATTGGCGCGATCGGAGAATACCTGCGCGGCGACTTCCAGCTTCGCTTCAATCTCGGCGGTGCCGTCGACGGGTATCTCGGCGATAAGTTCCCCGTCATAAGGTTGCGTAACCCGCATGAACGTTCCTCTCCACGAATCGACTTCAATCCAGGACGGCAGGACTTGATTTCAGCTCGTCGATCAGGACGCGCTGGTTCTCAGAGTAATCAATGGGCACGACGACAAGGTGCACGCCATCTCTTCTGAAAGCGGCTTCAAGTATCGGAACGAGGTCTTCCGTGGCACGGATGCGTCTTCCGTTCGCTCCATAGGCCCTGGCGTATTGGACGAAGTCAGGATTTTTAAAGGCGAGACCAAAATCAGTGAAACCTTCCGCCTGCTGTTTCCAGCGGATCATGCCGTATCCGTGATCCTCGAGGATGAGGACGACTAGATTCAGGTTGAGGCGAATCGCGGTCTCCAGATCCTGGGAGTTCATCATGAAGCCGCCGTCGCCGCAGACCACCATAACACGTTTATCACGGTGCAGCATCGCGGCCATCATACCCGAGGGCAGGCCCGCTCCCATGGTCGCGAGCGCATTGTCAAGGAGGATGGTATTGGAGACGTGGGTACGATAATTGCGAGCAAACCAGATCTTGTACATCCCGTTATCGAGGCAGAGGATGCCATCCTCGGGCAGAACGGTGCGTACGTCGGCGACAATGCGCTGCGGGGTGAGTGGATAGCGGGGATCGTTGGCGCCATCTGCAACCCGCACTCGAACCAGGGCCTGCACCCTGGTGTAGTATGCGAAGTCGTACCTTGAGCCATCAACCGCGACGGCGATCCGCGTCATGCTGTCGGCGATGTCTCCGATGACCTCGATATGAGGGAAGTAAATCTGATCAATGTCAGCAGGATTGAAGTCGACGTGGATGACCTCTGGACCGGAGGGCCCCATGATGAAGGGCGGCTTCTCCACCGTGTCGTGTCCTACGGCAATGATGAGATCGGCGTAATCACTGGCGAGGTGGACGTAGTCGTCGCTGGAAAGCGCGGCCGTACCCAGGTACAGATCGGAATTGCCGTTTACAGCTCCCTTCCCCATTTGCGTGTTGAAGAAGGGGATGCCCATGCGGTGCATGGCGGCGGAAAGGCCGGGGGCGAGGCCAGGACGGTTGGCGCCTGCCCCCAGCACAATAAGTGGATGCCTGGCTGTGGCGATTTTCTGGGCGGCCTGCTGGATTGCCTGCTCCGCGGCCAATGGGCGGAATGAAGCGCCAACGGGAATCATGCCAGTGAAGGTGGTGAGTTGAGAGGCCATGTCTTCCGGCAGTTCAAGGTGAACGGGACCAGGGCGCTCCGACTGCGCAACCCGAAACGCTTCGCGGACAAGAGTCGGAATGCTACGAGCATCAAGAACCTGGCGTGCAGACTTGGTAATGGGGCGCATCATGGCGACGGTGTCGATGATCTGAAACCGGGCCTGCCGGCTGTGGCGGATGGGCTTCTGGCCAGTAATCATCAGCATCGGCATACCGCCAAGCGAGGCGTAGGCAGCAGCGGTGACCAGGTTGGCAGCACCTGGACCGAGGGTGCTGAGACATACGCCCGATTTGCCGGTAAGCCGGCCATATGTGGCCGCCATAAAACCGGCAACCTGTTCGTGTCGTGTGACCACCAGCCGGATGGAAGATGTCCGTAGGGATTCGAGAAGATCGAGATTTTCTTCGCCGGGAACTCCGAATACATATTCGACTCCTTCGTTTTCCAAAGCCCGGACGAAGACATCCGAGCCCTTGATCGGAGTGGGACTTGCAGGTATAAGCGCGGATTCGAGTGCAGCGAGCGTTCCTGACATTGATCGGGCCTCATGGTGGTACCAAATACGGCAGTTCCTTTATCGGATCGCAAAATGAAAGATGACTGAGGGCTGGATGAAGAGGTATTAATATTGAGCGCCGGGGTGCTGAAAGGTTCCGGTGGGGTGCGCAGATGAATGCAATTTCATTCGTGCTTCAGCGATCGCTCATTGCGGGCGCAGATTGTTGATCGTGGCAAGTGATTCGGTCCGTTGCCGCACGTCCGATGATCGGAAGATCTTCAATCCAACCAAGGAGAGTCATGAAACCCGCCAGAACGATCCTTTATGCAACGTCCCTGATAGTTTTGGGCCTGACTTCGCTGGCCGCCCAGGATACCCGCGAGCAAGCGGTCGCCGGAATGCGGCACGTGGATCCAAAGGAGATGGATCCCACCTATACCAAGCCGGCTCCTTATGCCCAGAAGCTTGTCGACGAAGCGCTGGCCAATCACCCCGAGATCATATTGCTCGCCATTCACGCCACCCCGCCTGGCCACAAGAACCTGATCGTGGCTTCGAACTTCGGACGCATCGGCAAGATTGGCGATGAGGACGACCTTCGTTGCATCGAAACCGGGAAAAGTAACCTCGAACTTAATTCCACGGGGAAGCATTTTGAGGACGAACTTATTTTGCTGGACAGCTCGGGCAAGACGATCGGTGCGCTGGGCGTGGTCTTCAACTACAAGCCTGGAGATGACAGGGCGGCGATGGCAAAGTTGGCCGAGCTGGTTCGCGATGAGATGAAAGCGAAGTTGCCGTCTGAAGAGGCTTTGTTCGGTCCAGGGTAGTCGCGCGGTTACGAAGAGTGGTCTCCCAGGTCTCAAAGGCGAGACCTGTCGCACCCGGGTTCATGGGCGGGGTAAAGAAACAACAGGCCGCAGCATGATTGGCCCGAATTGACTCGAACGAAGTGCAGCACATCGGGAAGGGCTGGCCGAGTGACATTTGGTCACTTTTCGCCAGCCCTATTTTTGGGTCCAATTCTGGGCTTCGAAGGCGGGAGATTGGGAGATTGGAGACGAAGGTCTGGTTTCCTCGACCACGTGCATGGCCAGAGTCGTGGGACTCAAAACTAGGCGAGGTGGAAACGGGCATCATCATTCTGACGGCCCGTTACTACCCTCGTAACAGCGGAGTCGCGAGGATTGAGCACGGAGATTTCGTGCCTGTCAACAGTCAGGAGGACACCTGCGGCACCGGGTGAATTAGCGGGAGTAAACCAAAACGACAAAGGAGTCGGGCAGGACGGCGGGGCGGCGCTTGGGATTGGATGGAGAAGCAGGAGGCCTGGGGCCAAGGGCGGCGGAAACGGTGTACAGAGTGCCTGAGGAGGGATCCACAGCCATGGTGCGGGCGCCGAGCATGGTGGAGAGAGTCTGGATTGCGTTGTAGCCGGACGGCGCGGCGGCGTTCACGACGGTCATGGTGCCGCTCTCTCCGTTCGAACTGAAGACGAGATTGTCCGCCGGATCGAAGGCAACCGCATCCGCCCCTTCGCCGATCGCTGGGGTCGCGATGAGCTTGCCGGTCTGGCTGTCGAGAATGACCATCTTCTTGTTGTCGCAAACCGAGAAGAGACGATGCCCTGCGGCATCGATGGCGAGGCCCGAGGGAGTCTCACCGGGAGCGAGCGACCACGATGCGGTGGTTTTTAGGGTGACGGCATCCAGGCGGAGAACCATTCTCGAGTCCTCGATGTTGACAAAGACGTTGCCTGCGCCATCGGTGACGGAGAACTCCGGCTTGCCCGGCATCGGAATGGTGGTGATGACGGAGTTGGTGGCGACGTCGATCACCGTTGCATCGTGGCTGCCTCCGTTGAAGGCGAAGACGCGATGCTGCGTCGGTTCAAAGAGTACGGAATCCGGATTCCTTCCAGCAGGAATGGTGGCGAGAATCTTGTAGGTTGCGCGATCAAAGGCGAGGACCTTGCCGGCCCCGCCGTCCGAAATGTAACCCACCTTACCCTGGTCGTCAAAGGCGATGCCATGCGCGTGGGTAAGATTTGTAATCTCGGTGACGAGTTTGCCGGACAGCAGATCGACAAGCATGATCCTGCTCAGACGAGCGATGTAGAGGATATGGGACGTGGGATCTACGGCCATGTAGTCCCAGCTTCCCTCTCCACCTAGTTTCCAGGTTTTCTGGAGCTTGAATGCGGGCTCGGAGGCGCGGAGATACTGGGTCAATCCAGAGGAGAGCACGACGAGCGCGGATACAAATCTCAGCTTCGAATGCATGGCGGATTTCCTTGAGATGGGGATTAGTTCTGCGGAACAAGGCAGAGTAAAGCCAGGCCGAAGACGACTGCCGATACACAGAAGGTGACGACCATGAACCCCATCATGCGGCGCATGGGGATGCCCGCGATGGCGAGGATGGGAAGCGCCCAGAAGGGTTGCAGCATATTGGCCACGGATTCGCCCATGGCCACGGCCATGGTTGTGCCTGCCAGCGAAGAGTGCAGTTGCACGGCGGCGGGCACAGCAAACGGGCCCTGTACCGCCCAGTGACCGCCTCCGCTGGGCACGAAGAGGGTGATGATCATCGACGTCAGATATGTGAAGAACGGCAAGGTGTGGGCGGTCGAGTACTTAATGAAGAGTTTGGAGAGGACACCAGCGAGGCCAGTGGTAGTGATGATGCCCATCAAACCGCCGTAAAGGGGATACTGCAGTACCAGCGAGCCCGAGATGCGTGCAGCGTGCTTCACCGCGCCGATGTACGCCGAGGGCCGCCAATGCAGCAGCAGACCGCCCAGGACGAGAGAGATGATGACCGAATTCAGATCGAGAGAAAAGCCTTTGCGGGACCATTCGATGACCAGCGCGAAGATGCCGAAGAGGACAAGAGCCAGATTGAGAATCCATGCATTGTCGAGTTCGGAACCGAGAGTGCCGGTGCGCTCCTTGGTGTGCACCTGCTCGTCTTCCTTGCGCAACCGTTCAGGGTCTGCCACCACGGTGTATTTTTCGGCGGGCCGAAGATAGCGAAAGATGATGGGCAGGATGATCAGCAGCACAAGGCAGGGGACCAGGTTGAAACGGGTGAAGACAGTCTCCGATAAGGGAACGCCATGACCGGTGACCTTCTCGACCACGTTGAGCGCAGAGCCGCGCGTGGCTTGCGAAAGCGCGATGGAACCGGAGAGGCCTTCGGTGGAGACCACGAACCCGGTATAAGCTGCCGCAACCAGCCATCCGAAATCGACCCGCACCCGCTTGGCTACCTCGCGCGCCAGGAGGGCGGAGGTTACAAGCCCGAGTCCCCAGTTGAGCCAGCAGGCAACGAGGCTGACAACTATGGTGAGCGAGACGGCGGCGAGGGGAGTGGAGACCGTGCCGGCGATGCGCGCAAGCAGTTTGTGTACCGGCGGGGCCATGGCCAAGGCGTATCCCGCAACGAGCATGATGACCATCTGAAAAGCAAACTGAAATATGGCGAAGATACCGCCGTACCAGGCCGAGGCGATGCTGGGGAAAGTGGCATTGGGCGCAAAGAGACGCGCAAGCACAACACCGAGAAAGGTGAGCAGCACGGCGAAGACATAGGGGTCTGGCATCACCTTTTCAAAGAGGAAAACAAACATTGAAGTTGCGCGACTCAGAAGCGACTGCCGATGCTCTTCAGCGGACACGGGCTTTGAGGTGTCAATCGTCATAAAAGACATATCTTAAATCTCCGGGAAGACAGGAGGTTCGGGCCAATTCAAAGGCGTACCCATCATCCGCCGCGGCCCGGAAGGGATCCATGAAGCCGGAATAAAGAATCGTTCATGGACGAGATTCGAAATCTGCGTCGACTCAAGCAACTTCTTTTTCGAGTTGCCGGACACTCGCATTGCGCGTGAGACGGTAGTACACGACGGGTGTTACCACCAGCGAGAGAAGCATGGAGATCAGCAGCCCCCCGATGACCGCGATGGCCAGCGGCTGGAGCATCTGCGAGCCGGCGCCGAGGGCAAAGGCCAGGGGGAGCATTCCTGTGATCGCCGCAAGTGCGGTCATCAGAATGGGACGAAGGCGGCGACGGCCGGCCTGGAGAATGGCTTCTTCAGGAGAGAATCCCTGGGTGCGGAAGCGAGCCTCAGCGTCGAGGAGCAAGATGCCGTTCTTGGCCACGATGCCGATGACCATGATCAGACCCATGAACGACGCGACGCTGAATGTCGTTCCCGTGATGAGCAGTGCTCCCACCACGCCTGCAGTCGAGAGGATCGACGATGCAAGGATGGAGATCGGCGCGGAGAGGTTGCGAAACTCGGCGAGGAGGACCCCGAAGACCAATACCAAGGCCAGGATCAGCACCCGGGTGAGTTCCGAAAACGACTTCTGCTGTTCTTCGTAAGTGCCACCGTAGGTGACGCGAACCGTCTTGGGCAGGTGAAGCGCGTCCACGGCGGATTGAATGTGTTTGATCGCGGAGCCGAGATCGGAGCCTTCGAGGCGGCCGGTTACGACCACAGAGCGTTGCAAGTTTTCGCGCCGGATCTCCTCCTGACCGGGCAGTTGGGTGGCGACCGCCAACGAACGCAAGGTGGCTAGGTGGCCAGTGGCGCTGTTGACAAGCGTGTCTTCCATGGCATTGATCGAGGACCGATTCGGCTCAGGAAACCGTACGCGGATGGGGTAAGGACGGCCGTTCGAAATCAGCGGAACCGTAGCCGGAACGCCCTCGACTATTGCGGTTGTGTCGATCGTAATTTCCTGGACGGTGAAACCGAGGCGCTGTGCAATCGACGGATCGACCTGAAAGTTGACGGCCGGTCCGCTGATTGTGTTCTCCAGACCATCGAGGACATCGACCACTCCCGGCTGCTTCTTGATAGTGTCGGCAACACGCGTGGCCACGCCCTCGAGAACGGTGGGGTTTGGATTGAAGAGCTTGATCTGGATGGGTTCGGGGGCGTTGGACAGGTCTCCGATCATGTCCTGAAGGACCTGGGTGAATTCGACGTCAAGCTGCGGCGCGGTCTTTTTGATTTCGCCCCGGACATCGGCGATGACTTCGTCGATACCGCGATCGCGCTTGGTCTTGAGCTTCACAGTAATGTCGCCGGTGTTGGCTTCGGTCACGGCGGCGAGTCCCATTTGCAGGCCGGTGCGGCGAGAGATGCTTTCAACCTCGGGCATTCTGGTAAGGATTCGCTCGACGTGCTGGAGAACGCGGTCCGTCTCGGCAAGCGAGCTGCCGGGCGGCATGATGTAGTCGAGGATGAAACCCCCTTCGTCCATTTCAGGCAGCAGGTCGGATCCGAGCGAAGAGTAGCCGGCGTAAATGCCCAGGATGAGCAATGCACAAGCGATGAAGAGCGGGGCAGGCTTTTTGATAGCGCGACGCAGCCATTTCTCGTAAAAGTTGATCACGTGGAGCATCGGGCCACGATCGTGATGTCCGTGATGGGCGCCGGCTTCCTTGACGACATCGCCAAGAAGCAGTCCGCTCAGGGCAGGGGTCCAGGTGAGAGCGAGAAGGAGTGAGGCGAGGAGCGACACTGTCATGGTGATGGCCAGCGCCCGGAAAAAGCTGCCGGTCACACCGGAGACCGAGACAAGAGGCAGGAAAACGACAATGGGGGTGACGGTCGAGCCGATCAGGGGCGTCGTGATTTCGCGAAGCGCCTTGCGAACAGCTTCGACCCTGCTTTCGCCGGCCTGGCGATGAAGGACGATGTTTTCGACCACGACGATAGCATCGTCGATCACCAGGCCGACCGCGGCGGCGAGGCCGCCCAGCGTCATGAGATTGAAGCTTTCGCCAAGAACGTAGAGGAAGACGAAGGTGATGGCGATGGTGGTAGGGATGACCAGACCGGCAACGAGCGAAGAGCGCCAATCGCGAAGAAAGATAATGATGATAAGGGTTGCAAGGATAAGCCCGATCAGGATGGCATCGCGGACGCTCTTGATGCTGTCGCGCACCAGTTCGGACTGATCGTAGTAGGGCTTCAGGGTGACGCCGGGCGGGAGGAGCGACTTGAGCCGCTCCTCCTCTGCGGCGACAAGGTCAGCCACCTGCACGGTGTTGCTGGAGGGCTGGCGGGTGATGTTGAGCAGGATGGCAGGTTTGCCGCCTGCGCGGACCATCGTGTAGGCCGGTTCGGTGGATTCCTTGACAGTGGCTATATCGGAGATATGGATGGGAATACCCGATGCGGTGTTCTTTATAACCACCTGCCCCAGTTGAGCCGCGTCGTGCACCTGGGCGCCAATCAAACCAAGCACAAGTTCGTGCTGGGTCTGCAGCAGCCCGGGGGAATCGATCACGTTAGTGGTCTGTACTGCGTTGAGGAGATCGGAGACGGTGACGCCCGCGGCGACGAGTTTGCCCGGCTCCGGAGTAACTTCGACGTTGGGAATCTGGTCTCCCTGGACCACAACGTTGCTTACACCGTCGACACGGTTGAGCGAGGGTTTCAGGTCATAGGTTGCCAGCTCCCATAGTTTGGTGAGAGGGACCTTGTCGGAAGTGAGGCTGTAACCGAGGATGGGAAATGTGGCAAAGGTGAGGCGGTTGGAAGTGATGACCGCATCGGGGGGCAGCGTCTGACGTACGGAGCCGATGGCCGCATTGACCAGTTCAAGGGTGCGGAACATGTCGACATTCCAGTCGAAAAAGAGGCTGACCTCGGCCGATCCGCGGCTGGTAGTGGAGCGCACCGTGACCAGGCCCGGCACGGAGTTGACCGCGTCTTCGATGGGCTTGGTGACGGTGACCTGCATCTGTTCGACCGGCATGACACCGTTGTCTACGCCAATGACGACGCGGGGGAAGTTAGTTTCCGGAAAGACCGAAATGGGGATCTTACCGGCAAGATAGAGACCCGCGGCGCTGAAGACGATCATGAAGAACAGGATCGTGGTGGCGTGCCGCATTACCCAAAACGTCTGGGCAGGTGTTGTGTGCGAATCGGAAAAGTAGGTCAATTTTCATCTCCCGGTTTGCCCGGGGAGGCCTTTTCGTCGCCAGCTGCATCGTCCGCGGCGATCTTGACCTTGGTGCCGTCGTCCATGCCGTACGCGCCGTTGGTCACGACCTTGTCGCCGGCCGCGACGCCGCTCAGAATCTGGGTGTCGTGGCCGTCGGTGATGCCGGTCTTGACAGCTTTCTGATTGGCAACACCGTCGGGCCCGATCACCATGACCGCCGGTTCTCCTGCCTTGGTTGCAATCAGCGCCTCGTTAGGGATGGAGAGAGCGTTGGGGATGGTGCGGGATGAGACGGCAACATGGACGGAGGTTCCCACTCTCAACTTGCCGTCTTTGTTGGGGATAGCGACCCAGACCTCGAGTGTGGTGGAACCGACGTCGAGTTCCGGACTGATCAGCGAAACCTTGCCCTTGGCCGGCGCTTCTTTTCCGGGGATGTTCACGAAGGACTCGTCCCCCAACCTGAGGGCAGAAGCCTGCTCCGGTGAAAGATGGACCTTCGCGATCAGGGTAGAGACATCCATCACGGTGACGATAGGCTGGCCAGCATTGGCCATTTCGCCCACGAACAGCGGCCGGTCGGTGACGACTCCGGCGATGGGCGAGCGGATTTCGGAGTAGCTTAGAGCGGCCTGCGCGGCCTCGTACTTGCCTTGGGCAGACTCGCGGGCGCCTTCGGCGTTCTGGATCGTGGCCGTCTGGCTCACCGAGTTGAGCGAGTTCAAGTGCTGTTCGGCGATTTCGTAAGCGGCCTTGGCTTGTACCAGGGCCGCTTCCGCCGTTTCAAAATCACGGCGCGGGGCAGCTCCCTCTTTCATCAAATTCTGGCGGGAATTGAAGACGCTTTGCGCGACATCAAGATTCGCCTTGGCCTGGGCGAGATCGAGCCTGGCCTTCTGCAGATCTTCAACGACACCGGCCCTGGTGGTAGTGATGTAAGTCGCGTCGGCTTGCTTCATGGCGCCGTGGTTGTCGCGCACGGCGGCATCCAGGTCGGCGTGCTCCAGCGTGGCGAGCAACTGGCCTTGCGAAACGTGAGTGCCGCGCTGGACGAAGAAAGCCTTGATCGGAGCGGAGATCTTAGGTACGATGGCGGCCTGCGCCTGCGGAGCCAGCACCGATTCCGTTGTTACCGATTCGGTGAGGGGCTTGACCGCGGCGGCCTCGGCCTGGACAGTCACTTCGGAGGCCTCCACGGTATCGGTCTTCTTGCAGCCGGACAAAAGGCAGGCAGCGGCGGTTAGGGCGCAAACGAATTTGGGAAAGTGGTCGAACGGTCTGTTCATCGGGGCATACTTCCTGTGAGAGTTTGCAGATTGGCTAGCGCGTTGAAATAACGGGCAGCGCCGTCGGCGCGGCCGGTTTCAGCCAGGACGAGCGTGTTCTGGGAATCCACGACCTCGAGGATGTTGCCCTCGCCCGAACTGTAGCGGAGCGTCGTAAGGCGCAAGGACTCGGTGGCCGATTGCACGCTCTTGTCGAGCAACCGAAGCTGATCGAGCGACACCTGGGCTTCCTGGTACGCCCCCTTGAGCGAAGCAAGCAGTTGCCGCTGCGTGACGGTCAACTCGGTATTGGCCTGTTCACGGCGAACGGTACTCTCGTGAATACGGCTGCGTGTCGCGAACCAATCCCATACGGGGATATCCAGCGTCGCAGAAGCGGAGTAACCAAGATTACGAGTGCCGTCGGGAGCATTCACCGCGAATTGCGGCGCATCAATGCCGTAGCTGTAGTTGAGGACGAGGTCGGGAAAGTAAGCAAATTTTGAAGCAGTCACGGCGTGTTGTGCGGCGCGGAGAGATTCCATCGCGGCCTTCAGCTCCGGATTGTTGGCTATGGCCGCAGCCTCAATTTCGGAGCGCGAAGGAAGAGCGGGAAATTCTTCGAACGAGGTCGTAAGTGTGTAGGTTGTACTGGGATCGCTGAAAAGCATGACGCCAAGGTTGAGGCGGGCGCGATCACCCGCAACTTTCGCATCGTTCAATTCGCGCTGGCGCTGCTGAACCTGGAGATCGGCGCGCACACTGTCGGCATGGGCGACCTCGCCGTTCGATTCCCGTTTGGCCGTGATGGTACTGAAATGGTTGGCTTCATCGAGCGTGCGTTGGGCCGCAGCCAGCTTTGCGTCGGCATCAAAAACGCCATAGTAGTTTGCAACCACGGTCACGACCAGGCCGCGACGCGCAACTTCGAACCGGGCATGGGCGGCTGCGGCTGCGGCTGCAGTGAGCTTAAATTCAGCCATGCCAATGCCGCCGATTGTTTCTGTGACGGACCCCTGGCTGACGTACTCATGAACGGCGTTGTTGGCGATAAATTTGACGGGAGCTGTGGCCGGTTGACCGGTTCCCTCGGTGTACAGAAACTGGTTGTGATAGACGATGCTGGGGAGCAAGAGCGAGCGGGCGATGGTATGCTCCGACTGCGCGATCCGGGCGTCAGAACCTGCCGCAGCAAATGCGGTGTTCGCCGATTGCGCACGCTTGATCGCCTCTTCGAGCGAGATGGCGACAGGCGGAGCGGCAGTCTGCTGGGCGGCGCACATTGTGCACAAAAGCCCGCCCAGCGCGCCTAGCATCAACCGAATTGGCAGTGTGCTGATCATGGGTGAGTTGATCTTCAAAGTTTCCGCATCGGATGAGGCACGTCTGCGAGGCCCGCCGTGAGACGAAGCCAGCAAGCGGTGGTTTCGGTTACTCGATCTCGTAGGTGAGGACTTTCGCGGTTGCCTTGGTGTCGCCCGGCGAGACAGCCAGGTAGAGACGGTGAAGCGAGCTAACAAGCAGCCCGGTCTTTGCTCCGAGGGCCGTGTTCACCTTCTCGACGAGTTTGAGGTGATCGGCATCGCTGGTATCGTAGATGCCCATGTATCCTTCCCCGCCTGGAACGTACAAGCGGTGTTTGTCGCGGTCATATTGCACTTCGTCAGAGCGGAGGGGGGCAGGCTGGGTGTCCACGACCGAGCCGGTATCGGAATTCATCACGACCACCGTTCCGGGATCCCGGCAGACGACATAGAGACGATGCTGATCGGGATCGAAGGCAACCATTGCATTCTGCTTGGCAGGCGTGACGGGCCAGGTAGCAAGCAGTTTGAGGGATTTGCGGTCGACTACGGCGATCTTGTTGGTCTGAGTCAGATTGATGAAGAGGCGGGGATCTTCGTCGACGAAGGCCATTGCTTCGACATGGTTGTCCTGGAAGGTAATGCTGCCCAGCGTGGCTCCCGTGTCGGGGTTGACGGCTTCGAGGTTGGCTGTCTTCATATCGACGTCCTTGCCACCCGTGACCACATAGAGTACATTGGCGGCGGCGTCATACTTCGAGGTATCAGAGCCCGGAGTCAGCAGCACGGACTTCTTCTTGTCATAGGTGTCGGCGTCGCGAAGAGTGGCGCCCTGCTTTTCGCTGTCAGTGACCAAGACGGTGGGAGATCCTTTGCGAACAAGGATGCTGTGGGGGTTGCCGAACCCGTCAATAGTGCGGAGATGGGCCGATGTCTTGAGGTCGAAGACTTCAAGTGTACCGTGGTCTTCGGCAGCAAGCAGTAGCCGGTTGCGATCGAAGTCTACGGCGAAGTGGTCAAAGTCACCCGAGTAGCCGGGAAGATCGACGGACTGAATCAATTTGACAGACGGGAAGTCCTGGGAGAAAAGGGTTGGGATGCCCATCATGACAAATGAAGTGACCAGGAACGAGGTGCGAATCGATGAAATGTGCATATCAGCTCCTTCGATACAGGAGTCAGCTTGCGAGTGCGGCATGAGTCTGTGTTGAAGCAGGAATGAAAATGCTTTCATCCAAGCCGCTGATCGCGCACGACCAGGCTAGCAGCGAGCATGAAGAGTTTTTCATCCTGGGTTCAGGAGAAGTTCACGCCTCGACCTGGTAATAAGGGAGCCAAGCCATGCGGATACTCATCATAGAAGACGAACAGAAGGTCTCGACGCTGGTGAAGCGCGGACTCGCCGCGGAGCGGTATGCGGTGGACACCTGCGCCGACGGGATCGAGGGTCTGGAATACTTCGAAGCCTTTCCTTATGACCTGCTCATCCTCGATTTGATGTTGCCGCGGCTTCCAGGAACAGAAGTGTTGCAGCGCGTGCGACACAAAAACGACCATGTGCCAATACTGATACTGACCGCGAAGGACTCGGTTGATGACAAAGTAAAGCTGTTCGAACTGGGCGCGGACGACTACCTGACTAAGCCGTTCGCGTTTGCCGAATTGCTGGTTCGGGTGAAGGCCCTCCTACGGCGCGGTCCAGTCAACCGGTCAAGCACTCTGCGGATCGGCGACCTTGAACTCGATCGGCTGACGCAACAGGTGAAGCGCGGCGGAAGACGCGTCGAGCTGACCGCAAAAGAGTATTCCCTTCTGGAGTACCTGATGCAGAACCCGGACCGGGTTCTCTCCCGGAACATGATCATCGAGCATGTGTGGGATCAGAGCTTCGATGGAATCACGAATATTGTCGATGTTTACGTGCGGCACTTGCGGACGAAAGTCGACGAAGGCCAGCCATTCAAGATGATCCGCACGGTGCGAGGAACGGGCTACATGATTCGTCGGGGGATGGAAGCGTGAATCGCAATTCGCTGCGTGCGCGGGTTACGGCATTCTACGTCTCGATGCTGGCGGTGGCGCTCGCCCTGTTCTGCTTTGCGGTCTATGGGGGAGTGCGCGCCTACCTGACTAATTCCATGCAGCGCACCCTCATCCATACGGCAGAGACCATTATTACCGATTACGTTGTGCCGCTGGATACCAAGGGGCAGTCATGGTTCCAGAACGAGATGAGCGAGTCGTACCCTGCCGGAATCAGCGACCCGTTTGTGCGGGTATCACAAGGTGGAAAGATTCTGTATGAGTCGGGCGATATCCGCGAGCCGTTTGTGGAGGTGTCAGGACTGGCGTTGCCCGCTGACTCGTCGGTGTTGAACAGTTTTCGTCGGGTCAGAGCAGACACGGGTCAACCGTTGATGATCTACACAAAATCCTATGCTGGCCAGCGCGGTTCGCCCATCCTGGTACAGACGGGCGCCAACATGGAACCATTGTTCCATTTGCTTCAAGGCTTAGTGGTCATCTTGATGATGGCTATGCCGGTGATCCTGATTGGAGCCGCGGTTGGCGGTCATCTGTTAATGGCGGGGCCGCTACGGCCGGTGGTGGCGCTGACCGAAAAGGCGGAGAGCATCGGCCGCAAGGAGCTGGGAGAACGATTGCCGATTATCCATTCCGGGGATGAGTTGGAGCGGCTCTCGCTGGCTCTCAACCGAATGATTGACCGGCTGGAGGAGGCTTTGGCGCATAATCGGCGGTTCTCGGCTGATGCCTCGCACGAACTGCGAACCCCGCTGACCATCATCCACGGTGAATTGGAGGCGCTTCTCGAGATTCCGGGGCTGACGACACAGGCGGTGGAAGGGATCAGCAGCGCGCTCGACGAGAGCGAACGGATGTCACGAATCGTTCACAACCTCATGACCATCTCGCGTCTCGATAGCGGCGGCGAACGCATCGAGATGCGGCCCGTCGAGTTGACGAGTGTACTCAAGAGCACGCTCGATCACATGAGTCTGCTCGCCGACGAGAAGAGCATCCTAGTGACATGTAATGCTGCGGCGCCAGTGTGGGTGACCGGAGACTCCATGCGCTTGAAACAGGTGATCGTCAATCTCGTGGATAACGCGATCAAGTACACCTCTGAAGGTGGAACAATTGAAGTGACGCTTCAGGCGGAGGATGACAAGGCGGCTTTGCGCATCGCGGATACGGGTATCGGCATACCTGCCGAATCGCTTCCTTTCGTTTTCGACCGCTTTTATCGAGCCGACAGGGCGCGCTCGCGCGAATCCGGTGGAACGGGCCTCGGACTGGCCATCGTCAAGGCCATCTGTACTGCCCATAGCGGCGTTGTATCTGTAGAGAGTTCGGAGAGCAAGGGCTCTACCTTTCGAGTACAGCTACCTCTTTTGCCGCTTTCCGAGCGAGATGCGGCGTTGCTGGAGTCGAGTCCCGCGCTTCCGCGGGGTGGTTCGAACTCCGAAGAATCTGCTGTCGAATCTCCGATCAAGTCGTAGGTCCACAAAAGAAAGGGCCCGCGTGATTTGCCGAATTGTGCGGCGTCACACCCGCACGCGGGATAAGTGTCTTCATTGGGAGAGTTGCAACGCGACTCAAAATATTCATTGAATTTCATTGAGAGGATGGAATCATGCCCAGGGCATCCGGATTATTTGAAACTTGTCTCACCTCTAACAAGCATTTGATTCGTTGGGTCGAAAAGATGGCCGACCTGATGCAGCCGGAGAACATTCATTGGGTGGACGGCTCGCAAGAAGAGTACGACCGCCTTTGCCAAGTGCTCGTCAATTCGGACACATTTATCAAATTGAATGAGGAGCTTTGGCCGGGTTGCTACTATGCGCGGTCCGCGCCTAACGACGTCGCACGGGTGGAAGACCGGACATTTATCTGCTCCCTTTCGAAGGATAACGCCGGACCCACGAATAACTGGGAAGATCCGTTTGTGATGCGGAGAAAGCTGAAGTCGCTATTCCGCGGGGCGATGCGGGGACGTACCATGTACGTGCTCCCTTTCAGCATGGGGCCGCTGGGATCGCCCATGGCGCGCATCGGCGTGCAGTTGACCGACTCCGCCTACGCCGTGGTCAACATGCGAATCATGGCGCGCATCGGTCTTCCCGTATTCGCCGAGATCGACAAAGACGAACAGCGCGTGGTTCCCTGCGTGCATAGCGTGGGTGCTCCACTCTCCCCGGGACAGAAAGACGTGCCGTGGCCCTGCAACGACGAGAAGTACATCGTGCATTTCCCCGAAACGCGGGAGATCTGGAGCTACGGATCGGGCTATGGCGGCAATGCGTTGCTCGGCAAGAAGTGCTTCGCGCTGCGGATCGCCTCGAACATTGCGCGCGATGAGGGGTGGATGGCCGAGCACATGTTGATTCTGGGGGTCGAGAGCCCCGGCGGCGAGAAGACGTATGTTGCGGCCGCGTTCCCGAGCGCCTGCGGAAAGACGAACTTCGCGATGCTGATCCCGCCCAGAGAGTTTGAAGGCTGGAAGATCACGACGGTGGGAGACGACATCGCATGGATCACGGCCGATGATTCCGGTCAACTGCGAGCCATCAATCCCGAGGCCGGCTTCTTCGGCGTCGCGCCCGGCACTTCCTCGAAGACCAACCCCAATGCCATGGCAACGCTGCGCAAGAATACGATCTTTACGAACGTGGCCATGACGCCTGCCCTCGGCGTGTGGTGGGAAGGCATGACGGACGAGCCGCCGGCGGAGTGTCTTGACTGGAAAGGCCATCCCTGGACTCCCGAGATCGGCAGACAAACGGGAGCCACCGCGGCGCACCCCAATGGGCGTTTCACGGCGCCCGCATCGCAATGTCCAGTTATGGATGACGCATGGGAATCGCCGCTGGGCGTGCCCATCGCAGCGATTGTCTTCGGCGGACGGCGATCGAAGAATATTCCTCTTGTCTACCAGGCCTTCAACTGGTCGGCCGGAGTCTACATGGGTGCGACGATGGGTTCGGAAACGACGGCAGCGGCCGCGGGAGCTACAGGCAAGGTACGCCGCGACCCAATGGCAATGCTGCCCTTCTGCGGCTACCATATGGGCGACTATTTACGCGCCTGGCTGAGAATGCAGCGGACGCTCACCAAGACGCCTCGCATCTTTAACGTGAACTGGTTCCGCAAGGATGAGGACGGCAAGTTCCTTTGGCCCGGCTTCGGGCAGAATTTTCGAATACTGCGATGGATCGTGGACCGCGCACGCGGGCGCGCCCTGGCCAGGGAGACCCCGATCGGCTGGACTCCCTACTACGAAGACATCCATTGGGAGGGCCTCGATTTCGCCGAGGCACAATTCGATCAGCTCCAACACGTCGATCGCGCGGCCTGGAAGAAGGAAGTTATCGACCACGAAGACTTGTTCATCTCATTGCATGACCACCTGCCCCCGGAAATGGTGTACGAACGTGAACTGCTTATCTGCCGGTTGTAGCACCGACGGTGAATAACATAGGGCCCGGGACGGAGCGGAGCTGACGCTTCCGGCGGGCCTGTGTCTTGTCGCCCTTTGCATCCGATCATCTTCTTGTAGATAGCGGCCACGCCTTAAGTAAATCGATTAGTCGTGTCATCTCAACGAACGTCCGGCCCCTCCAGTCTCCAATTTCTTTCGCACCCATTCGCGAGCGAGTGTGCTGGCCTTCCACGCAACGGCGATCGGGCGAAAATGCGGATCAAAAAGCTGATGCATATCGTCCCTTTGGGGGTGTATAAATCGTGATCGCGAGCGGGTAAGTAGCCGGTGAATAAGATTTCATGTTCGGTTCAGTCATCCTTCATTCCGAGAGACGAGATTTTGGTTCGTCGAGGAAATTTACAAAGCGCTCTTCCCAGAGGGATGTCTTTGAAGGAGTAGAAGTGATGAAAGCCCCATTCGCAGTCCTGGCAGTCGTCCTGGCAGCAGCCAGCGCGGTACCTAGCCTCAACGCACAGGTTACCGGTGCAACCGTGGTAGGAAAGGTAACGGATGCGACAGGCTCGCCTGTCAGCAATGCGCTGGTTGTGGTGTTGCGCCCATCGACCGGGAACAAGGTCGAGGTCAAGACGAACGACGCGGGGGGCTATACGGTTCCCAACCTGGTTCCGGACACTTATAAGCTCACTGTCAGCGCAGATAAACTTGGAACCCAGGAACTGCAGGCGCTAACCCTCAAGGTAGGCGAGAATGTTGAAGAGAACTTCGCGCTTTCGCCGGCTACCGTCGTGCAACAGGTCGTTGTTACAACGGCGCTTCCAGTCGTCGATCTGGCCAGTTCACAGATCTCCAACGTAGTAGACGAGCAAACTGTTCGCCAACTACCCCTGAATACGCGCGACTGGAGTTTGCTTGCGACGTTGCAGCCGGGAGTCAACCAGGTGCGTACCGAGAAGGCCGTGGCCGTGGGAGCCGATCGCGGAAACCGCGGATTCGGAGCGCAGTTAACGATCGCCGGCGGCCGCCCGCAGCAGAACAACTATCGCATGGACGGCATCTCGATCAACGACTACTCGAACGGCGCACCGGGGAGCGTTTCCGGCATCAACCTCGGCGTCGACGCCATCCAGGAGTTCTCGGTGGTGACCGCGAACGCATCGGCGGAATATGGGCGCGAGGCCGGGGGCGTCATCAACGCCGTGAGCCGCGCGGGCACAAATGATTTTCATGGCACGGCATTCGACTTCCTCCGTAACGATATCTTCGACGCGCGCAACTATTTCGATCCTGCCAAGAAGGGCGAGTTGCGCAAGAATCAGTTTGGCGGCGCTCTCGGCGGCCCGATCATTAAGGACAAGACATTTTTCTTTGCTGACTACGAAGGCATTCGAGAAGTAGCCGGCATCCCGTTCACCGTGAATGCGCCGAGTGCCAACGCGCGTCAGGGCATACTGAACTGCTCACAGGTGGTTGGTGGTATACAGGAGCCGGGTTGCCCGACACCTGGTCCGACTGCTGCGGGAAGCACTTATACCGTGCCCGTCAGTTCCGACGTGGCGAGCTACCTCAACTTCTATGGCGTGCCGACAAACCAGCCGGCAAACTCCGATTCAGGCAGTTACACGTTCACGGGAAGACAGATTACGCCCGAGAACTTTGCCCAGGGCCGAATCGATCATAGCTTCTCGGCGAAGGATTCGGCGCATGGCACTTACATGTACGACGACGGCGACTTTACTCAACCGGACGCCCAGAACAACTATCTTCTCCTTTCGCACACCAGACGACAGCTCGGGCTGGTGGAAGAAACGCACGTGTTTTCCTCGTCGTTAGTAAACACCGCCCGCTTCGGCGTAAGCCGCAACGTTGCGAACATCACGAACACCCAACCGGGGCTGAATCCCCTTGCAGCCGACAAGACCCTGGGAGGCGTTCCCGGCCGCACCGCTTCCAGTCTTGTCATCGGCGGCCTCACCAATTTCGGTGGAGGGCTCGACGCGCCTTCGCAATATGACTATTACTGGACGTCTATTCAAGGCTACGACGACGCATTTTACACAAAGGGAAATCACACGATCCGCTTCGGCGGCGGCTTCGAGCGCATGCTAAACAATATCGTCGCGACTTCGAGCCCGGCGGGACTGTTTACTTTCGGCTCTACCGCAGACTTCATTGCCGGACGCGTTCAGAACTTCCAGGCGCAGTTGCCAGAATCCATTCCGGAAAGGGGATTGCGGCAGACCCTTGGCGCCGGCTACGTTGTCGACGACTGGAAAGCCCTGCGTAATGTCACCCTGAACCTGGGTCTCCGTTATGAAGCAACTACGGTACCTACCGAAGTTCATGGAAACCTGAGCCGGCTAGTCAACCTGACCGATCCCGCGCCCAAGCTAGGCGGCAGCTATTTCTCCAATCCGACGTTGAAGAATTTCGAACCGCGGATCGGAGTGATCTGGTCTCCCTTCAACAACCAGAAGACCGCGATACGCGGAGGATTTGGGATTTTCGACGTCCTTCCCCTACCCTATCAATTTCAGTTACTGAGTTCTCTAGTTGCCCCATATCTGAAGGTCGGCAGCGTCATCTATTCCAACGCCATCGCGCCATATACCAGCGTGCAACCAGGAGACGGGAAGTTCGCCCATGGCTCTTACCCCTCGGTACAAGCTCCTTCCACTTTGCGGCAGAGCTACATTGAACCGGATCCGAAGCGCAGCTATCTTATGGAATGGAACTTGAACGTGGAACAGGACCTCGGACACGATCTGAGCCTGTATCTCGGATTTGTAGGATCGAAGGGCGTACATCAACCGTTCCGCACAGACGAAGCCAACACGGTGCAACCCATCGGCTATAGGAACGGCCAACTCACATTTCCCAAGCCCGGCACATCTCCGGTCCTGAATCCGAATGTGGGACAGATCGCTGCACTCTTCTACAACAACAGCACCTACTACGACGGTCTCGAAGCGGGCTTCACAAAGAGGATGGGGTACGGACTGCAGGCCCAGGTTAGCTATACGTACAGCAAAGCAATCGACCTGGGTTCCGCGGTGCTGGCCGGAGACCCGTTCGGCAACTCGATCTCAGGGCTTTTCTTTTTCGCTCCGCAAACGCGGCGTGCCGTTGCCGATTTCAACGTTCCCAATCAATTCACCGTGAATTTTATCTACCAGGTTCCGCAAATCCAGAAATTCCATGGACCTATGAATGCCATAGCAAACGGTTGGGAAGCGAGCGGAATTTTCTTCATGCAGAATGGGCTCCCCTTTACACCCACCATCGCTGGCGACTCCCTTGGTCTGAAAGGAACGGCGCCTTATAACGTTCCCAATCGCATCAAGAACGCGCCTGGCTGCGGTACTGGGGTGCACTCGAGGCAACCTGTGGGCTATATCAACCTCAGCTGCTTCACTTTTCCCGCGCCGAATGCCGACGGAACCACCGTGTACGGCAACGCAGGCAGAAACTCCCTGCTAGGCCCCTCATTGAATTCGCTTGATTTCTCCGCCATGAAGACTACGTCGATCCCGGGCGACAACGACCGGATGAGGCTTCAATTCCGGGCGGAGTTCTATAACATCCTCAACCATTCCAACTTCTCGCCTCCGATCGCGAACCGAACTGTGTATACGGCTGCGGGCGCTACAGTGGGAACCGCGGGAAACATCACCTCGACGGTCACAACCAATCGGCAGATTCAATTTGGCCTGAAACTCCTGTTCTGATCGGTGCCGCAAATCAAATCGGTGCACGAGCCAGCGTGAAATGCATCGTTCGAGAGTCTTCCGCTCTGGTTCAAATCGCTTCTCATGAAGCTGCGAATTTGTTAACACAGAAAGACCAATGGAGCTGTATCCTCGGTGCTCGTTGTTCTCGAAGCCATCGAAGTTTCTGGAAAGTCTGCTTCGATTCTGGTCGTAGCCGTGTGTCCCAAGGACTGCTGAAGTTTTGTTGCAATAGGTCTCCAGGACTCATCGAGATCGCCAGAGCCAACCCAGTAGTGCAGAACTCACACACAAGGATTGGCTTTAGGCCAACCTTTCGACCTACTTCCAGGGCGTCCTGCTCGCCAAGCTCTCTGCGTGGGTAGTCCATTTGCGAACGAGCAAAGCGCCCAAGAATTCCTGCTGCTTTCGCCGAATGTGTTCCAACTTGCGATCAGATATGGGCATGCGGCTCCTCGAAAACGGGAATGACTCCAAGGAGCATGTCCTTCGAATCTGGAATCAAGCGCAGTTAGGTTTCACGGGATAAGCCTTTTAGCCCCTTAAGCCAGCCGGACCGCGCCGTGGTTCTCACTGATGTTGGCGCCGACTTTCTACCTTAAGGGAACCAGCTTAAGTCAATCAAAACAGACCCGGCCGTTAGCGTGAAGCCTAAAACTCAAGGGCCGTCGTTGTCGAGACAACCCCAAGCTCTTTGCGCGGCACGACGCTGAAGATCGTTCTTCGGCTCGAATAGTGGTAACGGATCGACTGAGCCGAACTCCGTTTATGAGTGGATTAATCGATGGAGAACTGCCTGATTTGCTCATGGAGTTGCAGCGCGGATCATTCAGACACCCAGCAGTATGGTCCGTTTTCGCGGTTCGAGTAGAATCGTGGCTAACAGGACCTTCTCGATTCTTCGCCCTTGAAACCATTCCGGGCCGCCAAAAACTGAGTCGGGGAAGTACCGCCGCTGATTCGCCAACAGCGCCAAACCTACTTAGCAGGTAGTCGTCGGCGATGCCGCAAAGGCCCCACCGCGGCTTTCAACCCGCGTTCATCCTTGTCCGCATCGACAGTCGGTATACTTCAGCGGCAGGAGGTCCCAACCGATGGCCAAAGCCCATAAGCCCTCGTCCCACCAACCAACCAAAAAACATCCCGTCACCCCAACTCCGCCCACGCGGGTTAGCGGAGACCCCGTTTTCGGGCAGCCTAAACCTTCCCCCGATCCCACCACGTTCAAGGATCCGGTAACCGATGCAAGCCAACCAGATGTTGCCGGCGTGCAGCCCGTGCCACAACCGGCGGCATCGGCAACGGAGCCGATTCTGACACTGGCTCAGATTTATGGAACCCAGGGCGCAACCATCACGCAGACCATCCAAACCGCCGGGCAAATCGTCTTTCACAGCCTGGGAGACACTGGCAGCGTTATTGGGCCAATAACGCAATCGCTGGTGGCCGACAAGATGGTTACCGACTTCACTGAAGCCAATTCGGCGGACGTGCCTTCGTTCTGCTACCACCTCGGCGACGCCGTCTATTACTTCGGCGAAGGCGAATACTACTACGGCCAGTTTTTTGAACCCTTCCGCAATTATCGAGATCCCCGGCAACCATGACGGAATCGTCTACCCCACGGACCCGGCAACAACCCTGCAAGCTTATCTGCGGAACTTCTGCGCCTCCGCGCCTGCCCCTTCCCCAGATGCGGGCGGCCTCAGCCGGACCACGATGATTCAGCCCGGCGTGTACTACACCTTCGACGCCCCGTTTGTTCGCATTCTGGGTGTCTATAGCAACGTGCTCGAAGATCCGGGCGTCATCTCCGATCAGGGCGGCACCTATCCCACCCTCGACCAGCGGCAGATCACGTTTCTCACCACGACCCTCAAGCGCGTCAAGAGCGAGAGTTACGCCGGCGCCCTTATCATCGCCGTGCACCATCCCCATTTACCGGAGGCACCAATCACGGTGGCAGCCCGTTGATGCTCGCGGATATCGACAGTGCCTGCACGGCCGCGGGCGTCTGGCCACACGCCGTGTTCTCCGGCCATGCGCATAACTATCAGCGCTACACCCGCCTCGTGAACGCCTTTCAGATTCCCTTTATGGTCGCGGGCTGCGGCGGCCATTCGCCTCTTAGCTCGATGCGATCGACAGTCCGTACACCCTACAAGATCGACAGCACACTCACGCTCGAGAGCTACGACGATACAGACTACGGATATCTGCGCGTTATTGTGAACGCATCCACAATGACCATCGAGTTCCATCCGCAATCCGACGGCGGCACGACCAAAACACCCGACGACCTCGTGACCATCAAACTGGCGGCCCGCACCATCAGTTGAGGCTCACCGGGGCGAGAATCGTATGGTGAGCGTACGCCGGGATATCGCCAGGCCTGGGTGAATATGCGAAACCAATTATATCGGCTGGATTCATACCGCTTTATTCGGCAAGGAGCCGGAGAGAATCTACTCATTCATCAATCGATCTATGCTGTATTTCCTCGCCCCGGCGAGAATCAGTGTGATCAATGCCGCGAGATAGAGCAGCATCAGCTCGCCGTGATCCCCCTGCGGTCCGAAGATGACGAAGTGGTGCACAAAGACCAGAGCGACGAAGATGTTGATGAAGCAGACGAGCGCTGCCCAGCGCGTGGCGAACCCGATGATGATGAGCAGAGTGCAAATGCCGTCGGACAGCGTCGCGAAGAGCAGGCTGGGCACCACGCCGATGTGGAGCGGGTTGGGAAAAAAAGCCAGCATGTGGTGAAACCGAAAGAGCTTCTCTGTGCCGTGTTTGAGAAAGAGCGGAATGGCGGCAATAAGCCGCAGCGTCAGCAGGCCACAATCGACCTTGCGGGGAATGGCTTTCATGAGCAGGAATTGTCGGAACATGGCTTCCTCACAAGGCGGTCAGTTTACCAGTCTTCAATATCACTTGGACAAAGCGCAACAACTCGGGGCTGTCTCCTTAACCGCGGTACCTGATCAGTCTCACCGGCGCTGGATGCCGCGGGATCTCTTTGTGGGTAATAAGCTGTCCCTCTCCCATGCGATGGTGCAGTCCGCGGGATGCGGGATGCTCCCGGCGAATTCTTTTTCTCTCCACTAAGCTTCCCAGCTCCCACCTTCCTTTCTATTTCTCAAATTCATTGAGGAACGTATCCCCCATCCCAGCGGATCGTTCCAAGCTGCGTGGAATAAATGATTTACGTAGCCGGGATGCTTGACCGGCATTCCGGTGCCATACCGCGGAAGCTTGCGACTCTCCGTCCGAGAAACGACGGGCTTCAACTCCAACATAATGTACTGAATCCTCTCGCTATTGAGGGGACGTGGCATCTCTGGGAACGGAAGCGGGAACTCCTTTTACCAGCGGTAGATCTTGAGATTGGCGAGATAGACAGTGCTGTGGTTCGAGCCGAGGCCGTCGACCTGGAACTGGGTAGTGATCACGGGTCCCCACCCGAGGGAATACTTCCCGAAGACGGTTTCATCGATTTTGAATTCCTTTCCGTCAAGCCACACGGAGTGATAGGTGATATAGCCGGAGCCGTCGTGAGAATAATATGCCTGGAGGTGATGCCATGTATATTGCGTCCAGGCGCGGGGATCGCAGTAAGCGCCATTCTTGGTGGCATGGCGCGGTCTGGGATCCGAGTCGCTGCCAGTATTTACGGTGTAGGCCCAATGTTGGTTGTAGCCATCGCACACTATACCAAACATCACGGTCTTCTCATCGGGCATGGTCTGATTAGTATCGAACTCAAGATTGCCGATGTGACTGGATGAGCTGGTGACATAGACCCAGGCGTCGTAAAAGAAGTTCTGAGCGGAAGTATCGTCGGAAAAACTCAAAGAGTAGCGCTCGTCGCCATTGTTCGAGAATTCGGTCTCGAATTCACGCGCGCTCCCGCTTAGGGATGGCGAGCTGACGACCTTCGTCGATCCGCTTGCCGACCCGGACGCGCCGTGGTCATGCTGGACGCTCCAGCCGGACATGGCCTCAAGATGGCTGACCGAGACCGCGTCGGCTGGAATAATAATGCTAGGGGACCCGCCGGACCCGCCGGAGCTGACGTCAATGTCGAGGTCTTCAACGCATGCGTGCCCATCGGCCCACGCCTTTACATGCAGAGTGTGATGGCCGGAAGGCCCGTTGATCGACATATCGATCGATTGGCCATCGATGATGGTCGTATCGGAGCTGCTATCGAACGAGTAGCCCATGGCGGTCACGTTGTGGGAGCTGCAGCTGGTGGCCCAGGCGGAGAGCTTGAACGGTGACGACACCTGATCGCCAGTTGAAGGGCTGTTGACATTAACACCCGCCATGGCGGGGACTGTGGCAGAGACTGAAAACGGCAACACGATTGACAAAACCCGAAGAGCCTTCATGAGATTCCTTTGCAATTAGAGATAGGTGTATGTGCGTAGACCTCTGTCCTCGCTCTTCCGATGAAGGGACCAGAGATAAATTTCAGCTATGGAAGGGCTGTTCTGAGGGGCAGACCGAAACGCGCCATGGTCGAACTACTCAGCAACCTCTTATGGCAATCTCAGCGATGCGCAGTGGCGTGCAACTGCCGTCTGACAGAATTCGGGTCGAATTTGCAAATGGAAGTGAAGCCAATTACAGCGGATTTCCACTCCCTTCCGCCACAAATACTTCTCTTCCAAACCGGAAATGCGACCACAGACACTCGAAAATTATTTGAACGAATAGTTACACACTTCACCGGCGCTGGCAACGATTTTTCGAACTGCAAATATGACGGGTTTATGAAGTTTAGCCTCACGCCCTGTTTCTCGTCTGAACCTTTGTTTAATGAATACTTCGTGAGGCGGCAAGCTTAGAATCGGTGCATGAAACCCCGTTCCTTCATGTGTGTTAGCTGTCGATTCTACTCCGTGCGCGGGCTGCGTCAGTCCAACCATCCACAAACCGTTCCTTTGGAAAGACGGCGTAATGAGTGATCTGGGAACTGTCGATAAGTTCAGCGCTGCCTATGGAATCAACTCAAAGACACAAATTGTGGGAGCGTCGGGGGACTGTGGAATAACGGTTCACGCATTTCTTTGAGAGAATGGGACCATTGTGGATTTGATTACACTGGTTCCTCATGATTCTGGGCTGCAACTCATTGATGGCCTCGACCTCAATGAACGTGGTGAGATTGCAGGCCTAGGCGTGCCACCAGGAGTACCGGTCCAGAATGTCGAAAGTCAAGGGCACGCGTCCCCTGCTTGTTCCCTTGCGAGCGGAATGACGACGCATGTCATCGTTGATGGCGCTGTTTCACCGCCCGTTCGCTTCCAACGACACCAACTCAGTCGATTCGGCGAACCGTATCTTCTCCTCTTTCGACCTCGGTGCAAGTAAATTGATCGGTAATGCACGGGATTAAGGACGGAGTAGCTCGCCCTACCTTTCACCTGCCAAGCGCTTTCGGTTCGGAATCACGCGCAAAGTGATTGCCAGTCAGACAACGGCGAGTGCGAGCGCTGACTTGCGCCTGAGCTTATATCTAATCCGCCCTTGACGGCGTATCACCTTCCGGAACGTATGGGGCCTTTCGCCTGAATTCGGAAGAAACGCGCGATCTGATGGTATCCCTCGAAGCGGTTGCTCCGAAATACGTGGAGCTGAATTTTCTCGCGCTCTCGCAGTTTTGAAAGTAGATTCAAGGGGATGTCGCTCTTGTCTTAGAGGCCGGCGCGTAGTAGCCACCATGTAGATCGTGCGCCAAAGACCTTTCCCCGGAAGTTCCCAAGAATCTTTACACCTATGCGCCTTATGCGCAATGCGGTCGCCTACTTCTAAGAATACGGTGTGTCACTGAACGTAGCGTGACTGCACTACTCGAAATGCTTGGTCCCTCTCAGGAGGCTTCGTGACTCGATTCAGTGCGACCTTGCTCCTCTGCATCGCCCTTCTTATCGCTTCCACGGTCGCAGGTCAATCTGCGCCCGGGTCGACGAACGCTCCGAACACCTTTCCCGGCGCCTCCTGGCAACGAATCACGACTTTAGAGAAGGCCGGTTGGTCCAAGGAGGGACTTGCCGCCGCGCGTCAATTCGCCGAGACCGATTCGATGCACACCTCCGCGGTCATGATTGTCCAAGGCGGAGAGGTTGTCGATCAGTGGGGAGACTTCGACAAGAAGATCGACGCCTATTCGGTGCGCAAGAGCCTTATTAGCGCGCTCTACGGAATCTATTCTTCCGACGGCTTGATTGACATTAACGAGACCCTCGAACAACTGGGAATTGATGATTCACCGGATCCGTTGACCAAGGAGGAGAAGCAGGCGCGGGTCGTGGATCTGCTGCGCGCACGATCGGGTGTATACCACCTCGTCGATTTTGAAACTGCATCGATGACCAAGAATCGTCCGGCTCGCGGTAGTCACGCCCCGGGAACCTTTTGGTATTACAACAACTGGGACTTCAATGTATTGGGAACGATTTTTGAGAAGAAGACCGGTTTAAAGATTGGCCAGGCGTTTTATGAACGCATCGCCAAGCCGATCGGCATGCAGGACTTCCAACCAAAACAACGTTTTCTATTTTGGTGGACCTGCTTCCATCCATCCAACCTATCATTTCGAAATCACAGCACGCGACCTGGCGCGGTTCGGTTTGCTTTATCTGCATTATGGGCGCTGGAATGGAAAGCAGATCGTGCCCAAGGCCTGGGTCGAGAAAAGCAGTCATGCCGGCGAAATGATCTCGTCCAATGGGGTGAGTCTTGGCGGATACGAATACCTCTGGTGGATCGACTACGGCGGCGTGCACTTTCCCGAAGTTTCCCTTCCTGGTATCTATTCGGCGCGGGGTGCGGGAGCGCACTATCTTTTCGTGATCCCGACGCTCGACTTGGTCGTCGTTCACCGTACCGACAACGATCCTCCGATACGAGATGCGAAGACCATTGCGGAAATAAGCAATCGCGGTTCCCTCAGCGAGGACAGAGCGCAGTTTGGCCATCTCCTGAAGCTGATCCTGGATGCACAAAGCAGGCATTGATCAGCTTTCGCTTCACCGGGCGAAGAAGATGGCAACAGTGGACGTAATCGTCACGTGACGAGACATTCCGCGTTTCCGGTAGCGGCCACTTCTGGAAGTTAATAATCGCGATGATGGGTATTTATCTGACTCAGGTGCCCACTACATCTTGTGGTTTTAGAAGGGCGGCATTGCCG
>Ga0207098_10010_pt1 | contig 54615 bp, 59 predicted proteins | sample Alteio_BWMinHeat_84_FD_153548 | JGI IMG/M metagenome (GOLD analysis project Ga0207098, IMG submission 153548) | Enriched cells from forest soil in Barre Woods Harvard Forest LTER site, Petersham, Massachusetts, United States -... | ecosystem: Environmental > Terrestrial > Soil > Temperate forest >...
GAATGATGCGGCCCGCCCATGAAAATTGTGGGAGTCGGCGGATGATCCTGAACAGCCCTGTGTGTTAACAGTCATGTACTGGTTTCCTTCGGAATATTTCAGGGTTTTGTTCTTGTGCAAACCTGTAGTTGCTTGTAAAGTCCGCACCGGGCAAAAGGGATAAAAATTAGGGGAGGCTTGGGAAACCTTGTAAGGGAGGTTTCTGTGTCTCAGTTCTTACTTCGATCCGGTGCGATCGGTTATGCACTCGGTGTGCTGCTATGGTCTGCCACGTTCGTCACGTCATTGAAGGCGCTATCGGTCCGTGCGGGTGATGTTCTTCAAGGACCCTTAAAGTTTTCCGAAATTACCGAACTCAAGAGCGATGGGAAGCGAGAAGGTGTGTCGGGACAAATGACTCTCAAGGAAGCCCAACAGACTATTTCAACCGATTGGACAAAACCTAAATAGCTTTGTGACAGTAAATCATTGGAGAACGCGATGAAGATTTCGATTTCACACAGTCCCAACGCAATAGGTCATCACATTTCAACGGAGGTTGATGCAGATTCTGGCGAAAAGATTCAGTTTGTCGAAACCGATTTCGATGGGTTTCCAATTGGAAGTGATTCCTTGAGTCCGCCCGAACTCCAATATTCACGAACGTTTTCGCAAGTTGGTTCGATCACTCCGAGCTTTGATCACACCGTGAAAGTGACGGCCACAAATAACAAAGGCGATACGGAAACCGCAAGTACTCGTTGGACGGATTGAATAGTGACCGAACGAGAAGCATGCAGAGGCAATGATGCTTGAAGAATTTAAGAAGGAAATTACAGCTATCGGGATAGCGATCTATAAACACTTTCCTAAGTTTCTCGGTGGATCGTCGGATTTTGAACGCGGCTACTTCGATGTCTTGGTGACGGAATACCAAAACCTACCGCCAGTGCCGGACGCTCTCAAGAGCATTTACGAAACGGCGAAGGGCATCGTCAGCAGCCGTTCCGACTCACCGACATGGAAAGATATTCAAACACTGGAATTCGCGATTCTTCAGTTGCAACCGATCACTGAGGTGCGCCGTCGTCTCGGCAATCTTCGTGAGCAATATCGAAAACTCGCCGGCCAAGCAGCATTTGAAGCCTACATGAAAGGTGCGCCCGATCCAGTTACAGCATCTGAGCCGGATGTTCGTGCGGACGCTTCACAGTTGTTGCGACAAATCCACTGGACTTACACAACAACGAGAGCATGTGAGCGACTGAGACGAGAAACCGCTATCTTGTTGGGCTTCGTGACAGTCTTGTTTGGGTTTGTTGTATACATAATTGGATCTCGATATTACACAGGCATGACTAATATCCCCATATTACCGGTAATTCTCTGTGTGTCGGTGCTCGGTTCATTCGTCAGTGCCCAACAGAGACTACAAACAGTGCCAGAGGATGGAGATCCTGTCCTGAGCATTTTGCAGCTTCAGGATGGATCAGCTAGTATCATCCTGGCGCCGATCAGTGGAGTCATCTTCGGTCTTGTGCTATACCTCATATTTATTGGTGGACTACTCCAGGGAGCGTTGTTTCCTGCAATCAACACACCAAAGGATAATTCCGTCACAGGCCTTGTCTTCACAGTGTTTTCGCTAAATACGGGACCAGCAACAGGAATTGATTTTGCGAAACTGTTGGTCTGGTCCTTCGTCGCGGGCTTTGCAGAACGGTTCGTTCCAGACGTACTCGATAGACTAATTTCCAAATCGAGTGAGATCAATAAAACGTAAATGAACCGCTTATCGCATACGCTCCGCATTCAGTTCACCACTATCACACCGTTCTCAGTGCCGTTTTTCAAAAGGCACTCGGTTGGAAACATTATCACTGAAAACCCCGCTCACGGCGCGACTCTGCCGAAGACCAAACCCGTGAGAAAGCAGCATGTCCTTACGTACGAACAAGCGCAGAACCTGCTTGGAGTGTTGGCTCTTCGAGCAAGGACGGTTGTCGGGTTAGCCCTTTCGACAGGGGCACGTCGTGGGGAGTTGTTCGCCCTCCGGTGGAGACATTTCGACGCGGAAACTCGGACGCTTTCGATTTGTGAAGCTGTATACGATGCCGTTATTGACCTTCCGAAGACGGACGACAGCGTAAGGGATATTCCGTTGCCGGAGGCTGTTGTTCGGTTGCTGCAGGAATGGAGGACCGGTTCAAAGTATCAAAAGCCGGACGACTTCATCTTTGCTGGTCGGTTGGGGATTCCGGGGGACAACCGCGTTTGCTTCGAGATCACATCAAATCAGCTTGTGAGGGTCTTCAGATTCCGTATGCAACATGGCTCACATTTCGACGTACGTGGGCAACATGGGCGGATGGAAAAGGAGTCACGCCGAAGATGCGTGGTGAAGTGATGGGCAACAGTGCAGAAGTGAACGAAAGACTCTACACCAGAGTGCTTCCCGATACTTTGCGCTACGCAGTTGAGGCAGTCGGAAGCGAATTGTTCAGTGATTGTTCAGTCGAGTTTTCGTTCAACCTTGGGCAGTCCTGAGTACCGCAGGTCGTTGGGCGCCGGCTCCTCAAATTATTTCGTTGTGCGAGAGCGCCAGTAGCCAGGGGACCGTCGATCATGGGCGAACGCTAAAATTCGGATCGCATCCTCCATTTCAAGATACACAACGTGAAATGGGAATCTCTCAACAGGAACCCGGCGAATTGGCAGATCCGGCGGAACTAGAGGAACCACAGCACCGGCTTTTGGAAACTGCGCGATCAGGTCCAGCGCTTTATCAATGGCCTGTAGAAACTCGACGCCCAGACCCTCGCGGCGTTGTTCGTACCACACAGCCGCCTCGTCCAGTTCGGCAGAAGCTTCAGGTTCGGTACGGAACGGGCGAGTCACCGATTTGTCAGGCGCTGAACGATGCGCTCACGCACGTCTTCCCAAGGTTCGCCAGTGGATTCACCCGCCAGAACGCGACGGGCTCGACGTTCGATTTCAGTTGCCCAGGCAGCCTGTACCGCTGCCGGTTCTTCACTTGCGGCGTCGTCAAGGCTCGCCAATATTTCGGCGGCAACATCGGCCCGCTCGTCGAGAGGCAGCGTCAGGACCTCGCGAAGCAAAGTTTGCGCACGGTCGCTCATGAGGTCATTGTAAGCCAAGCACGGTGGGCCAACAAGCCGCTGCATCCAAAGACCTCGCGGCAATTTGCATACTCATGCGGTTAAGCCTCCCCAACGCTCGCCACCTTCGGCTCGACACGCCCGGCACAGGCGTCCGCGTACAACTTCGCAAGTGAGTCGCGAACCTGTGTCGCAAAGACCGGCGGTTCAATCGGCACGCCGTTTGGATCTGGCTTGAAGTGCCGATTGCCTTGTCCACCACGTCGGCCCAACTCCTTCGCTCGCGCTGGATATTTATGGAGCAGGCACAGGTCGCCACTTTCTACGGGATGCCCTCGACACGGATTGGGGAGATACAACGAGGCTGTTTGATTTGCTTCACAGTCAACTTGAAACAGATTGTGAGCTTATTTCATTCCGGCCGGCTTGGATTCCATTATGGAGGCAGACATGGGCGGAGCGGACGAGGATTAGAGATATTCGCCGTGTTTCGAACGCGAAGAGCGATCTTGGTATGAAAGGGAGGTGTGTGAGGTGAAGAAACCACGATCAAAACGTTTCTTTGGGAAGACACTATACCGGACATCTGTCGGCGACTTTCAAATCGCTCGGTCTGATCTTCCGTTCTCGCGGTTTCGCGATATACCTGGGAATCTCCTCGTCACGATCGATGACATTTTGGCATCGACACGTTCTTGATGATCGAAGCTGGAAAACCTCCTTGGCTTCCACATCCAAACTGCCCGATTTGAACGTCCGTGCACTTGCGGCTTTGCCGAAATCGAGGATCTCTGGGTACAATGACGGATATGGTTACGTCTTCTCGAAAAGCTGCTGGCAAGAAGCTGTCGCGCGCGTTCGAAGCGTTGGCCGAGTCGCCGCGTAAAATGCCAGACATGACCCCCGAAGAAATCGACGCTGAAATCGCCCAGGCGCGTCGCGAGAGACGTGCTGCTGGCCAGGGAAAAGCCCGCCGTGCCGTCCGTCGAAACCCCACTCGTCGTCATTGACAGCAACACGATCGTTTCCGCTGCGTACAGTTTCAGCCGCCGGCGCCGAAGTCCCGAGCGCGAGTTGATCGAGCGCGCGGCCCGGGGGGAAGTCGATCTGCTGATGTCCGAGGATGTGTTCGCAGAATGCGAAGAAGTTCTGCAGCGGCCAAAGTTCAATTTCGACCCCGTATTGATCGATGACAATTCTAGACACGATGGAAGAAGTGGCGGAATGGATTGACCCATCCCCACCGCGGATCTCGCTGCTGCGCGATCCAGACGACGCCGTGTTTATGGATCTCGCGATCGCCGGCCAGGCCGATTATCTGATTACGGCGAACCTCAAGCATTACCCGAAACTCTCCTGGATCGTCAAGGCCCGTCAGTTTCTCGAAACCCACTGACCCGGAATGCCGAGTGGGCAACAACTTCTTCGGCGATGTTCGGATGTATGAAATAGCGCCGGATGTTTGGGTGTTGAGCCCGCCTCGAGGATTGCTTGTTACGGTTTCCAAGAGTGACGATTCCATCCGTTTGCGCTGGAAGCATCGAGGCAAGCTGCCATCCAAACGCCGCACGCTCATCTACGATTCTGTCCTTTCCGTTGAGGCTCAACGTACCAGCCATTTGAGAGGACAGCGATCCAAATGAGGGACGACCATCATGACGATTTCAAGATCGACGACGATCGACTGTTGACTGGTCGATGGTCTTGTCGTATGGCTACGCGTTAAACCGAGCTGGGTTTATGGAAGAGTCCGCACGAGAAAGGGCGCGAAACTCCCGCACATTAAATTAGGACATTACCTCCGGTTTGAACGAACTGCTGTTGTGACGTTCCTGGAGCGTCAAAGAAAGGCGTATTTCGGTGGCGAGCGCAGTTCGTAGACAATTGTTATTGTCCGACTCAAACAACGGGGAGCCATCAACGGAGGGTTTGAAGATGGCTCGTAAAAAGAAACACGCTTGGGGACGCGGCTCCATCGAAGAACGCGGTCAAGGAATGACAATTCGCTGGCGTGAACGCGTGTTGCGATCGGACGGCAGTCTCTACACCATTCACCGCTGTGAACAACTCGGAGCGGTGACGATCACTGAAGCGACGGCGTGAGACAGATCGGAATTGCCGCTTGCCGGAGTCTTCGGCCCAGTTGATGTCGAGCGTCTCGATGACCACGGCGCGGATGCGCTTGATGCCGTAAGTCTCCCAATGCTTTTTCTGACGGATGAATTCGAAACGGGCTTTGCGAGCACTCTTGCGTTACCAAAGAATTTGGATCTCGGCTAACTTAATGACGAATTCGGTGTAGAGCTCTAGCTCGCGAGCTAACGTCCGTTTTTGGTCCGCTATGTCGGAAGCTGCTTTAGAGGCGTCCCAATACTTCGATGACTGCTGGGCTTCAGAAGCACCAGGCATCACGACAATACCGCGAAATTCCTGCGGCGGTAGACCTTCATAATCCTTCAGTGCGTCACCATACTCAATAGCAATCGCCCTAAATTTACCTGCGTTAAGTTCCGATAATTCGGCCTCCTTGTTCAGATGCGAGGCAACGGTTCTAAATTCGTTAACGTAAACGGCGAGGGAAGGAGCCCCACCGCGTTGGAGGGCCACTACGAGAGCCTGATAAAATCGAACAAGAAGTTTCTTTCCGGGCGGCGCGAATGAGTAAGCTTCCTCGAGTTTTCCGGCAATTCGATTCAGACGTTCGGCAAAATGCGCCTCCTCATCCTGATTTTGAGGCAGCGGTGCGGATAGGATTTCCGAGATTGATGTTGTGGCGGTGTGCAAGGGCTCATAGAGAACTTGATCGAGCTTGCGTTCGATACGACCGAGTTTGCGTTCTATCGAGGCCTTATCCCAGAGTGCACCCACCAATGCCTTGGCGGCACCGGCTAAGGTCGCTGCCAGGATCCCGGCGACGGCTTCTGAAAGGACACTCTCCAGCGCTTTACCGCCAAATTCCTTAACCGATTCTTCTACTCCTGAACTAAGCGCTTCGTCGAGCACGGTGAGGGCTGTATCATCTGCATCCATTAATGGCGACCTCCTCCGCTATGCGGCGTTCATTGTCGCAAATCGTGCTTCATTATGGTAGCGGCGGCTAGTTGACGCGAGCCACCGGTAGGTGACGAGCGGTTAATAGCCTGCGGTAAATACCGATACGGCATTGATCGTTTTCGCGCTACTGTCGAGAGATACCGTACAGGACGTGGACAGAACGTGTTTCAGGCGTTGAAAAGACATATTGGGAATTGGGCGCAAACAGTTTGGCTAAACAATCGCTTTCCGGCTGATCCTATATGTCACCTCGCAATCTGTTAAGGAAAATCGCAGAGTTCATGACTTATTCGGGCAGATTCCAGAAGTGAAAATGAAGAAGCATTGGGAGCGGAAGCTCAATTCTTCTGATTTTCTAGACCGTTTACGTCAATTACGAGAAAATCGCCTCTATGTTCGACCGGGCTAAAACGATCTCCACGATTGTCCTGAAGTTCGGTGTAGGGATTTTTCTTTTTACGTTGGTTCTCGGCATAGCAACAATCGGCGTTGTCCGATACAGAGAGCATCGACAAGAAGAGATACAGCAAGTCCTTATTGAGTCCGCTGGAAAGTCGGTTCCTGAATACCACTCTATGGTATTCAATGGCGCGGCTGACCTACGCACGAGGTACGAACGGAATCAGCGGGTCAAGTATGACCTAGCGTTTCGTTGCGACGACCACTATCGGCTTGGAGATAATCCGGTTGGAACGATATCGATAGACTTCCTCGACGAGAACGCTTTTTCTATTCATCGGGAAACCCTGTCAGAATTCGTGCGCGTTTGTCAGAACTCAGCAGATAAAACGATATGTACAGGTCTTCAAAGCCGGGGAGAATTCTATCTGCCGGTGCAAGAATATATAAGAATCCGAAGCATCTCTGTCTCGCACAACCTGAATCTGGCCCGAATGTCGGTAGAAAAGAGAGCTTCTATTGTGCCAGTCAATCCAGCACCAACCCAACCAGACACTCAACTTGACTTCGAGCAGCAGTTGGATGAATGGGACAAAAAAGCCGAGTTTATTAAAGCTGGTATGACGTACGAAGAAATGATTTCCGTCGCAGGCATGCCAAGGCGTAGAGCCGCTGTCATTGGGTTTGATAAAAATATCTTTGATCCAGTTAAATACAACTACGGAAGAAATTGGGTCTATTTTGCAAATCAAGTTGTTTCGAGGATTAAGCAGGAAGACTATTAGGAGTGGCTCTGCTGTTTTTTGCAAAGAACGTAATCCGGCGAGCGGGTTTGCACGTTTCCAGCGCTGCCCCATCTAGATCTAGACGCCGACGCGACAAGTGTTAATATCTTTCCGACAAGACGACAACAATTGAACATTGGCTGTCTAAAAAACCCTCGCTGATGATCAACTGTTCGACGCAGCAAACAAAGGCTATCTCGGTTCGATCCATCCGTCTATAAAACAGTTGTTTTGCAGACGGTATGCGACAGAGCCATCAGGCAAGAATCCGCCCATTAAATGCGGCAGCGAAGTCATTGGGCAATCGGACAACTGGTAACGCATTCGGATTCAGGAACAGTTTCATCCTGTACCACACCTCTGCATCATTATTGACCCTCGGCGGCCACCCAAAACCGGCCATTGATGGCCACCTGAAAACCGGCCATTAAACCACGACGCCCGGGACATTAACTCCGGCGAGCTAGCCTCGCTGGCATGAGTAATGTCTTGAGCGAAGAAAAGAAACAACAAGTCATCGCACTGGGAAAGCTCGGTTGGTCGTTGCGGCGGATCGAGAAAGCCACCGGTGTGCGTCGAGAAACCGCAGGCCTCTATCTGAAAGCCGCCGGTATCGCCGTCGATGGGCCGGGCCGGCGATCATCGGCAAAACCGGCCATTAGGGTGGCCACCGACTCTGAGGATTCAAAACCGGCCAATGACGACGGGGTGACCACCGACTTTATTAGGCCTTTTTCACAAAAACCGCCTCTGCAACTTCCCGCGTCGAAGCTTTCCACCAGTGACTGCGAGCCATTTAGGGAAACGATCGAGCTGGGACTGAGCCAGAGGCGCAACGCTGTGGCCATCTGGCAGGACATGGTCACCGGCCATGGTTTCAGCGGTGCTTACAACACCGTCAAGCGCTTCGTTCGCAAACTTCGCGGGTCGAAGCCGCCCGAAGCCGCCGGCATCATTCTCACGGACCCCGGAGAAGAAGCACAGGTCGATTACGGCACCGGGCCCATGGTGCGCGATCCGCAAACGGGCAAGTACCGGCGGACGCGGCTGTTCGTGATGACGTTGGGCTACAGCCGCAAAGCGATTCGCTTACTGGTGTTCCGCTCTAATACACGCACGTGGGCGGAACTCCACGAGACGGCATTCCGTCGGCTTGGTGGAAGCTGTCGAGTGCTGGTGCTCGATAACCTGAAAGAAGGTGTCGTCACTGCCGACCTTTATGATCCCACGATCAATCCGCTATTCAAGGACGTGCTGGCGCATTACGGCGTGGTGGCGATGCCATGCCGGGTTCGAGATCCCGATCGCAAAGGGAAAGTGGAGGCCGGTGTTGGCCACGCGCAGAGAACGCCACTGAAGGGACTCCGCTTCGAAAGCTTGGAAGAGGCGCAGGCGTATCTGGATCAGTGGGAATCGCGCTGGGCCGACACGCGTATTCACGGTACGACGAAGCGGCAGGTGTCGGCGATGTTCGGGTACCGTGCGTCTCTTGTACATCATGAATGGCTGCAATATTGGGATGGTTCAAAGAAGCAAGAGCTTCGGCTTCATGTTGAAACCTGACTACTCGGTCGTGATCATTGGAGAATTCATCGGGCAAGATCTTGATAGCGACATCACGCTTCAGTTTCCGATCCTTAGCTCGGTACACCTCCCCCATACCGCCTTTACCGAGCAAGCCGGTGATCTGATACTGGCCAAGAACTGTTCCGGCCGCGATTTGAGCCATTTGCCGGGGGTAATCTACCTCCAAACGACTGCCCGAATCTACAGGGATCGGTAATTCGGGAATGGAAACAAAACGACTCCTTTCCAATACAGAAAGAAGATGCTTATTTCAGCTATACCTCGAAAGATCATCAAAAAGTCGTAAAGTCGTAGAGACAGGTTCTCCCGGCCCCAATCTCCAAAGGCTATTTATCGCTGTTAATTCTTAGGCAACCTCAGGTGCTCTGCAAGTAGTTCCTTTATAGTAAAACGCCGGTGTTCAGTGTCCCTTACAAAATCTGTCCCCGGAATTAGAAAGTGTTGCGCTCCTGAATACAGTGTCATGTTGTCGATCTCTGGTTGCGCCCCACGTGAGAATGAAAAAGTCAGCGTTGCACCATCGATTTCGAGAATACTGGACAAGCCTGTTTGGTCGCATACTGACACTGGCGTGTATAAAGTCTGCGAGATAATTTGTCGCACGTAATCTATTCGTAGCCAATTCGACACGGCTGGAGCGTCTACTGGCGGCTTGTTACAGTCGGATCTAGGCAAAAACGTGTTGTTTCGGAATTCCATAGCCACGTAAACGTGTCCCTGAATTTGAGGCACTTCGAGCCCCGGCTTCTGCACATACTTACTTATGTCTACTTCTAGCATATTGTCGAATAAATAATCCGCTTCAATTCGATCATATGTATTCGGTAGCAGATCTCCGGACGGAAGTCCCAACGCAACTGATTCTACTTTATACGGCTCTAGCTGTCTGATTGTCGTGTTGTGAAGTGAATCTCCGAGGTCACCATGCTTGGCGTCAAATAGGCCGTATTTTGCATACTCATCCTTCAAATATTGTTCGGCGTAACGTCGAACACGTTCCACATAGGAATGGAAGGGATCGGTGTCGCTTTCCGTGAAGTGATATGTCAAGAGCGCCCCTACACCGGTTATCTTGAGTGGCTGTTTCATCTTGGCGATGTCCCCACCGATTACTGCTTGTTTCTCGGCTAACTCAGCAGCTTGCGATTGCATGAGTGACAACTGTTGCGTTGTCTTATTCATTGCCTGCGCAATGTCTTGCTGCTTCGAGTTGATTTGTTGTTGCATTGCTTCGACAGCATCTGTGGTATTGATGAGACTTGTGGTGTCTTCCAAAAGAGCAGCCACATGTTTCTGGGCTTCGTCCACTTGCTTGAGGACCGTGTCCGTATCCTCTGACAACTGTTTGCTGACTTTCTTCGTCATGTCCGATGCTTCCGTTGCCTTTTTTGCACTGAATTGAAACTTAAACTGTTCAATCCTCTTATTTTCATCTACAAGAAGCGCATCGTTTGCCTTCTGAGTGGCGGACGTATCGTGCTCGATCAGCAAAATGGCAATGGAAGCGATTGTAGAAAGTGCAGCGAAGGCAAGGAGTAATCTACCAGCGGAATTCAGTTTACCGTTGAGATTGCGATAGTTCTTCCCAATTCCAAGAACAGCCCCGAAGCCAGCTATCAGGAGTAACAGGAGGCGAAGTACGATCATTGTATCAATCGTCATGATTCGTCGAGGGCTTTATACCACATGACGATTGGAATCATTCCGCTTTTTGTACGAGAATCGATTAACGGAATCGACATGTTTGGAGGGTCTACTGTCCCGTCTCAAAATACTTTGTGGTTATATCTAGCGTCGGGGGGAACTTGACGTCTTTGCGAAGTAAAGTGACACGGTGACCGGCCTCCGGATACGCTCGACTCTCCAAGTTCTGACAACGTTTGGGTGACGTGGTTTGTCTATACGACAACGACTCTATACTGCGATGAGGCTTTGGTCCCACCTCATCTGATGGCAAGGTGATCGATTATGTCGCTTCGTATTTACGTCGATGCCCATTCCGGGTACAAAGCCAATGAGCGCCCCCGGCAATTCACGCTTGATGACGACACGTACGAAATAACAGCGGTTGAAGATCAATGGCGAACGCCGGAAGCTGTGTTCTTCAAAGTCCGCACCGTCGATGAGAAGCGATAGGTGCTGCGGTGGGACGAACACCAAGACGAATGGACTCTGCAGAGTGATTACAACGGTGCCGAATTGTTCTGCAGGCCCGGCACTGAAATCATAACCGTCGATGCAGCAACGATTCGTTTAGCAAGAAAGAAAATCGAGTCGTGCGAATACTGCCATCCTGATGACGCTGAACGGCCATCCGATTGGATTCTGGCAGATGTGCTCGATAAGTTCGTAAGTTCGGACCTTACGAGTTTGTTCTGACCGAGACCGTCCGCTGTCCGAACTGCAAACACGCGCTCAATGAGAAGACATTCGTAGAACCGATTTAAAGCTGCAAGACCATGCGATGCCAATATCGCGAAGAATGATCACCATCGAAGAAGTCGAACTGAAAACGGCTGCAATGATGCCGACACCCACCGGGGGGAATCGGTCTGATCCGATCAGAACAACGAGTGAACTTTGTAGGCCACTCCGAGCGCAAGCGCCACAACCAAGTCATTTTTTCCCGCAAGTGCAGAAGTAGAGGTGATTCTTCGAGAATTGGGCAACGTTTGTAATGTCGGGACTTGTGGTAACGATCTGTTTCTTGTTGTTTACTTCAATCTCTCCGAACGAGGTTAGTTTGCATTTTGCGTCACCACAAACAGCCGGATCTGGTGTGCATTTAATGGATACTTCGGGCGGCTTTTCCTGCTTGTCCTTAAACTTCTTTATACGCTCTTTCTCGTCGTCTTTCGCTTTATCAATTGCACCATTCTTTTTCTTGATGATTGCCCCATCTGCCTCTTTATGACGCTCATTCTCGTCGTGATCTTGTTTTTGTCTCTGAGCAGGATTTAGATTGGGATCATTTTTTATCGCTTTCTTGTTCGCGTCGTGTTGCTCTTTCTCTTTCGCTAATTCTTCCTTCTCGGTTGTTTTTGCCCCAGCTTCGTCACCCTCTCGGTCTTTCTTGGCTTTTTGCTCTTCCTTTTTCAGAGCGTCCTTCTGGGCTTCGTCCGTCTTCGCCCACTTCTCCAATGCCTTATTGATTACCTTTTCGACATCCTTGTCCGCAACTTCGGCAATAGAGATCGTGCAGAGTTTGTACTTCTTGAATTCTGCAGCGAAAGCTTTGGGAATGTCCTTCTCCGCGTCGATAGATTGACATTTCCCGTCGTCATCAATGTAGATCGCGATTAATGCCATAGTGTACGGACCCCGGTTAAGTACTCAGATTGTCGTTGGTAGCTTGGGCTGTCCGGCATTATACATACCTTACGGAAATCCAAAACGCTTCTTTCATTTCGTCCATGAAACCGTGCTTCGCCTTTTTGAGACTGCTGACGAGAAGCGATACGAACTTCGATAAGTTCGGAACCGGGTTGCATTATCGAAACCTGCATAGAAGTTCCGAATTGCGAATATCCCAAACTCCCCGGAACAAATGAAACTTTCCTCGAACCACTTTCAACTTTCAACGTCTCTTGAATCATTCCCAATTTGTGCACGTGCGTTGGTCCGACAATCCTTGAAACTGGTATTGCTTGGTTCGTTTCCGATAGTCGTCAACCATCTTCTGTGTGACATCTTTGTCGTAGCAGAGCGGTGAAGCGCCACCGGGCCGACTGTACGCGCTGCGACGTCCACAGCTATGTCCGGCGCGATCGACGTTGTACGGGCACGGACAGTTTCCTTTGTACTTGGCGATGGAGTCTTTGATGATCTCTTGTTTGATTTCGGCGTCGGTCTTTGCCTTTGTGGATTTCGATTGGCTGAATGCAATTCCAAATGAAAAGGCCAAAACTGTCGACAAGGCTATCGGTTTCACGATTGACTTCATCGAGCTTCTCCTGCTGAAGCATTAGGTGCAACAGTGTGGTTAAACGCCACCGTAGCCATTAGGCATCTGCTAATAGGAAGACGTAAATTCCGGCCGCAATCCCGCATCCGCGACCAGTTTGGTCGAAGCGAAACCGTCCGCCGAACTGTTGCCGCACATCTATTGGGGTTGGCAAACCACATAGCAGTAATTGAAGCCGTACGGTACGAACAAGCGCAGAACCTGCTTGGAGTGTTGGCTCTTCGAGCGAGGACGGTTGTTGCGTTAGCCCTTCGACCGGGGCACGTCGTGGGGAGTTGTTCGCGCCCCGGTGGAGGCATTTCGACGCCGAGGCTCCGACGCTCTCGATTGGCGAAAGTGTATACGACGGTGTAATTGACGTTCCGAAGACAGACGACAGCGTAAGGGATATTCCGTTGCCGGAGGCTGTTGTTCGGTTCCTGCAGGAATGGAGAACTGGTTCAAAATATCAAAAGCCGGACGACTTCATCTTTGCTGGTCGGTTGGGCATTTCGGGAGACCACGCACGTCTGTTGCGTGATCACATCAAACCAGCTTGTGAGGGTCTTCAGATTCCGTGCGCGACATGGCTCACATTTCGACGTACGTGGGCAACATGGGCGGACGGAAAAGGAATCACGCCGAAGATGCGTGGTGAAGTAATGGGCAATAGTGCAGAGGTGAACGAAAGACTCTACACCAAAGTGCTTCCCGACAGTTTGCGCTACGCAGTTGAGGCAGTCGGCAGCGAATTGTTCAGTGATTGTTCAGTGAAGTCCAATACCGTGAATTGAAGGTAAATGAATAACCGCTGTGGATTCCGTGAGTTGGGGTAAATCGGGGCGAGAGGATTCGAACCTCCGACCTCCTGCGCCCAAGGCAGGCGCGCTAGCCAGACTGCGCCACGCCCCGATGTGGACCAGACAAAGTTAGCACAGTTCAGGGTTCAATCGGGCGGTCGAGAACGATTTCCAGTGTTGTTCCCGGTCCGAGCACCACATCTTTGCCTCGAGTCAGCAAAACGATCGCAGTGCCGACTGCCGCGCCGGCCGCGCCGCCGATTCCCGCGCCTTTGATGCTTCTGGCGCCTAATCCACCGAGGATTGCGCCATTAGCCGAGGTCGTGGCTACGGTTCCGGCGTCCTGGCCCTTGCTGGATTCGCCCTCAATCGTCGTTTCGCCCTTTTTTGTTCCCACTCCGCCGACACTTCCAAGTGTCGCATATAGCGGCAGCGTCATTCCGCTCGGCAGAATCAGTTGTTGAAAGGCAATCGTCAGCTCGGCTTTCCCTTTTACTTTTCCGGGACGCGCGACATCGGTGATCCTACCTTTTATGTGGGTTCCCTCAGGAATCGCGATTTGATTATTAATCGTGATAGGGAAAGTCGTTCGCGCGTAGACACCGTCTCCGTCTTTCGCGGATTTGGTTGAAATGCTGTTCACCAGCGCGATCGGAATCGTGGTCCCTGCAGGCACGACTAGCGGCGGTTTGATTTTGGCTCCGTCGGCAACCTGAAGATTTCGCGGACCGGGATCCTGCAGCAAAAGCGCGAGGATGATCGTATAGAGCATGGTTGTCCTTTCTCTCTCAACAATACTGTCTAGAGACGGCCGGACCCAGCAAAATGTCTCACCAATTCCTGAAGCGCTCGACCGCGATGGCTGATCCGGTTCTTTTCGCCGATCGTCAGTTCGGCCATGGTTCGCTGAAATTCAGGGACAAAGAAGATCGGATCGTAACCAAAGCCATGGGTCCCTTTCGGCGCCTGATGGATTCTTCCGTCAACCCGTCCTTCGCCTGTCCAGATGACCGACCCACGCTGAGCCAGCGCCAACGCGCACACGAAGGCGGCAGTTCGACGTTCTTCATCAATGGGTCGCAATTCGGTCAGCAGACGCTGGATCCGTTCGGCGTCCGTGGCAGCATAGCGATTCGAATAGACGCCTGGGCGGCCGTCGAGTGCGTCGACGCAGAGGCCTGAATCGTCGGCTAATACCAGATCGTCGACGATGCGGCTGGTATGAACGGCTTTGAGGATTGCGTTATCGACAAAGGTCGTACCGGTTTCTTCGATCGAAGGGATCGTGGCGGGTTGGGTGACCACCTGCCACTCGTGCAAACCTGCTAATGCAGATTGAACTTCGTAGACTTTGTTCGGATTGGTCGTGGCAAGGATGAGTTTTCGCATTTTTGAACGACTGAATTCCTGCTACGTGGTCGCTTGCCTGACCACCCCGGCGCTTCGCGCCACCCCTCCTGTATCAGGAGGGGAAAGGGCCGGAACTCGTAGCATCGTTCGGTTCACGTTTTCAGAGTTTCTTGCTGAAGCGATATCAGTTCCTGGATGCCGCGGCGGCCCAGTTCGAGTAGTTCATTGAGTACAGAAGGACTGAACGGGTTTCGTTCCGCGGTTCCCTGGATTTCAACAAATTCGTTGCGGTCCGTGATGACAAGATTGAAGTCGACGTCAGCGCTGGAATCCTCCACGTAATCAAGGTCCAGCATCGGGACGCCGCCGATCACGCCGACGCTCACCGCCGCCAGGAAAGTGCGAATCGGATTTTGCTTGATGGCGCCACTCTTCCTCAACTTCTCGATCGCAAGGCACATCGCAACGAACGCTCCGGTGATCGAGGCCGTGCGAGTTCCTCCGTCGGCTTCGATAACGTCACAGTCCAGCCACAACGTTCTCTCGCCCAGCTTGTTCAGATCGATTGCCGTTCGAAGCGAGCGCCCGATAAGCCGCTGGATCTCATGAGTTCGCCCAGACCTCTTTCCGGTCGACGCTTCGCGGGGAGTACGGGTGTTCGTTGCCCGCGGGATCATAGAGTATTCCGAGGTGATCCAGCCCTTGCCTTGTCCTTTTAGAAAGGAAGGCACCGTCTCTTCGATGCTGGCAGTGCAGATCACGCGTGTTCGCCCGACTTCGATGAGGACCGAACCTTCGGCCTGCGAAATAAATCCTGTTGTCATTCGAGCCGGACGCATCTGGTCCGGCGCTCGTCCGTCATGTCTCATGGTAGTTTTTGCGCGACCGTCTTTTCCTCGGGTGGACTGACGTTGGTGATCGACAGATCCATCTGCAGCGGCAACAGCAGCAGAATGTGACCTGCAAGGGTTTCTTTTTCGGTGCCGCCGATCAGGATCTTAACTTCCTGGATCTCAGGAAGGTTGTAAGTGAGGGAATTCACCACCGAATAGATCGTGGCCTGTTCGTTCAAGATTCCACCCGGATGATTCGTCGCGATCGTGTTGGTGAAATCGATGAACGCGGTGCCTTTTTCAGAAACGAACAGTTCTTCAACTTTGGCGTCCTTCGGCAATGAGGCTGCAAGCGTGCTCGCGGTTGGGCCGTCTTCGAGTTTCTGAAGAATCTGCTTGGCACGGTTCACAAGTTCGGCCGACTTGAAGATCGTTTGATCTTCAGTGGAAAGCACGACAGATCCATCCAACGCCGGGAAAAAGATCTTTACGGTCATCGGCGGATCCGTTGGCTTGTACAGTGGTGCTTTCGGCGGTGTAAAGGGATTTGCGGCCGTCTCTTTTTCGTTCTTCACCATCGAGCGGACGCGGCCCACGATGTTGACAAAGAATCCGAGCGATATCGTGAAGCCGATGGCAAGTACGATCAACCCGATTTTGATGTGCCTGGGCATATTAAAAGGATGACGGAGCCGCGTTTTCAGTAAATTTCAGGACCGCGCTGACGATAGTGTTCACCAGGCGATTCTGAAATCCCGAATCCGTCAAGGTTTGCGCATTCACCGCATTGTTCAAATTGCCGATCTCGAGCACGAGAGAGGGCATCGTCGCGCTGCTCAGCACAGCCAGAGGCGCATTCCGCAGCGGGAATTTCCAGCCGGGAATCGCTGTCGTCAATTCTTCCCGCAGCAGCTTCGCCATTTGTACGCTTCCCGGCAATGAAGTTCGATAGCCAAGGTACCAGGGAAGAAACAAATGATCGCGGCCGCCCGTCGGTATCATTGGTCCGCCAAAATCATCCTTCATGACAAACACCGACGAGCCGGAATCCATTTTGTTCGGCGAAGTTCCGATATGCAGGCTGATGAAGAGATTCGCCTGGTTATTGTTGGCGACGGCGGACCTCGCTTCGCTATCCATCGCAATGTCGGAATCGCGTGTCAACAGCACCGTAATCCCAAGCCGGCTCTGCAGCGCCGCCCGCAGCCTTCGCGAGATTGCGAGCGTGAGGTCCTTTTCGGTCGTGGTTGAATTCTTCGCGCCGGTATCAGCGCCACCGTGACCCGGATCGATTACCAAAACTCGAACTTTCGTTTGTGACGGCGGCGCAATCTGATCAGGCCTCGGCACCGGCACGGGTTCCGGCGGCGGAGGTTCGACCGCAGTCGTAATGCCTTTTCTTAGGAAATCGACAAAGAAGATTTCATTACCTTCGGCCGCCGTCACATGGACATCAGCGACTTCGTCCGTTGTCTCAACGGCAATCTTTGAAGTGCCGTCGGAATCGTCGTAAGCGATGGAGCGGACCAACCGGTCACGGTGGTCGGCGGTTTCACGCAGCGGATCGAGAGGGCTCTTGTCGATGATAAGAGTTGCGTGTTTCGAGTCGTCACGTTTGACTGAAACTGATGCCGGAACGCCGACGCGAATGGTCAATCGGGTGATCGCACCGAGTGACTGCGCGTTCATCACCAGCTCGGGGGCCTGCACATTGCCTGCAAAGATGCGCGGTCCGGCTCGATTGCGGAATTCCGTACCGCTGATCTTCGATAAACCGAGAGTGAGGAAGTCGAGGGGCACCATCCATCGATCGTTTTCGCGAAGAATCGGATTGCGAAGAAGAACGATCTGATCGTTGATGGAAATAAGGCCGCTGTTCTTCGTGAGCACGAGGCGCGAATTTCCATTTCGAATCGTAAAGGTTTCAAGGGACAGAGCATCCGTGTAGGGCAGTTTCATGAACTGCACGATATCGATGAGCGGCAAGTACGTCGTTCGATTGACGATCTCCGCCTTTACGACCAGTTTGGAATTCTCAAAGTAGATCGGAAAACCGGAATCCGCCGCCCGGGTAGAACTGCCGAAAAACAAAACGGCCACGCAGATCGCGGCCATCAAACGGAGCTTGTTCATAACATCCCTTGCTAGTTTAACAGAGAGCCGTGGGCTTTCTATTGCAAGCGCCGGCTTTATGTCGGCGCTTAGATCTGGCCTAGTACCCAGCGGAACAGTCCACAGGGTTGAGCAATGGTTCGCCACGCTGGTAGCGGCGGAGATTCTCACTGAACAAGTCGATGACGTCATCCCAGTGCGAAGCGCGGAAACCGGAGCTGTGCGGGCTGACAACGACGTTTGCGAGACTCCACAAAGGGCTTGAGGGATCCAGTGGTTCGCGGTCGAACACATCCAGGACGGCACCGCCCAGGTGTCCGGTGCGCAATGAATCGACCATGGCATCTTCGGCAACAATCTGTCCCCTTGCCACATTCACGAGAATCGCTCCGGGATTGAGCAGAGCAAGCTGCCCGGCTCCGATAAGCCGGTTTGTCCTGGTAACGAACGGAGCAGCGACCACAAGAATGTCGCAGCCGGCCAGGCCTTCGGCCAGTCGATCGGTTCCGAGAACGCGATCGACGAAGTCCGGTTTGGGCCGGTCCGCGCTTCTCCGTACGCCCGTCACACGCATACCGAAGGCATGTGCGCGTTTCGCCACCTCGATTCCGATGGTGCCCAATCCCAGAATGGTCATGGTTTTTCGATGCAGCATCCACGGCCAATCCGTGTCGCAGAGCTGTCCTTGAATCCACCGCTTCTCACGCTGCGCTGCGAATGTAAGATCCATCCGCCTCGCGAGGGCGAGCAACCCGGCCATTGCTTGTTCTGCGATCGGGATCGCCTGAATACCGCGCGAATTCGTGACCGTAATGTTTCGGCGGCTAAGGTGCGCGAGGGGCAGAAGCCCTTCGACGGCCGCCGCAGCCGAATGCACCCATCGGAGGCAGCGCGCGTTCTCGATCATGGCATCGGTCAAACGTGAGCTGAACGACACTTCTACATCCTGGATCGAGCGCAGCGCATCTGCTTCATCCACCTCATGAAGGAACGTGATTTCCGGGAAACGTTGCCGCAACACGGCTACTTGATGTTCAGGAATTTTCCAGGCTTTGACGCCCCAGGCGATATAGACTAAAACTTTCATCGACTGCGTAGTTTACGAAGAGATGAGCACAAAAACGAAGGTCGTTTTGGGCATCGTGACGGTCATCGTGCTGGCGGCCGTCATTGAAGGCTGGTTGATGGTACGTCACGGCTTTAGCGCTCGAGATGAGCCTTCTGCCGTCGAAGCCGTCCTGGCGCGAGTGGCCCGGCGAATGGCAATGCCGAGCGATGCCAGGGAGGCGAAGAATCCCGTGCAGCAGGCGCCTGAGGTCATGGCTGAAGCGATGGCACATTTCGCCGATCACTGCTCCTTTTGTCACGCGAACGACGGAAGTGGAGATACGCCTATCGGGAAAGGGCTTTATCCCAAGCCTCCGGATTTACGTCAACCCGGCACCCAATCGTTTACGGACGGCGAGTTGTTCTACATCATTCACAATGGTGTTCGTTTGACCGGTATGCCGGCCTTTGGCGATGAAGCGGGAGGACCGGACCTGGATAGCTGGAAGCTCGTGCACTTTATCCGGCATCTGCCGAACATGACGATCGAAGAACTGGAGCGGATGAAGGATCTGAACCCGAAGACCCCGGACGAACTGCAGGAAGAAGAGGAAGCCAGAAAGTTTCTGCAAGGCGATTCCGAAGCGGTGGACGATAATAGTAAGGACAAAGGCCATAAACATCACTGAACAGGAGAAGGCAAATGATTAGAAATATTGCGCTTGGCATCTGCGCGGTTCTCATCTTCGTCACCTTCGTACAGGCGCACGGCGGCGGAGCTCACTTGATGGGAACGATCACCGCGGTGGACGCCAAGTCCGTCACTATCAAAGATAAGGATGGCAAAGCCATCGTTGTGAACCTGGATAAGGCAACCAAGTTCGTGCGAGAGAAGAAAGCCGCTTCAACCGGTGATCTGAAGGTTGGAGAGCGCGTCGTTATCCACGCCAAAATGGACGAGAAGACAAAGGCATACACAGCCGAAGAAGTTGACCTCGGGGCTGCTGCCGCCGCCACCACGGCTAAAAAGAAGCAGTAAGGAGCGCGCTCGTGCGGGCTTTAGAGGAGCTTCGGGACTGCGTCCCTTCGCGGCTTTTAGTACCACCCCGCTCGCCTCGTACCTCGGCTCGCCGCCCCTCCTATCCCAGGAGGGGAACCCTCCGGGGGTAATCTGAGACGTGGCCCAATTTGTTAGCTTCCCAGACAACCCAACGGGTAAGGACCCGAAGGGTTCCCCTCCTGGGATAGGAGGGGCGGCGAGCCGAGGTACGAGGCGAGCGGGGTGGTACTAAAAGCCGCGAAGGGACGCAGTCCCGAAGCTCCTTTAAAAGTCCGCGCGAAGCGCGCTCCTTATTCAGCGGCTACTCAGCAGAAGCCAGATTCCGACGGCAACGAACATCAAGGCAGCGGCTCGCTGCAAGAGTTTGGGTTCGATCTTATCCCGGACGGAATGCCCGACCACGACTCCGATGCCGGTGACCGCCCACAGCGCAAGCGTTGCGGATACAAATATAGTCAACGGCGCCGCATATCTTGCGGCCATTGCCGCCGTCGCCAATTGTGTAAGGTCCCCCCATTCGGCAACAAAAATCACGACGAACGCCGATGTCATCGTCTTCAGAAATCGCTTTTGACCGTCACTTCCCGGGTTCAGTTCTTCAGCAGACTCTTCACGACGCCACATAACGATCGCAAGGACAACGAATAACGCCCCTGCGCCAATCTGAATTGGTTTTCGAGGAAGCAAAGTCAGCAGGCTGCCGAACGCCACCGCGACAAAACTCTGAATGACAAATGCACCAGCCGCGCCGCAGAACACTGGAAGCGGACGATTCCGCGTTGCCATGAGCAAAGTTGCAAACGCGGTCTTGTCGGGTAATTCCGATACGAAGATCAGCGCAAACGTTGATGCGAACAGCTTCCAATCCATGAACACCGATTCTAGATGGTTTGGCCGCTATATACTATCGGGGGGTATGCTATATCGAATTTTCAAGAGGAGAGTTCATGGCTCATACCGTCAGAGACAAAAACAAACTGTTGAACCGTATTCGCCGCATTCGCGGACAGGTCGCCTCTATTGAGCGGGCTCTCGAAGAAGAGCACGAATGCTGGGAGCTTCTTCAAACCATCGCCGCATGCCGTGGCGCGATCAATGGCTTGATGGGAGAGGTGATCGAGGGACACATCCGCTACCACGTCGTCGATCCCGACTCGAAGCCGACTTCCAAGCAGGCAATAGCCGCTCAGCAGTTGATGGACGTTGTAAAGACATATTTGAAGTAAGACAGCAGGGAGATCGTTATGGCCGAACAAAGAGTTATGGAACACCCGGTCGATTCGACGGGACACGCCGGCGAACACGAAGAGAGTCACTCCGAAGAGCACCATCTGGAATGGACCGAGATCGCGCGAATCGTGTTCGTTGCTCTGGCCTGCGCGGCAGTATGGTTTCGAATATGGGAGCCGTTTGAAAAAGTCAGCGTAATAGGCCTCGTCGCCGCATTGATCGGAATGTTTCCCATTCTGGAAGAAGCGTTCGAAGCCATCATGGAGCGCCGGATGACGATGGAACTCTCCATGACGATCGCAATCGGCGCCGCTCTGGCAATCGGTCAGTTCTTCACCGGGCTGGTCATTATTCTTTTTGTGTTGATCGCCGAGGTACTGGAAGGCATGACTGTCGGCCGTGGCCGGCGCGCCATCAAGGATCTGCTCGACTTTCTTCCGCGCAACGCAACGGTGCGTCGTCAAGGCAGTTCGCGTGAGATCAGCGCCTCCGAAATTCGCGTCGGAGATGTTGTTGTCGTAAAGCCGGGCTCGCGCATTCCAGTTGATGGTGAAGTCATATCCGGGAATTCATTTGTGGACCAGTCGACCATCACCGGCGAATCGATGCCGGTCGAGAAACTGGCGGGCACACGCGTTTATGCCGGTACTATCAATCAATCCGGATCGATCGAGGTTCGCACAACCGGCATCGGCCGCGACACCGCATTCGGCAAGATCATCAACGCGGTTGAAGAAGCGGAGAAGTCGCGTGCTCCGATTCAACGCACGGCAGACCGTCTCGCCGGCTACCTCGTCTATCTCGCGCTGGGCTGTGCGGTTCTGACGTTCATCATCACTCGCGATCTCCGTTCGACGATCTCCGTCATCATCGTTGCCGGTGCGTGCGGGATCGCAGCCGGAACGCCGCTGGCGATCCTGGGTGGAATCGGCAGGGCCGCCCGATCGGGAGCGATCATCAAAGGCGGACTGTATCTGGAGATTCTAAGCAGTGTGGATACCGTCGTTCTGGATAAGACCGGCACGCTGACGTTCGGCAATCCCGAAGTCACCGGTATTCGCGCAGCGGCCGGCGCAAAGAACGAAGACGTCCTCGAAGCGGCTGCAATTGCCGAGAGACCTTCAGAGCATCCGCTGGCCAAAGCTATTCTGAAGAAGGCTCATGAAACGTCGCTTCCCGTCGTCGAGCCGACCAGTTTCAATTACATACCCGGTAAAGGATTGGTCTGTGCGGTCGACGGTGATGAAATTGTTGTCGGTAACAAGAGCCTGCTTGCCGAACACCACATCGAACTCGATGGATTTGGCGGTCCTTCCGATCATTCCTCGGAAATACTGGTGGCGCGTCGCGGCCGCCTGCTCGGATCGGTGCAGATTGCGGATCGTCTGAGACCGGAAGCGACCGCTGCTGCCGCTGAGCTCAAGAAAATGGGACTCCGCGTCATCCTGCTCACGGGTGACGCGTCACCTATAGCACGAGCTGTCGCCAAACAGCTTGGCATCGATGAAGTGGAAGCCGAACTGTTACCGGAGCACAAAGTGGACCGGATTAAGGCATTGATTGCCGAAGGAAGAAAAGTCGCGATGGTGGGCGACGGTGTGAACGACGCGCCGGCGCTGATGCAGGCGCACGTGGGTATCGCGATGGGATCCGGCACGGATGTCGCGCGCGAGAGCGCTCAGATCATGCTGCTCGGCAACGATCTCCTGAAGTTCGTGGACACGCTGAAGATCGCTCGACGGTGCCACCGGATCATCATGGCGAATTTCACCGGAACCCTGCTGGTCGATGGAGTCGGTGTCGGCCTTGCAGCGTTTGGGTTTTTGAATCCGCTGCTGGCCGCATTTATACATGTGACGTCCGAGCTGGCGTTCATTCTGAATTCCGCGAGATTGTTGCCCGCTGTCTCCAAAACTTCAGTCGAATAATTGAGCGTGATGGACGAAACCGTACACACAAAACGCCATGCGCTCGCCCAGATCGTAATCTGTAAGGGTTGCTGTTGTGGGCAAACCGACAAAGGCCGGCCCAGGTTGCCCGAGCACCATCTTAAGTCCGTTTGGAAAAAGGAAAAGTTGCTGAAGACCATTCAACTGACGATTTCCGGATGTCTCGGCCCGTGTGACGTGGCAAACGTCGTCCAAATCGTCACTCCTGACGGTATCGAATGGTATGGCAGCTTGACCAAAGACTCGCAGTACGAAGCATTAATCGACTGGGCGCGCGCCTGCACGTCCGCCGGTGCGTTACAGCCGCGCCCTGCTATTTTGCAACGTCACCGTTTCGACGGCTTCTTCGAGAAGTTCCAGAGTGAATAGCCGTGTAGCGGTGGCATTCCTGTAGCCACCGGCTTTAGCCGGTGGAGAAAGAAGGTTTTATGACGATAAGTGCCGCAGGCACGGCCGACGTCTATCGTGCCTCCGGCACTGAACTCCTGCGCAATTCGAGACCACGGGCCAAAGCCGGTGGCTACAGGAATGTCGCCGCTACGCGGCTACTCATTGTCATAACTTGTTAACTAAAACGTAACGGGCTTTCGGGCAATTATCATGATGCTTAGACTCTTGGCCAGAATCTCGATTTTCGTCCTCATCCTCTGGAACTGTGCCTGCCCGATGTTCGCTCAGAACGAACCTCGCGTCGACGAAACAGAACCGGAACGCTGGAATGCTTACTACCAGGCTACCTCGATCGGTTCGGCGCATGGCAATTTCCCCGCGTTATACAAGGGTCCTTTCAGCCTTCGAAATACGCCGGAGAAAGAAGTTTCGCTGACGTCCACCTTTTTCCTCGCCTTCCGGCCGGCCCACAACACCTTTCTGATCCTTAATCCCGAAATCGCCGGTGGCAGGGGTTTCAGCGGGGTCAATGGTCTGGCCAATCAATACAATGGCGAACTTCCACGCATCGACACAGCGACGCCGAAGTTGTATCCGGCCCGAATCTACATGACGCAGGATTTTGGACTGGGTGACGAACGAGAAACCTTCTCGAGCGGACCAAACCAAGTCAGCGGCACACGCCCGATGAAACGCTACAGCGTCACGGTCGGCCGTTTTTCGCTGACCGATTTCTTCGACAACAATCGCTACACCCACGATCCCAGGTCACAGTTCATGGGATGGTCCGTCATGTATAACGGTGCATGGGATTATCCCGCCGACACCCGGGGATACACCTGGGGATGGGTTCACGAACTACACATGAAACATTGGTCAGTACGATATGGCAGCGCTGCAGAGCCGAGAGTGGCCAATGGCTTACGTTTTGACCGCCGGCTCTTCCGCGACCGTGGGGATATGGTCGAAGGGGAAGTCCGTTATTCGGTCCGCGAGCATCCGGGTGCGGTTCGTCTGATGGGTTCTCTTCTTCACACAAGATCAGGCAACTATGCAGAAGCGATTCGATTGAGTGAAGCGGCCGGAACAACACCGGACGTCACGGCAACGCGCCGCATCGGAACTCTGAAATACGGCACGGGCGTGAGTGCGGAGCAGGAGATCACCAAGGATGTAGGCGGCTTTCTTCGACTGGGTTGGAATGACGGAAAAACCGAGAGTTTCGCCTTCACTGCAATTGACCGTCTGGTGAGTGCCGGCTTGTCCGTAACGGGTACGAAATGGAAAAGACCCAACGACGTTGCCGCAACGGCGCTGAACGTCAGCGGGATCTCCGGTGTCCACGCCGATTACTTGGCTCGCGGTGGAAATGATTTTCTGATCGGCGACGGCGCCCTGCGTTACGGTCACGAAATCACCTCCGAGAGCTATTACAATGCTGAACTCTTCCACGGTTTCTGGGTATCGTACGATCTGCAGCATGTAACGAATCCCGCCTATAACCAGGATCGCGGACCCGTCTGGATTTCCAGCCTGCGCTTACACCTTGAATTAGGAAAAGACACTTTCCGTCGCGGACGTAAGTAGCCGCGGAGCGGCGAAAGAGTGTAGCCCACCGCGTGAGCGGTGGGTTTGCGTAGTTAAGCGTTTGAGCCCCGCAAGGGGCGAAAGATTCGGACTTTCTGTCGCCCCGCGTGGGCTCACGGGCCCGTTGGGCAACAGGCCCGTGAGCCGTTTGTCGCCGCTCTGCGGCTTTATCGGCTGGTTAGTTCATCGGCGAGCGCGCCGGCGTCGTAAACCTTGCGCAAGGCTTCGATGATAGCGGCGCTATGAACCGCGACTGCGCGGTTGGTTTCGCCTAAGTACTCGAAGTTACCGGTCAGGCTCTCGATGTTGCCGTCGAAGATGATTCCAACGAACTCACCATTGCGATTGATCACAGGAGATCCGGAATTCCCTCCGATAATGTCCAGGCTCGCGACGAAGTCCAACGGTGTCGAAAGATCGATCTTGTCCTTGCGGTCGACAAACCGCTTCGTCAAATTAAACGGCGCTTTGAAATCGAAGCTGGCGGCCCGGTCATACAACCCGTAGAAGGTCGTCTTCGACGGCGCTTTGGTTCCGTTCATCGGATAACCTTCTACCTTTCCGAAAGTCAGTCGAAGTGTAAACGTGGCATCCGGATACACCGCCTTGCCATAAACAGCAAAGCGGGCCTTCGCGACCTTTTCCTCGCTCGACGTCAGAACCGATTCGACCGACTCTTCCATGTTCTTGCGGATTTCTCGAAAGAACGGGTCTGTCTTGCGCGCCAGCACAATCAGCGGATCCGTCGAAGCCGAAACTGCGGCCTCGCCTCCGTCAACCAGGGTTTGACGGAATGCAGGGTCGGCGAGCTTGGTATTTCGAATCACGTCGGTTGCGAGTTCGGCCGGCTTCCTGTTACCAATGATGGCTTTCACCCAGGGATCGTTCGCACCGAGATGGTCCAGCGAATCCTGAAGAGAGTAAGTGAGGAGGGCCTCTTCGAATTCCTTATAAACGGGCGCAGGCGAGAGTAAATAGAACTTCAACTCTTCAAGCTCGGAGTCGTGATAGCCACTGATCCGTTCGGCATCGGGCTTTTTGACCTCCGCAGCCATAACCACGATTTGACGGGCAATTCGTGCGAGCGTCGACGAAGTGCTGATCGAGCGGTACTGTTGGAATTTCGTCAGATCTTCTTCCTTCTTCGTTACCGCAGCGATGGCATCCCAGGCGTCGCCGAACTCACGCTGCCATTGCGGATTATTGGCGACCTTGGCCCGAAGATCGCTCTCCTCCTTCCGTTTCTTATCGAAGAGGTTTTTGTCCATTCCCTGGTACTCTCCGGAAACAGCCTTCAGGGAATTCTCCAAACCAAAAATCAAGTCCGCGGCCTGCCGGGCTTGTTCGGATCCTCGAGCGGAATATTCCCGCATGGCGCGGAGTTCCCGCTTGTAGCGATCGATTTGCATGGGATAGAAGACATCGTGCTCAACCTCGAGTTGCGCCATCGTCAGGCCGCGTTCGGTTCCTCCGGGATTGCCGGAAACAAAGACAACTTCGCCATCCGCTGCACCTTTGGCGTTCCACTTCAGATAGTCCGGCGTTGAGGCCGGTTTGCCGTTCTCATATGCCCGCATGATGGCGAAGTCGAGATCGTAGCGGGGATAAGTAAAGTTGTCCGGATCGCCGCCGAAGAACGCCGTCTGCTGTTCGGGCGCAAATACCAGCCGGACGTCCGTGTATTTCTTATAGCGATATAACCAGTACTCACCGCCGTGATAGAGCGATACGACGTCGGAGCGAAAGCCGGTCTTGTCGAGACTCTCTTTCTGGATCTTTGCCTCTTCCGCCTTACGTGCGTCGAGCCCCTGCTTCTCGGACATGCCTGCTTTCACGGCGCCCTGCACACGAGCCGTCACATTTTCCATGGATACCAGTACATTCAGTTCAAGGTCGGGGCATTTCAGTTCTTCGGCCCGTGTTTTGGCGTAGAACCCGTCATGGACATAGTCCTTTTGTTCGCTCGAAAGCTTCTGAAGCTGGCCAAAAGCAACATGGTGGTTGGTGATCGCAAGCCCGTTCGGACTGACGAATGAACCGGATCCGCCATCGTTGAACCGGATACTGGAAAGCCGCACATGATCCAACCATTGCTGGGTAGGTGTGAAGCTGTATCGATCCTTGAGCTGTTGGAGCGGGGGATTGTCGAATGTCCACATTCCCTCGTCGGCTACGAGGGCGGTGGAGCCCGCCAGCAGGCAAAGTAATAGAGACGCAATGATAAGGCGCATCCATTAATTGTACGGTGAATGTGGCCGGTGGTAACCACCGGTTTTTGGTGGTTACCACCCCAAACCGTGGTCAAAACGACCAACGAATAGGGTGGTAACCACTAAAAACCAGTGGTTACCACCGGTTGCTCGTGGCGTGGTATATTCCTTCGCCTTTCAGGAGAATCCCAAAAATGAAATCAGGTTCACTCATCATCGCCTTCGCAGGATGCGTATCTTCATTGGTCGCTGTCGCGCAGACGCCGGTTCCTCGTCCGGGGACACCGACTCCCCTGGCGTACAAGCAGGAATGGAAATCCGCGGAGAAGTTTCCTCTTCAGGAGCCGATCACACAGGCTCGCGTCCTCAATCCGAATCTCGAACTGAAGCTATACGGCGCATACAAGCCGGACGGGATTCTGTTCTCGCATCAATTTAAAGAGCAGGTTCCTCATGTATTCAACGGACTGTGTTCGCCCACGTGTGCTCTTGCTTTTCGTGAAAAAGAGAATTATGTGGATCTCTCAGGTCTTGGGAAGCTTCGCTGGATCACGATGATCAATGGCCTGCATGAAATTCGCATCGTTTTGAAGTTGGCGGATGGAACCTGGTTGATGAGTGATCAGAAGACCGGCTATTCATCCGAGTATCACCTGTCTGAGTTTGTGCTGCGGGACATCCGTTGGCGGCATCTCGATATCGAGAAGGTTGGCGAGCACGCCGATGGAAAGTGGTTCGACAAGCCGGACCTGAGCAAAGTCGACGAAATCGGTTGGACCGATATGACGCCAGGGATCGGACACGGCCAGGGTGGATGGGCAGACGTCGGTTGGATTGAGGTTTATGGCAAGCTGGTCAAACGAGAAAAACAATAGCCGCGGATTACGCGGATTACGCGGATTAAGAAGGAACAAAAAGGAATTATTTCTTTGTTCCTTCTTAATCCGCGTAATCCGCGTAATCCGCGGCTCACTTCTTCGGGTCTTCGCCGATCCAGGCAATGCGCAAACGCTTCTGTGCTTCCGTGGCGTCTTTGTTTTCGCTGATGACGTAATTGTCGAAAGGACGCACTGCAGCCGTCAGGTCGATGGTCAGCAGTTTGTTGCGGCGAAAGATCGTCAGCGTGGTTTTCTGACCTGCGCGAACGTGGTTCAACAGGTTTTGATCCGGATGGTCACTCTTCTCGATGCCGTTCGTAGAGTCCAGTTTCTGTCCGTCGATCGCGATGAGTTCGTCGTTCGCATTGACGCCGCCGTCGTAGGCCGGCAATCCCACGAGAACGCTCGAAACAATCACGCGATCCGCGGTTGCCCGCGTTCGTATTCCTAATGCTCCAGGTTTGTCTGTCTTGCTCGACGCGTATGGTGTGTCTTTCTTGTACTCCTTCGTCAATGTCAGTCCCATCTTTGCAAAGTATCCGGCAAAGTCGACCTCGTCATTTCCCGCAACATACCGCTTCCAGAAATCCGTCAAATCGCCGCCGGCTTCTGCTTCAAATGCAGCTTTGAGCTGGCTGTCTGTGAATCCCGGTTTGGGCAGACCATATTTTTCGAGCAGTGAGCGCATCACGTTGTCCAGCGATTTTGCGCCATTGGTTCTCGAACGAATTTCGATGTCGAACAACATTCCAAGGATGTCGCCGCGAGTGTAATAACTCATGGCCGTATTGGGCGAGTTTTCATCCGGCCGGTACTGCTTGACCCAGGCATCGAAGCTTGCGGATTCGGCGCTCTGGACCAGCCTGCCTGGCGTCTGTTCATAACCGGCGAGAAGCGTACCCATGTCTTCCAGGTAGTCCTTCACTGTCATCAATCCCGCGCGACGAAGAATAAGCCTGCCGTAATAGTCCGTGAAGCCCTCCGAGACCCACAACCCGTGCGTGTAATTTTCATGTTGGTAATCGAAAGGGCCGAGAGCTATGGGCCGGATCCGTTTCACGTTCCAGTTGTGGAAATACTCGTGGGATTCGAGACCCAGGAATTTCTTGTATTCTTTTTCCTCTTTGAATGCTGCGGGCGTCGTCAGGCTGACGTTTGCAGTGACATGTTCGGTTCCTCCGCCGATCCCGGGTTGAACGCCGACGATGAAGGTGTAATGGTCATACAGCAGTCCGCCGAACATCTTCGCGTCCTCTTCGACAAATTTGGCGAAATCGGCTTTGATCTTGTCGTCGTCGCCCTGGTAATCGCCCCAGATCGTGACACGATGCGGTTTGTTGCGCACTGTGAATTCCAATAAACGGTGGGTGCCGACTTCAGTGGGAGAATCCACCAGACGGTCGTAGTCCACTGCGGTGAACCAGCCATCGGCATCGGGTGCAAGCGCCAGCGACGACGTCACCTTCCAGGTGTTGAACGGTGGAACAATTTTCAGGCGATGCGGTCGATCCTTCGCGGAGGGGACGTACATGAAGATGGACGCTCCGTTGAAGTATGCGTGGGTCGCATCAAGATGACTCGTCTGTGTTGCCAATTCATTGGCGTAAACGCGGTATGTGGCGCGGATCGTCTTCGGCGTACCTGCACTCGCGCCGGTGGTGATGCGCCAGGTTGCCTTATCGGCTTTGCGCCATTGCAGCGGTTGGCCGGCGTCGTCGGCTGCGAAGTCCTGCACGTTGCGTTCGAATTCCCGCTGGAGATACGACCCTGGTGTCCATGTCGGCATTTGCAGATCCAGCTCGGGCGTCGCCACGTTGCTGATCGTCATCGCGACTTCGAACATGTGAGTCTGCGGTTTCGGAAAGGAAAGGATGTAACTGAGATCAAGCCGGTTTGATGATTGAGCTGACGCCAGGACGATAACCGAAAGCACTGTCAGCAACACAGCCACGAAACGGACCATGCGAAGAACCTCCTGAAGGTAATCGTGCAATGCTACGCTAAAAGGAGCTTTACGCCAAAGGGAGCGGGAATAATTAGCCGCGGATTACGCGGATTACGCAGATTAAGAAGGGACAAAGAAATAAATCCTTTTTGTCCCTTCTTAATCCGCGTAATCCGCGTAATCCGCGGCTAATTATTCCCCGCTCCTCAGGTTAAAACGGCTTGCGAGAAAACGTCTGCCGTGCCCGGACCTGCATCGTTTCGCCGGCCTGCTTAAATGCAGTGGCGTAAGCCCGCTCCAGCGCGTCATAGAAATCCTTGCCTGCCCCGGAGGAGAGAAAATCGGAATAGGCACGCAGTTCATCATCCGATAGGGATCGGTAGGTGAAAAGGTAGTTGAGGGTTGCGACCTGCTGCATCTCGTTCAGGAGATCCCGCCGGATTGAGCCAATATCTGTGGCAGATGAGACCGACCTGGGATCCGCAATACCTGAGACTTTCAGCATTCCATTAATCATTGCCGTAATGGCGTCCGCCATCAAAGCCATACCGTGTATTGAGCTATCGATGGAGCGGACCAGATCGATGCGGTTTTTTGCCGGTGGATCGGATTCGACGGTTTGAAGGAACGTCTGACGGTCGCGACTCGTGGATGAGTCGCCGGCCGCAGTCTCAACCTCAGCGACCTTCTTTGCAAGCGGAGTCTCGTACCACTGGAGCATCTCCTGAAACGTTTGGTCGTTGAGTTCCTTTGCCAGTTCGGTTTCAAGGACTGATTTGAATTTCCCCGGTTCGAACGATGCCCGCACGACATTTTGGATGCGCTGCAGCACGTCCGTTGTGACGTTGGGATGTTGCATCCCCGCCGCAATCTGGGTGAAGAATGCCGGCATCTGCTCCAGGGATTGCAGGACTCCAGCCGTTTCGAGCGTTTGATGAACCAATTTCGGGTTCGCCGTTTGTGCCGTTGCCGTTACTGAATAGCCGGTTAAGACGACCAGAAAAACGAATACGTTGGTTCTCATGTACCTATTCCAATCCAGTGATCGATTCGTAACAATCTCGTTCCGATGAACCGGCGAAGTTGCCTGTTAAATGGCTGTTCATGTCACTTCTGCTGCCACTCATTGACTTCTCCTTCAATGACCCCTTTTGGCCATGATATCGGTCGGCCAATCAGCGTCAGGAAAGGAGCACTAAATGAAATTAAGGTTAGCGCGATACGCTTGCTCAACGGTGGCTGTACTTGCAGTTCTCATTATTGCAGCAAACGCTCAAACGACCGACTTCAGCAAGGTTGAACTGAAGACCACGAAAATTGCCGGCAATTTCTACACGATAGAAGGTCCAGGCGGCACTATCGGTGTCCTGACCGGCCCTGACGGAGTTCTGATGGTCGACGCCCAGTTTGCGCCGCTGTCGGACAAAATCATGACGGAAATTCGTAAGGTTTCCAACGGTCAGGTTCGAATCTTAATCAACACGCATGTGCACGGGGACCATACCGGAGGAAACGAAAACTTCAGTAAGATGGGCGCAATGATCTTCGCGCGAGAGGAAGTTCGGAACCGGCTCGAACATCCGGCGCCTGCAGCCAATGGAAATCCGACGCCACCCGCGCCTGCGGCGGCGCTGCCGGTCGTTACTTTTCGTGGTCCCCTCACGTTTCACTTCGATGGTGAGGACGTGGAGGCCATTCCGATTCCTTCTGCTCACACGGACGGAGACACTATCGTTCGCTTTGCAAAAGCGGATGTGATCATGGCAGGCGACTTCTATCGTTCGACCGGTTATCCGAATATCGATCGAGGCAATGGCGGCAGCCTTAAAGGTATGCTCGATGGTCTGGATGTCATGATCAAGGCCGCTGGTCCGAACACGAAGATCGTGCCCGGACATTCACCTGTCGGCCTTGTGAGCGACAAAGCAGCCGTGACCGCCCACCGTGACATGATTATTGCGATCAGGGATCGCGTGGCGAAACTCGTTCAGCAGGGTAAGTCGCAGGCGGAGGTGGTAGCAGCTAAACCGACCGCTGATTACGACTCAAAGATTCCCGGCTCCGCCTCGACATCGGAGCGTTTTGTCGGCCAATTGTACGCTGAAATGAAACCTGCAAAATAAGCGGGGAGAAGGAATTCGGGGCCAGCCGTGGGGATTCCCTTTTTCTGCAATTCAAGAAAAAGGGAATCCCCACGGCTGGCCCCCGAATTCGTCTCGGATCAGCCCAAAAGGGCATCGACTTCAAATGTGACGTCGGGAAAGGCAACTGGAGAGACGGAATCGCCGCGATGGAGAACCAAAGATTCCGAATACGCCTTGCCGGTGGGGTTGCGATAGACCAGGAGTTCGTCGGCCCGGAGGTTCTCGATCCAAACTTCCGGAACGCCAGCCGCGGCGTAAAGTGGAAGTTTGACATTGCGGTCATAACGGAGTGTTGTGTCGGAAACTTCAACAACGAGAAGAGCATCTCCCGCCCAAACCTTCTTTGAACTGTAATGATCCGTTCGTGGCTTGAGCAAAACGACGTCGGGTTCCGGTTCCGTGTAATCGCTCAATTGAATTGGATTCTGGACGCTTACCACTGCGCGGCCCTTGAATGAGGTTACAAATAGTTCAGTCGCGCGGTTCACGTTGCCTGCGTGCCGATCTCCGATGGGACTCATTTGAATGATTTCTCCCTCAATGAGTTCCACCCGATCCTCGGGACCGAGAATACCGGTTGCCGCCATCCGATAGTATTCGTCCACCGTGAACAGCTTTTTAGTGACCTCGACCTGCATAGAAGTGGTTCCTTGTCTCGCATGATACCCCAAGCGGGGTTGGATCATGCAGTTCATCCACCAATTGGGAAGTGCTTTGGAACTCACTTTCAATTAAGGCCGATTTTCGGACGCAGGCATAAAGCCTGCGGCTACGAGTCCGCTGCGGGGTTCGTAGCCGCGGGCTTTATGCCCGCCTCCGAAAATGCCGACTAAGAGGCCTATTTTGATCTTGGAGTCGCGAAATCAGCGAATAAAAGATCGCGATTTTGCCGGACTTTTCCATTCGAATGGGCGCCGAAAGCGTCCGGCGCTCATTCGAATTTGCAAACGATTTTCGGGATCGGTTATTCCTTCTTTGTCAGTTTGAAGTCGCCCTTCACCTGATCGTGGTTCCAGGAACCGCTCAACGCACCGTTGTCCAATTTGCCATCGATTACGTAGTGGATTCCGGGACCGCCTCGCCTGCCGGCGACATCGGCTTCCGCATGGAAGACTTTCGTCGCGGGATCATAAGTACCGTTTTTCAAGTCGACATCAGGACGCTGGAAGTTGACGGAATGTACCGTACCCGTCACCGCTTTGCCGTCCATTTTCATATCGACGCTGACCGTATTTCGATCTCCCGGGCTCGGACCCCAATCCCCAGTCCAGGTGCCGGTTATCGGATCGGCGCCTTTTTTGCCACCGCCTTTTTTGCCTTGCGCGAGCACAGGCAGCGCTACCGCCAAACAAAGTAAAAGACAAAACATCATCCGAAAGGAATTTCTACTCATCTGCTCTCCTCTTTAAATAGGTTTTAAGTTTTAGCGAAACCGTGACCCGATAAATAATGCGCGATTCCGGTTTTTTTCGCCATATTTACGAGAAGGCAATCGTCTTTCGCGTAGCTAAGGACTGCGGAGTGCCTTTACTCGGATGCGCGTTTGATGGCGTCGGCAGTCATGCGGTACACATCCACAGTCTGGCCAGCGTTGAGGCGTTCACCGACGGAGAGGGTTCCATAAACCCGCACCAACTCATATTCCTGTATTCGCGCTCCGGGTTTATCGACCGCAACAGTGATTGCCTGGTTGATGGAAGTGAAGGCGCCCCAGCAGCATCCGTCGAAGTAGTTGATCAGGAGAAACTCACTGAGCCCTTCTTTGGTGTTGGCGGTTTGCATCACAAAACCGTCGATCGCGATCTTCTTCCCATCCAGCGCCCTGACTTCAGCCGGAAGTTTCATGCCGGACTGAAATTCGTAACTCGTAAGAAGGTTGAAGCGGACCGGGCTATACGCTTTTTCCAGTTTTGCTAGAGTTTGAGCGTCCGGGAAAATTCCGCCTTTGTAGGTGGTTTCGTCCGCAGCGGCTCTCGAGCAACCGCCAGCCAGACACAGCAGCAACACGGCGATCGGAAGGAAGGCGCGGTCTCGCATGCCACAGAATTATTCGAACTTGTGACAGTGGATGCACTGTTTTACCAATGAATGGTCGGCAGAATGGGATGTGTGGTCTCGTATAACTGCTAAGGTCTGGATCCGACTGCTTTCTCAAAAGCCGCCGTATGAACGGCCATCGCTACTCCGTCGAGTTGATACAGACTTTGCGCGCTGAATTCGCCGGCATTCGAAATATCGTTGATGTGAAATTTCCCGAAGACTGTGACCTGATCCTGCCGCGCGTAGGCTGTCTTTCTTGCCATCACAACCAGCACCATCTGATTCGGTTGGCCGACCGTTCCGAAGCAGCAGGTGTCGAGGTGCGGAGCAAGAATGAACATGGAAACGCCTTTGTCGTCCAGATCCACCGGGATCATGTAACCCCGGATCGAAACCTTCCTGCCATCCATTGCTTCGGCCGCAGGCGTCGCAAAGACCTTCTTGTTGAGCTTTTTGCCATGGTTCTGCCCCCGCGGATCGTCGTCCTGCAGGATGTCAAATGTGGTTCGAACGTGCTCCTTGTCCCACTTGGCAAACTGATCCGCAGCAATCAGAGTCGAAGGATCGGCGGCCGCTTGTTCGGCACTCGTAACTTTTGATGTGAAGCCTGCGATTGTGAGCAGCAACAGCACCAGAAGCAATACTCTTCGCATACCTGAATTGTTGTTTAGGGATGGGAAGACACGCACGGTTTTACAAACGGATGGCTGTTGGGTGCTGTTTTGCGGGCGTTTCTACTGCGCCAGCAGTCTGTCGAGTTCCTTTTCGATGGAAGCCTTCTTGAAGGGTGTGCTGCCGATATATCTCTTGTCAATGGTCCAGTCTTTGGCGAGAACATAAGTCATTGGCAGGCCCATGAGACCGCCAAACCCGTTTTCGATTTTGTCGTCGCCGAGGACGATCGGATACTTCATCTTTAGTTCTTCGACCTTCGGCTCTACATCGTCGGCGTCGCCGGATTGGATGGTCACGCCCACAAGCTCCACACCTCTGTCCTTATATTTTTCGTAAATGGCATTGAGCTCGGGCGCCTCGTGTATACACGGCGCACACCAGGTTGCCCAGAAATCGACGATCACCACTTTACCTTTCAGATCCGCAGATTTCAGACTGCCGCCCTTCAAGTTTGCCAGGTCAAACTCGGGCGCCTTCGGGCGCGCGTCTGCGGCAGGTTCATCCGATGTCGCCGTTGCCGGCCGGTTCACGCCGCGGCTGTTACAGCTAGCTGCGATGACGGTAGTCAGGAGGGCGATAGCTAGGTGTCGCATTGTGAATCATCATAGTCCAATCGTTGGCGCAATCAAGCCTTCTGTTGAATTCACATAGTTGCTACTTCGTCCGGTTGCTTAGGCTTGAATCAGTATGAAGAGACTGAGCGTCGATCTTTCAAATGTGGACCGCATCGGAGCGTCGCTGTCCTTCGCATGTGCGATTCACTGTGCAATTGTGCCGTTTGCCGCGACTATCCTCCCTCTTCTGGGCGTAGGTTTCCTGGCAGACAAGCGTGTCGAACACACCATAATCCTTGTTTCGATCGCTCTTGCCAGCGTCAGCGTGTGCTGGGGATTCAGGCGTCATCGGCAGAGACGTATCTTCATCTTGTTCGGAACGGCGGGTTTTCTAATTCTCTCCGGTCGCGGGTTTCTCGAAGGCACTTCGGAAGTGGTGACTGTCGTTTTGGGTGCGACGCTGTTTGTCTGTGGACACCTACTGAACTATCGGCTGTGCCATGCCTGCCAGCGTTGCGAAGAACCGGAAAAGTCGGCTGTTCATATAGCTGAATCGTCCGTTCATTTGGAAATAGTTGCCGATCAGGTTTTACCGAAGTAATTTTTCCAGCATCATGATGACCAAACAATTCCGACAGCTCACATCGATTTGCTTGATCCTTGCGTTTTCCGCCGCATCGGCTCTGGCGGGCGCTGCCGCCCTGCCTAATGTGCTCACACCGGCTCAGGCCAAAGATCTAACGGCGAAGGATTATCCGACCACGAGCTTCGCGGTTCTGAGGACTTTTCCTTACGACGATGCTCATCCGAGTACAGGACCGACTCCCGAGGCCAAAATACCGGCTGAAGTCCGCGCCCTCAATGGAAAGAACGTTTCGATCCGTGGTTACATGGTACCGGTAGACTTCGAATCCGAGGGGATCACTCATTTCGTCCTGGTCCCCTTCACGGATCTCTGCTGTTTCGGCGTCATGACTGGCCCCAATGAATGGGTAGACGTGGAGATGACAGCCAAGAAGAAAGTTCCCTTTTCGGCTTGGGACCAGATTCTGGTCTTCGGCAAACTCGACGTAAAGGAAGTGGTCCACCAGGGCGCCGTCGAAAGCATCTACAAGATGCAGGCGGAATCCATCAGTATTCTGAAAGCCGAAAGCAGGTAAGCCGCGTAGCGGCGGCAGCTCCTGTAGCCACCGGCTTTAGCCGGTGGGAAAATTTGCGAACGAGAAATAAGAGCCGTAGGCACGGTAGACGTCTGTCGTGCCTACGGCACTTGTGTTTCTGGCAATTTTGCACCACCGGCTAAAGCCGCTGGCTATGGGGAATGCCGCCGCTCCGCGGCTAATGGAGCAAAGATGTGGCGATTGCTTTATCGAATTTGGGAGTTTGGACGGCGAGCAACGCCATCCATTCGGTATAGTGCGCCGATTCACATGGGGTGCTACTGGGTTATTCCGGCAGCTTTATCGAACGCTTCGGTGTGAACGGCCACAGCTACTCCATCCATCTGGTAATAGCTCTCGATGTTCTCCCGGCCGTCGCCATGGGCGATCTCGCCAACGTGGAACGTTCCAAATACGGTGATTGAATCGTACCGAGTGAACACTGTCTTTTTCGCCATGGTGACAACCACCCATTCATTGGGATCACCGAACAGACCGTAGCAACAAGTATCCAGATAGCGCACCAGAATGAACTTCGTGACCCCTTTCGCATCCATATCCAGCGGGAGCATGTAACCGCTGACGGATACTTTCTGGCTATTCAATTTCTGGACATCAGCAGGTGGAGTGATCTTCCGATCGCTCAATTTCTTGCCATAGGGCGGAAACGGATACTGAAAATCACTCAGCACATCGAACGTGGCCTCTTTGTAATCCTTTAGCCATTTCCCATACGAGTTTGCGGCAATCAGTGTCGCCGGATCGGGAGCAGCTTGTTCGCCGGCGCGCAACGACAGAGCAGGGTCCGACAGGAGCAACGCGAGTGTGAGAACGACAGGAATGGCTCTTAATCGCATGTGGCAGATTATTTTCGAGCTATGGATGGTGTGCATCTCGTTTTAAACCGGCGGCGTTTCCCGCGGGAAAATCGGTCGATATCGCCATCCGAACAGCAGTGCTTATCGACTGAAAATCGTTCCTGATCGACCGTTTATCTGAAAAAGGGTGCGATTTGGCTTCGATGCAAGGAACATGCGCACCATGGCAATACTGCAAGTGGTCGATCTGAAGAAAGGATACCGGTCGCCCGAAGGGGAAACCCATCTCGTGGTCGATGTCCCCGAATTCAACCTCGAGAACGACGTTCAGACCGCTCTCAGCGGTCCCAGTGGATCCGGTAAAACAACGCTGCTGAATCTTATCGCCGGAATCCTGAAGCCGGACAGCGGCACGGTTGTCCTTGATGGGCAGACGATGGGCACCTTATCCGAGGGCGGCCGCGACCGTCTTCGAGCGCGGACTCTCGGTTACGTTTTCCAAACATTCAACCTGTTGCAGGGATATTCGGCGCTCGAAAACGTCATTCTCGGCATGGTCTTCGGACCGGGAGCTGACGCCGAGTTCGCGCGTCATCTGCTCGAGCGCGTCGGCTTGAAGGACCGAATGAACTACCGCCCCAGCCAGCTTTCCGTTGGACAGCAACAGCGCGTCGCACTGGCGCGCGCGCTGGCCAACAGGCCCAAGTTGGTGTTGGCTGACGAACCGACCGGCAACCTGGATCAGCGAAGATCGAGAGAAGCTATTGCGCTGATTCAGCAAATCTGCAGCGAGAATAAAGCTTCGCTGCTGCTTGTCAGTCACGATCCCAACGTTCTTGCACAATTCAAATACGTCGAGGATCTCGCACGCATCAATCGAGCGGCATTTATCGATCACCCGGAACCGGAAGCGGTGCCGACCACTGTGGGAGGAAGAGCATGAAAGCATCCCATGGAATCCGCGGAATCTTCATGATCGTCTTCCGAAGCCTGCGCCAGCACATGCTGTCGACCGCGATCACCGTTCTATCCGTCGCGCTCGCAAGCGGACTCGTTATGTCGGTCTTTGCGATCAAAAATCAAACTTACGAGGCTTTCACTGGTGGCGAAGCCGGCTTCGACGCGGTTCTCGGAGCTCGTGGCAGTCAGCTTCAGCTTGTGCTCAACACGGTTTTCCATCTGGAAACCTCGCCGGGCAACATTCCGTATTCGATGTACCTGCAGATGAAGTCGAACCCGGCGATCGCACTGGCGATTCCATACGCCGTCGGAGACAACTACAAGGGTTACCGGATCGTCGGAACGAGTGACGAGATTTTCACCAAATTCGAATACCAAAAAGGTCATAAATTCGAAGTTCAGCCGGGCGGACACTTCTTCGATCCAACCAAGCAGGAAGCGGTTATCGGAAGCTACGTTTCCGAGAAGACGGGACTGAAAACCGGCGACAAATTCCTGCCGTATCACGGGCTGATTTACGATCCGCAACAGCAGCACAAAGAGGAGTACACGGTGGCCGGCGTGCTGCAACCGACAAACAGTCCTTCGGACAAAGTGGTCTGGATTCCGATCGACGGTATCTACCGCATGTCCGGCCACGTTCTGCGCGGAACCGGTCAAGTTTACCGGCCAAGGGAAGGTGAGGCAATTCCGGATGAAGCCAAGGAAGTCAGCGCCGTGATGCTGAAGTTCAAAGGAACGCAAGCCGGCTTCTTCCTGGATATGCAAGTCAACCGGCAGGGCAAAGTGGCAACTCTGGCCTGGCCGATCGCCCGGGTCATGGCGGATCTCTTCGACAAGATCGGTTGGGTTAACCGCATTCTCGAACTCGTCGCTTATCTCGTCATCATCGTTGCGGCGGGGTCCATCCTTGCAAGTATCTACAACACGATCAATGAACGCCGCCGCGAGTTCGCAATTCTGCGCTCGCTCGGCGCGAGGCGAACAACGGTCTTTTCAGCGATAGTCTTGGAAGCTTCAACAATCGCCGCCCTCGGTTCGATCGTCGGCTACGCGATTTATGCCGTAATCATCGCGGGAACAACGTATGTGATTCGGGCCGAAACGGGAGTGGTTATAGATGCGCTCAAGCGCGATCCGGTTTTGTGGTTGGCACCGGCAACTATGATCGTGATGGGCGCTATCGCAGGAGTTATTCCAGCCATAAAAGCGTATGCAACAGATGTCGCTTCAAATCTTACGCCGGCTTCTTAGCTTCTCTCTCGTCCCTCTCTACCTCGCCGGCGGGTGCGCATCCTCGTCACCTGCCGGTTCTTTTTCGCGGCCAAACAAAGCAGTTCCGCCAAAGCAGCACGAACACAAGGCGCCCCACGGCGGTTTCCTGATCGAATTGGGCGAGGAGTTTTCCCACGTTGAACTGCTCATCGATCACGATTCCGGCAGGATTACGGCGTACGTTCTTGACGGTGAAGCGGAGCAGTCTCTCAGAATTAAGCAAAGCGAATTAGAAATCGACCTTGAAGCTCCGGTGATTTCGATTAAATTATCGGCCGTGGCCAACGTCATGACAGGCGAAACGGTGGGTGATTCTTCTGAATTTTCAGGTCAATCGGACTTTCTGAAGGGTCTCGACACTTTCTATGCTGTGTTGAAGAAAATCTCCGTTCGCGGATCGGACTTTCAAGACGTCACATTTAAGTATCCCTAGAGGGAATAAGTGCAGGCATAGTATTACGGCAACCGATCTCCTCTCGTCATTGAGGTAAGTATTTGTGAGGCAGTTTTGGGTTTTGGTTTTATGTGCGGCGCTTCTGTTTTCCGCGTGCTCGGTCCGCCGGCATGTCTTACATAACAGCGAAGAAGCTGAGCTGCTGGCAGAAGAGCGAGGCCGCCTTTTACAACTGACCGACCCGGTTCAAAAGACCAAAAGTTACATCACGATCTCCTCGATCCTGTTGGATTTCGCGACCAGCCTCGCGAGCGATGGCAACATGGACGGAATGAAGACTCTCCTGGTTCAATATCAAACGACGATACAGGATGCCAGCGACACCATGATCAATTCCGATCGTGATGCGCGAACCAATCCAGCCGGGTTTAGGGATCTCGATGAAGCTTTGCGGCCGCAGGTGTCGCGACTGAAAGCTCTGAAGGAGCGAGTGACCCCCGTCGATCGCCAACCGGTGGACACCGCCTTGAGCACCGCCAATTCCGCCAGAGAACGAATCCTGAAGCTGCTTTCGTTTTAGAACGGTCTCCGCCGTGCTATTCCAAATGCACGCATCAAACCGCTTGTGAGAATTGCACAAGTTAGCGCGACGCCATGGGTGTGCAGTGAGAAGAATCAACACAACTTCGTTCCTGTTTTACTCACTCGTGTTTTGCGCATCCTTTACACGAGCTAATGGCGGCTCGTGGCGAACGGTCCCCGGACAGGCCTTCTACGAAAAAATCCCGGTTACCAGTGCTGGATTGGACCTGACTCACCCGGTCATGACGCCTATTCGAAACGCGCGCGTTGAAGTCATCGATCCGGACACGGGTAGCGTCTTATCTGTCTCGCAGACAGGGCAGTCGGGCAATTTTCAAGTGACGGCTCCAGTCCAATCGAATTGCAGAGTGCGGGTGCTGAGCCGAATGAGGGACGCGAACGTTCTGGTTGTGGACAACACGAACAGTAACAGCCTCTATGCGGCGGTATCCGATCTCGCGCCCGGAGACACCAACTCGCTTGTCATCGCGCGGGACTCCAACCGCGTCTCCGGAGCCTTCAACATTCTTGAAATGTTGCGCGAAGGCCGGGAGATGGCGCGATACGCGGATCCGAGCCAGATCGTTCCCGATATCACGGTTTTCTGGAGTCCCTTGAACTCACCTAATCCAGGCGCCGCCAAGGAAAGTCTTGGCGCTACGTATTTCGATCCGAGAACGAAAACGATCTCTCTGATTGGTGACCGTTCGATTGATTCTGATGAGTTTGACGATTCGGTGATCCTGCACGAATTCGGTCATTTTCTGGCCTCCGCGTTCTCACGCGACAGTTCGCCCGGCGGAGTCCATCTGCTCGGAGACGCTCTGGATCCACGCTTGGCGTGGTCGGAAGGCTGGGCCAATTTCTTTTCCAGCGCCGTTCGCAACAATCCTATCTTTCTCGATTCATACGGTCCGGCCGGGAGCAAGGTGTTGCGTTTCGATCTTCGAGACGCTACTCCGGATGGCGACAAGCCGGGCTACTGGAGCGAGTTTTCAGTTCACTCCATACTTTGGGATCTCTTTGGAGATAAGTCGGGTGATGCGGACAGCGTTCCACAGCCGATTCAGACGATCTGGTCCGCGTTTACCGTCCTGAAGCAGGACCGTCAGGTTTATCTTCCTTACTTCCTGCAACACCTAGCCGAGCATCCTGAACTGACGACCGTTGTCTCAACGATGGCTCAATCACGCTCGATCGATTTCCATCCTGATAGAAAACCAAACGTGTCGAATCCGTTTCCGAAGTCGTTCGCCATCGGCGACGTTGTGACAGGCACCCTCGATTCGTACTCCACTCAGCGGAAGGAATTGCTGCAATCATCCGACTTCTGGACCTTCCACGCTCCCGGCGGACCAATGTCCCTACGGCTGGACATCACCGGACTTGGCCCTGGCAATAATCCGGACACCAACGATCTCGATCTTTTCTTGTTTGCGTTGGATGGAACGTTGGTCGACTTTGCGGACCAGGGCTTTAATGGAGAGTCCCAGTTGCTGGTCGTCAGCGTTCCACCGGGGGATTATATGGTCGAAGTGCGCAGCTATTACGGCCGCGCAGACACCGGCGAGACCGTATTCAACTCCGCAACCTACCAGTTGATCGTCCGGACCCCGACCCCCTGATCTCGCCCGCATACCCGATCAGCCATACGTAATCGGCGATTTGACGAGACATTCAACCATCAGCCATTTTCAAAATCTATTTAACATGCTGGTTTGATATGGCTAATGGTTGAATGTCTAGTCAAATCGCCGATTACGTATGGCTGATCGCTTATGTGGATCAAAGCCGTATCATCTAAGCGGAGGCAATCGTGGAAACCAATTCATCGGATCCAACCAGGGAGCTGCTGCGTCATTTAACGGCGACGCTGGCCTATCGCGCCGCGAAGGTCCTGCGCGACGTGCCGGTTGATTTTGCGGAATTCTCGAACGGTCCGCGAACTCGTCAGCCGGTGCAGATCCTTGCGCACCTGGCTGACCTGATGGCCTGGGCCGTGCACATGGCCGAAGGCGAGTATCGCTGGGAGCCCGCGGGAAGCCGTGACTGGAACGTCGAATTGAGCCGGTTCTACAGCGAGCTTGCCAGGCTCGACGCCGTTCTTGCTTCCTCAAAGCCCCTGCCAAAGAATTCTCCGGAAATGCTAATCCAGGGTCCTTTAGCTGACGCGTTGACCCACGTCGGACAGCTCGCGATGCTGCGAGGCGCGGCAGGCGCTCCGGTTCGTCCGGAGGGTTATGCGCGGGCAGAGATTGTGGCCGGCCGCGTCGGACTGGAGCAGGCAGCGCCACGACGTGAATTTGAAGGCGACGCCAGTTCCCGCGACTAGAATGTTCACAACAGTGTCATAAATCGCGCGTATGGTGCGTGGAATGCGTAACGCTCTGCTCTTTTTCCTGCTCTGGTTCGTCCTGATCTCCACATTCCTCGCGGTCCAGACGGTGGAAGTTCAATTCATTGTCACCAGCGATTCGCATTATGGGATCACACGGGAGGGGTTTCGCGGCCGCACGAACGTCAGCGCAACCATCGTCAATGCCGCGCTGGTGCAGAGCATGAACAGGGTTCCGGAAACGACCTTTCCAACCGATGGAGGACTTCGCTCCGGTAAGCCGGTCGGCTCCATCGACTTTCTAGTCGACACCGGTGATATCTGCAATCGTGAAGAGGCCGCAAAGGGCGCCGCCATCCAGGCGGCAAGCGCATCATAGCCTCAGTTTCGCTCGAACTATCTTGAAGCACTGAATCTGCGCAATGCCGATGGCCGCAGAGCCCCGGTTTATGTCGTGCCGGGTAATCATGATGTCTCCAACGCCATCGGTTACTACAACCCGATGAGTCCCACGATCGACAAGACATCGATGGTCCAGATCTACAACCTGATGATGTCACCGGCTATAGTAAAAACCAACGAGACCTACAATTACACGCGCGACAAAGTCCTGGTAGCGCACGACGTCGCCGGAATTCATTTCGTTTATATCAATCTCTGGCCCGACAGCTCCGTCCGGGCCTGGATGGAGAGCGATCTTGCTCGTATTTCTGCGATGACTCCGGTGATTGTTTTTGCCCATGATCCACCGGATGGAGACGTCAAGCATTTCAGGAATCCCAACGGCAGCCACGACATCAATCCCACAGACAAATTCGAAAATCTTCTGAGCGACACATTTGCGGACTCCAAGAACGGAGAGCCTATTGTCGAACGCAAAGCTCTGGAAGAGTTCCTCCAGCGCCATCCCAATATCACGGCTTACTTTCACGGCCACAACAACTGGACTCAGTTCTACGATTGGACCGGACCGAACCACACCGTCGTGCTCCATACCTTTAGGGTGGATTCGCCGATGAAAGGACACTTTTCGGCGACAGACGAGAGAAAACTATCATTCCAGGTTGCGACCATCGACACCGCCTCCCGTACAATGACCGTTCGTGAGGTCCTGTGGAACGCCAACCCTCAGCAGCCAAACGCTCCCCTCTCATTCGGCTCTTCCACGACCGTCGCCCTTGCGCCACGTCTTCGCTAGTAGCGTGCCATCACATTGCCGATGAACAAGGAGCGCGCTTCGCGCGGGCTTTTAAGGAGCTCCGGGACTGGCGTCCCTTCGCGGCTTTCAGTACCACCCCGCTCGCCTCGTGCCTCGGCTTGCCGCCCCTCCTATCCCAGGAGGGGAACCCTTCGGGGTTCTTCCTGCTCGGGTTATCCCGCCCAAATGGAAAGTGCGGAATGCTTGTTGATTAATGACTAATAACTTGGAAGGTCTCAAGTTATTAATCATTAATCAGCAAGCATTTGGCGGGCAAGGACCCGAAGGGGTCCCCTCCTGGGATAGGAGGGGCGGCGAGCCGAGGTACGAGGCGAGCGGGGTGGTACTAAAAGCCCGCGCGAAGCGCGCTCCTTATCTTGATGCGCTACAGTCACTAAAAGCCCGCGCGAAGCGCGCTCCTTATCTTGATGCGCTACAGTCTCAGAAGCTGTTCGCGAATGATTCGTGATTGAATTCGGCTGACTTTGAATTCCTGGTTGTTGGGTAGAACGACGGTGTACGTTCCTCCTGGAAGGGGAATGATGCGCCGGATCAACTCCACGTTGACGATCGTGCCGCGTCCAAGGCGGACGAATTTGTTCGAATTCATCCGAGCTTCGAGGTCGCGCAGCCGGTAACTGATGGTGTGACGCTCGTTCTGGATGGTTCGAATGTGAAGTAACTCGCCCTCGGCGACCACGGACGCTATTTCGTTCACTGGAACAAGGACGATTTCGTCGCGCCGGCGCACCGGTATACGTTCCAGCTTTTGGGGCGAAGCCGTCTCAAACTCCTCCACCGCAGCTCGCACTCGGTCCACCGTTTCCGACCGTAGTTCCTTCTGCTCCAGCCGCTCGATCGCACGATCGAGAGTCTCCCGCACGCGTGAGGCCTCGACGGGTTTGAGCAAATAATCGACCGCATTCAATTCGAAGGCGCGAACCGCGTATTGATCGTAAGCGGTGACGAAAGCAATCAGAGGCGTTAGATTCTTCTTCAACAGGCGTACGACCCCGATCCCGTCGAGTTCGGGCATCTGCAGATCAAGGAAAGCGATATCCGGCCGTTCCCGTTCGATGAGCTTCACAGCTTCGGCGCCATTGGACGCCTCTCCTATCAGATCAACATCGGGGAATGTCCGTAGGGTCGCGGCCAGAAATGACCGTGCGGGGCGCTCATCGTCGGCGATAATCACCCGCAACTTGGGTGTCGTCACATTCGTTCCTTCAGTGCCAGGGCATCTGCATTTTCCATCGTAGCTCCATCTACGGGCAGGACAATTTCGACTCGCGTACCACTGCCACGTATGCTCGTAATCGTCATCGCTGCATTGTCGTGTCCGTAATACTGCAGCCGTTTCTCGACGCTGTTCAGTCCTAATCCGCGAGTGCGTCCATTTGAGAAATCTAAGTCGTCACCACCATTGCCCGTGTCCTCGACGATCACGCGGAGAGCGGTGTGATGATTTCTCGGTATGAGATCGGCCGTAATTCGCACTTCGCCGCCTTCGATGGATTTGCTGATGCCGTGCTTGATGGCATTCTCAACCAAGGGCTGAAGGAGAAGAGCCGGTAGTTTCAATTCGCGCAATTCTCTGCCGACATCGATGCGCACAGACAGCCTGTCTTCGAAGCGGGCCCTTTCGATCTCGAGATAAGCCGCGATGATCTTGAGTTCTTCGCCCAGTGTCGAGAACTCAGGGCCGGAGCGCAGAACGCTGCGCAGCAGGCTTGAAAGCTGCATCAATGTACCGAGTGCCTTGCTCGGGCTTGTCTGAATGAGATAGCCGATAGTGGTCAGGGCGTTGAAGAGAAAATGCGGATGGAGTTGTGCTCGCAGCGCTCGCAGCTCCGCTTCCGCGGCGAGCTTGCTCATTTCGCGTTCCCGGAGATCGCGATCGAATCGTTCGTGAGCGGTGCGGATCGCATCGATACGCCGCGCCGTCAGCAATGCGAGTTTCTCGATTACGGCGATGTCGTCGGAGAGCAGGCGCCGGCCGCCTTCCAGATCCGATATCGACAGGGAATAGCGCGGCGCTTCGACGGTCGGTATAACGGCAACGGCTGCCCTTCCGGCGGTAACCGTCACGATATTTTGCGGTAGTTGCGTATCGGCATCATTCGTACGATTCCATTGGATGGAGCGCGCGCACAATGCCGGCTGCAGCAGTTGCGACAGTTCCTCCTGAATGGATTCGACACTATCGTGGCGAGCAACAGTGCGTGTCGCCTCGGCGAGCAGCATGTCGTAGTCCGGTCTGTGCAGCATGACGTTGTCCACAAACCACGAAGCTGCCGATCGAATCCACGGGTATATGAGGGCGGTTCCGATCCAGCCCGCAAAAAGCAAAAGGATCGAACGCTGGTCTGTAATGAGAGTGGGGCCGGAGACGTAGATCGCGAAAACGATGCCGACAAGAATGACGAGGGCCACTGCCCGCTTCAAGAAGATATCGGCCAGGGCAAACCGATAATCCTGGTGCAGAAAAGCGAGCGCCAGTGGAACCGACGAATTGTGGACCAACAGTTCGAGCCACCACGGATCCGTTCCCCTGTGGTCACTCAAGTGGAGCGCGGATACCGCAAAAACGGCGAGTGAGATAACCCAGATCGACTTCGCCCAGCCTGCCTCTTTGCGTGTGTTCAGCAACAGCGCAATGACCAAGAGGACGAAGCCGGCGGTCAGAATCTGCAGGCCGGATTGGGAGGGTACCGCGCCGTCCCGCACCGCCACGATAATTTGCAGAGACGCTGCCAGGAAACTCAGCGCGTAGGCAATGACGAGGATTGAACGACCGATACTCCAGCCGGATGTCACTCGCGAACGCAGCACCGAATGCACGACTACGGCCGGAAGAAATCCAAGTGCGGAAAAAGCGATCGCGAGCAGGAGGGGTGAAGGGCCGATCAAAACAACACTATTGAGGCCGTACCCGAGAAACGCGCCGATGTTCCAGATCAGCCCGAGGGCGCCCGTCAACAGGGACAACCGGTCGGAGTTCGAACGCAGCACCATCCAGAACAGCATTCCGTACAGGAGTGCGCCCGTTGTGAATCCCAGGATGTTGACGAGAGATGCCGCCACAGCGCCATTCTATGTGCTAAGCGCCGTTCAGACAAACGGCCGCGGTGCGACTGGCCATATTCGTCCGATCAATGGTATCTAGTGGACCATGAGCGGTCGTTCCGAAAAACCTCGATCGAGTTTCCAAAAAATCGGGATCCGAGTTGATCGGAGACCGGCTCGCAAATACATTTGAGCGGCTGATGACAAGGAAGCGATGCGCGGGGCCGCAGCTAAAAGAGAGCGCAAATATAGTGACCGAATAACCGCAGGTTTACATCCATTCATCATAAGAAAACAACCATTCATTGAGTTCGCGTGCCCGATCCGGATCGTAATCTCTAGACTCAAGGGCTTGCTGATGGAACGACATATGGAGGTTGCAGTTATGCGCCGATCTATTCGCGTAGTCCTTTCCGGCTTGATACTCTTAATGGTGCTGATCATGATCCCATCGCTCCCGGCCCGGGCCCAGTCGGTGGCCAGCGGCACGGTACAAGGCACAGTAACGGACCCAACCGGTGCTGTAATTGTCGGAGCGTCGGCCGAGATCCAAAATCCCGTTTCGGGCTTCAAGCAAGTCACAACAACCGATGGAACGGGAACCTTCAAGTTCACCAACGTGCCTTTCAATCCGTACCGCTTGACGATCACTCAGCAGGGATTTGCGCCAGGTCATCAAGACGTCAATGTGCGGACGACGGTGCCCATCAGCATTCCTGTTCAACTGTCTGTTGGTTCGGTCGAACAGGCTGTCAACGTCGAAGCTGAGACTGCGGACCTGCTGGAGACCATTCCCTCAGATCACGTGGACGTGGATCGCAGCTTGATCAACAAAATGCCCATAGTCGATCCTGGCGGCGGCTTGAGCGAGAGCATTATATACAGCACAGGCGGCGTCGCGGCGGACGGTAACGGATTTTTTCATCCGCTTGGAGACCATGCTCAGGTGACATTTGTTATCGATGGGCAGCCCATCAGCGATCAACAAAGTAAGGTCTTTTCTACCCAGCTTCCAACCAGTGCAATTCAAGGAATGGAGTTGACCACCGGGGCTCCGGCAGCGCAGTTTGGCGATAAGTCGAGCCTGGTTGGAACCATCACAACAAGATCCGGCTTGGGAACCAACAGGGTATTCGGTAGCGCGGAAAGTTACTACGGATCGTTCGGAACGGTCGGCGGTGGTTTCGGACTGGGATTCGGTAACAACAAGATGGGGAATTTTCTCGCGGTAGACGGCTCGCGAAGCGGTCGTTTCCTGGATACTCCGGAATTCAGGCCTTTCCACGACATCGGCAACAATCAGAGCTTCTTTGATCGGATGGATTTCCAACCTTCGGCAAACGATATCGTGCACCTTAATTTGTTTGCAGCTCGAAATTGGATCCAAATTCCCAACAGCAAGGATCAAGCCGGACAGGATCAAAGACAACGCGTGTTGACGTGGAATATCGCTCCCGGATACCAGCACACGTTTAACTCCGCCACATTGCTGACGATCAATCCCTACATTCGCAAAGATCAATTTAACTACTATCCCAGCCGCGACGTGACCCAAGACTCACCCGCTACACAGAGTCAAACCCGGCACCTGCTCAACTGGGGCGTAAAAGCGGACGTATCGTGGGTTGTCAGCCACAACAACATCAAGGTCGGTGCGGATCTGAAGCAGACGCGGCTTCTTGAAAAATTCAAGTTCGGTGTTACGGACCCAGGTTTCAACCCCGTCTGCTTCGACGCGGACGGTAACGCCGTCACGGATCCGGGCGTTACCGATCCGGCGCAATGCGATGGCCTGGGGTTTACCGCTAATGACAACTTGCAGCCGGGACTGGTTCCTTTCGACCTCACACGTGGAGGAAGCCTGTTCCAGTTCAGAGCGGCGAAGAACATTAATCAATATGCCGTCTACGTGCAGGACGACATCACTCTGGGCAGCCTCGTCCTCTCGCTGGGCCTGCGTGGCGAGCATTATGAAGGTGTTGCCACCGACAGCGCCGCGGAGCCGCGTGCCGGCGTCGCGTACAACGTTAAAGGAACCGGCACCGTGCTCCGCGGGGCTTATACCCGCGCATTTGAAACACCCTTCAATGAGAATCTGTTGCTGTCGAGTGCTACGGGAATCGGCGGACTGGCGGCAAATGTCTTCGGTGCGTCAGGCATCCCGATCCAGCCGGGCCGCCGTAATCAATATAACCTCGGGTTCGAGCAGACCCTCAGCAAGTATTTCGTGCTGGATGCGGATTATTTCTGGAAATACACGGACAACGCCTATGACTTCAGTACTCTTTTGAACACGACGATCACATTTCCGATTTCCTGGAAGAAATCGAAGCTCGATGGTCTGACCGGGCATGTCAGCAGCATCAATCTTCATGGCTTCCAGGCCTACTGGACATTTGGCCATACTCGGGCTCGTTACTTCCCGCCGGAAGTCGGCGGTCTTGTACCACAATCGGCAATTGCCACCAGCGTATTCCGCATCGATCACGATCAGGCATTTCAATCAACCACGATGCTGCGATACCAGCACAAGACCGCCGAGTGGGTGACGCTGAGTTGGCGTTACGACAGCGGCCTGGTTGTCAGCGGAGTGCGTGATGTCGATGCCGCGACGAACCTGACGCCGAACCAACAGGTGACGATCGGATTCTCGTGCAATGGAGTAAAGGCAACTGTCGACAATCCGATCACAGCTTGTAATGGCGTTGGAAAATCGACGCTGTTGGCGCTTCCTCAAACCGGTAAAGAGGACGACGACCACAATCCGGATCGTGTTATGCCGCGCCACGTCCTTAATCTTGGCATCGGTACGGATAACCTGACGCACGCCGAGGGTCAGAAGCGGATTACCGCGTCTGTCGATATCGCGAACCTGACGAACAAAGTTGCGTTATACAACTTTTTATCGACATTCAGCGGGACACACTTCCTTCAGCCAAGAACGCTCATGGGTCGGATCGGCTTCACCTTCTAACGGTGATACGACGTGTGCCTGACCACCCCGGCCCTTCGGGCCACCCCTCCTGTATCAGGAGGGGAAACCGTTTTCCCCTCCTCATAGAGGGCATCAACATACTTGAGTAATCACGGGTCGATCAGCCGCGTAGCGGCGGCATTCGTGTAGCCACCGGCTTCAGCCGGTGGTATCGAATTGTGCAAGCGTATGAGTGCCGTAGGCACGATAGACGTCTGTCGTGCCTACGGCACTTATTGGTCCCTGAAAATCTTTCCACCGGCTGAAGCCGGTGGCTACAGGAATGCCGCCGCTACGCGGCTGACCGACTCGTGATTACTCAAGTATATTGACACCGTCATAGAGGAGGGGTGGCCCGAAGGGCCGGGGTGGTCACGCACACATCATCATGGTCAATGGTCATCGATCATCGATCAATGGTCATTTAAACCCTCCGAGTGGCTGTAATATTCCTCTCCTCCTGCTAATCTTCAATATGCGCAGCCGATTGCGGCGTCTTCAGGATCTCTCGGAGGCAATTCATGTTGGACTTCTGCAGGAAAGTTGTAACAGCGGCGTTTGCGGTCACTCTTGCTCTGGCGCTCAATGTCAACGCCCATGCTCAGTCATCCGGAACAATTGAAGGCGTGGTGCAGGATCCGTCCGGAGCCGTCATACCTGGAGTGACGGTCAGAATTCAGAATCCCGTCAGTCATCTCGATCGCAGCACAACGACGGACGGCGTAGGCAGATTCCGGCTCACCAATGTTCCTTTCAACCCGTATCACCTGACGGTGGCTGCGCCGGGGTTCCAGCCACACGCGGAGGACGTGGAAGTCCGATCCGTCGTTACGACACCGCTGACGCTGAACCTGGAATTGGCCGGGGCTGTAACTTCGGTAACTGTGACCGAGCAGGCTGCGGACTTGATCGAGAATGATCCGATTGCCCATGTCGACATCGACCGCAACTTGTTTTCGAAAATGCCGCTCGAGAGCGCATCGTCGTCGATCAGTTCTCTCGTCACATTTGCGGCGCCGGGAGTTGCGGCAGACTCGAATGGTTTCTTCCATGGCCTGGGCGAGCATCAGGAGAATCAATTTTCGGTGGACGGTCAGCCCATCACCGACCAGCAAAGCAAAGCGTTTTCCAACCAGATTCCCACTTCGGCCGTGCAGTCCCTTGAAGCCGTAAACGGGATTCCGCCTGCGGAGTACGGTGACAAGACCAGTCTGGTGATCAACGTGACGACCCGATCGGGTTTGGGTCTCAAACCGACGGGCAGTATCACGACTTCCTATGGAACTTTCGGTTCGACAAGCGCATCGTTTGATCTTGCGCTCGGCAGTCAGAAGTTAGGCAACTTCATCACCGTCAGCGGACTGAACACCGGCCGATTTCTGGATCCACCGGAGTTCTCGGTGATCCACGCCAAAGGTAATTCGGAGAATGTGTTCGATCGCATCGATTTTCAGGCGGGTGCCAACGATAACGTCCATCTGAACCTGAACTATTCCCGTTCGTGGTTCCAGCAGCCCAATCAGTTCGATCAGGCGGCGGCCGGACAGGACCAGCGGGCGCTCATCAATACATTCAACATTGCGCCCGGATGGACGCACACCTTCAACGCGAGAACGGTGCTCCAGCTCAACACATTTGTCCGCCAGGATCGCTATCACTATTTTCCCAGCAGAAATGCTTTTTCGGATCTGCCGGGCACTCTTGCCCAGAATCGTCATCTGACTAACTTCGGAACGCGTGCCGATGTCAGTTACGTTAACGGCGCCCATAACGTCAAGGTCGGCGTACAGGTTCAAGGATGGTCTCTTAGAGAGCAGTTCAATTTCGCGATCACGGATCCCGGATTCAACGCACCGTGCCTGCTCGCGGACGGCACGCCTGACAACGGTTCGACGATTAGCGGCCAGGCACTATGCGCCAATCCGAACGCGGCCTTCTTGCCTGGACTACTGCCCTTTGACCTGACGCGTTCGGGGACATATTTGAATTTCGATCAGAGCCGGACCATCAAAGAAACCTCGATGTTTGCCCAGGACGCCATTACGGTGCGAACCTGGTCCTTCAGTTTGGGTGTTCGCGGTGACCTGTATCGCGGTCTCACCAGTGCTTCGACTGCGGAACCCCGTATCGGCCTGGCTTATAACGTCAAGAGAAGCGGCACCGTGTTGCGCGCCGGCTACGCCCGCACCATCGTGACTCCATACAACGAGAATCTTCTCCTCTCCAGCTCGACCGGCGTCGGTGGACTGGGTGGCGGTGGCGCCAGTTCTCCGAAACCGGGCTATCGCAATCTTTTCAACGCAGGATTCGAGCAGGCGTTTGGAAGATTTCTGGTGGTGACCGCGGATTATTATTGGAAGTACACGAAGCCCGACTATGACTTCGGCGTCCTTTTCAGCACGCCGTTGACGTTTCCCATCCAATGGCGGAAATCAAAGATCGATGGACTTGGGATACGCATGAGCATGCCCAGCATCCACGGGTTTAGTATCTTGAACACAATGGGAACCTCCCGCGACCGGTTCTTTCCTCCGGGCGTTGGCGGGTTGGTTCTAAACAATGCGCCTCCGACCAACGTGTTTCGCATCGACCATGACCAGGCCTTTCAGCAAACCACGCATGTTCAATACGAGTTCAAGAACAACGGTCCGTGGGCCGGCTTCAACTGGCGATATGACAGCGGTCTCGTGGCGGGCGCAATCCCTTTTGCAACGGACACATCCACGCCGGTTGACCTGACGGTTCTGACTGCGGATCAGCAGGTTCAGGCCGGCCTCTTCTGCGGGAATAGCGCAGCCACATTGGATACGCCGCTCGTCAGTTGCGCCCCATCGCAATACGGGTCAACACGGATCAACATTCCTGCTCCAGGAAAGCAGAATGACGATACGAATCCATCACGCATCAAGCCACGCAATCTGTTTGATCTGGCCTTGGGCGACGACAATATTTTTCATGGTGACCGCAACAAGTGGAGCGTGCGACTCACCATCATCAATATGACGAACAAGGTCGCGCTCTATAACTTCCTGTCGACTTTCAGCGGCACGCACTTCGTCACACCTCGAGCGTTCACCGGAGAGCTCGGTTTCCACTTTTAAGATGACGCTTCAAAGTTAAAGAGGGAGTAGACGCATTTCTACTTAACTGCTGCACGAACATGGCGGATCCAAATGAGTGGTTCGAGCGTTCTGCTTTCTTCAATCAGAACGGAGATCAATTCCGCAGTGAGACCAGGCAGCATAGAGCTTTCCGGTCTCTCGACGTAACCCGTCGATTCCAGCCCCAAAATGTGGCATACATTCCGGCGGTGGCGCCACAACTCCGGAACGCCGAACTCTGCCATGATCGCCGCCTTATTCAACGAAGAGCTTGTGACATCAATCTCGATGACGAGATCCGGCGGTGGATCGGTGCGCAGATCGATCTTCGTTTTTTTGCCCAGAACCCGGTGAAGGTTCTGCGAGTAAAAGCAGGCGTCGGGTTCAAATCCGCGTTTTAGGTCACGGCGGCGGAATGTCGTGGACCCGTATCCTTTCGCGTTGACGTTTATCTCTTCTGCGACGATGTTAACCAATTGATCGAAGGCGCGCGTGAGTTGTTCATGCTCGTCCGATGGACTCATGATTTCCAGACACCCTCGGTCGTAGGTAAAACGCGGAACACTGGAAGCGAGGTGCGCCGTTAACAGGCTCTCGTACAATTCCCAACTAATGTTGTTCAGAAGGATTCTCTGTTCCGGAGGATTCAACGTCGTTGTCATTGACTCCATTGTCCGTCATGGCGTTGAACCGAATCAATCGATTCGGCTGTATGGCACGTTCATCCCCAAATGTTGAGCTGGCGAATGATTGGTTTACATGCGGGCTCAGGGTAAGTAGTCCGCAAAATCCGCGACAACCTGATCGCTCTTTTAGCGGACAACTGAATGCGGAGGTAACTCCGCAGCTGTGAGAGTCGATTCCTGCGGCCGGTCATTAACCTGAAACGACGGTCTGGCTGGCCGAACACGCCATTCATTGACTTTGGTCCAAACTTGGCCCCAACCCCTCTAGAATCTTGGCGGTTTTTCCGTTTGTAAATGCGGGGGTATGAAGGAGGTCTATGAAAAGACTTTGGACTGCGGCGATTTTCGCCGGAGTAAGTATTTTGTCGGTCAGCGCATTTGCTCAAGTACCGACTG